>Ga0123355_10012400_pt1 | contig 13199 bp, 14 predicted proteins | sample TergutEmb28metaG_3_FD_89872 | JGI IMG/M metagenome (GOLD analysis project Ga0123355, IMG submission 89872) | Embiratermes neotenicus P1 segment gut microbial communities from Petit-Saut dam, French Guiana - Emb289 P1 | ecosystem: Host-associated > Arthropoda: Insects > Digestive system > Gut ... | reverse complement strand
TTACAGATACAACCCATGAAGTAACTCAACGAATTAGTCGCAAGCTCCTGAGGATGGATGTATTAATATCCGAAACATGTTGAGCACTGAATAAAGTAATAATAAAACAAGTGGCATCAAGTTTGTCTCTTTTTACTCAACTATCAAGATGATGCACGGTCCAATAAACATAAGAAAGTTTTCAAGAATATTTTAATTATTTTTAGACTTGTGTAGCTCGTTAGTACAGTGTGATGTGTGGCCTGCTTGTGCATGGAGCTGTACTGCTTTGTATTTATGAAGTGTGTTGGTGGGGTTCGGTAAGCATAGGATGATTCCCCCATAATTACCTGACTGATGTACGTAACAGAGATGAAAGTGTGACATGAATTTGTTTATATTAATTTTGATGTGTGGTTGTCTGTGCATCGTAGTTCAATGTGGATTAAGAAACCAACTAGATGTCACTTAGTATTATATTTATTTCTCCTTTATAAGTTGCTCTTTATAAGTTGCTCAACATGTTTCGGGACACCTTGTGTCCATCTTCAGGAGCTGACGACTTAGTGGTATATTTTCACGTGCCAACCGGATCTGACTGTCTACACAGCCATGGCACTACACCACACGTGAAAAAATACCAATAAGTCGTCAGCTCCTGAAGTTGGGCACAACGTGGCCCAAAACATGTTGAGCAACTTATAAAGGAGAAATAAATATAATACTAAGTGACATCTAGTTGGTTTCTTAATCCACATTGTTTATATTACATTGGTGATACTTTCCACTTCTTTGTATTAAATCCATCATAGTTCTGCATGCATCTACCAAGGAAGTTGATTGTTGATAGCATAATATTTGTAGGGTAGTGGGGGTGTTGGCGGGGAGACCTGAGGGAAAGAGTCCACTTGTAAGACCTAGGCGTAGATGGGAGGATAAGGTTACAATGAATCTTCAGGAAGTGGGATGGAGGGCATGGACTGGATCCATTTGGCTCAGGATGGGGACAGGTGGCGGGTTTCGATGAACACGATAATGAAAGCTTTATACGATCTGGGTGGGGCATGTAGCATGAATGGGGGAGAGGAGAGGTGAATACAGGGTTTTGGTGGGGAAACCTGGGGGAAATAGACCACTTGGGAGACCCAGACATAAATGGAAGGATAATATTAAGATGGATCTTCAGGAATTGGGATGGGGTGGCATTGGCTGGATCGATATGGCACAGTATAGGGACAGGTGGCGGGCTCTGATGAACACGGTAATGAAAGCATTATATGATCCAGCCGAAGCATGTAGCACGGACGGGAGAGAGGAGAGGTGCATGCAGGGTTTTGGTGGGGAAACCTGCAGGAAAGAATCCACTTGGAAGACCTAGGTTTAGATGGGAGTACAATGTTAAAGTGAATCTTCAAGGAGTGGTGTGGGGGGCATGGACTGGATTGATTAGATTTAGGACTGGGACAGTGGTAATTCTTTGGTTCCATAGAAAGTGGGGAATTTCTTGACTAGCTGAAGACATGTTTTGTTTACAATTTCATTTTTTGTTTACATGTAAAATAACCACTGCCACCAGATAACAACCCAATTGCAGTAAATAAATATTATTATGTTAGCTTCTGAAAAATGCCTCTGCTCCATACAATTAAATCACTTAAAGAATATTAACCTAGTCCTTCAGTGGTTTGCCATTTTTAATTTACCTAGTTGTATGTCCTCTGTGATTTCTCTGCCTATGAATGGCACGCTTGGATAGAGCCTAAGGGATTCCTTGATGACCCTTTCAAGGTATTTCATCTCGTTAAGGTCCTTCATCGTCACAGAGCGGTCAGAACCCTGGAAGATGTGTTCCAGCTCCTCAGACACTTTGTTCTGAAACATGTTGGACACAAGTCACGGTTAGTCTACAGGTGGAGTGGTCTTCGTGTGTTGTGTTAAGGAAGCAACTGAAGAACTGACCCCAAAAAAGTCACTCAGCAAGAAAATAATTAAATCGTTATCAAAAAGCCATTTAGAAATGGTTGAAACATTTATGTTTCATTATTGTAATATCTCATCCTCTGGCACTCTAGTAGAATTGAGGGAAGTGCAATATTCCTGCAAAAGGACATTGTTCCTTTGGTGAACCAAATGTGAGAGGAAGTGCTTATAATAAAACCAACTAGATGCACTTACTTACTTACTTACTTACTCCATGGTGCAGAGTCCTTCTTGAGAAGCTAACTGGTTTGCAGCTAGTCAAGAAATTCCCCACATTTCACGGACCCCGAAGGTTCATTACCACACTCACAAGCGTCCGCCACCTGTCTCTATCCTGGGCCAGCCCAATCCAGTCCATATACCCACATCCCACCTGCTGGAGATCCATCCTAATATTATCCACCCATATATGCCTAGGTCTCCCCACTGGTCTCTTTCCGTACAGTTTCCCCACCAAGACCATATACACCCCCCTCTCCTCACCCATACGCGCCACATGCCCAGCCCATCTCGTTCTTCTCGATTTTATCACCCGCACAATACTGGGTGAGGAGTACAAATCATTTAGGTCCTCAGTTTTTCAAACTTATTTTTGGGATAAAACTCTACATGTTTCAGAGAGTTCCTTTGTCCATCATCAGGAGTTTTTCACTGTACACACAGCAGACCTGTTTGACATATACCATTGCTGTGTGTACAGTGAAGAACTCTTGATGATGGACTGTGGAACTGTCCAAAACATGTAGAGTTTTATTCCAAAAATAAATTTGAGAATTTAGTGCATTTAGTTGGTTTTGTTATAAGAATTTATCACAATGCATGGCCATCCGAATGTCAAAAGTGAGAGGAAGTGTTTGTTTTCTTACCTGAATATCCATATGCAGACCCAATGAATAGATTGCCCAGCAGATGCCAGCACTTGTGGTGTCATGGCCCTGGAACAATAAAATGGTGGAATAAGTTTTATTTCTTTCACTTCAAATGTTCTGTGCACATTACCTTGCAAGGGGCAAGAGATTTTCTTCACCCCATTGTCTAGACTGTCTCAGGGGCCCTTATCCATTGCATAGTGGGGGCTAATTACCTGAAGGTAGAGCAGGCAGGGCATGAGGCAGACCATCTACTTGTGTCTAATGTCAAGGTTAAGAATGTGCAGAGGTTTACCACCACTGCCTCTGTGGCTTCATGATGTGGTGCTTAACCATTTGACGCCTAACGACCCCTATAGTGGTCGTACCGCACCGCCAACCTCTAAACGTTGCATTTTATATATTTATTCAACAAATACAGGTACAGAATATTTTAAACATGGTATATACTCTCGGTTTTCTCTTCAAAATGCAGTTTGTTTCATAATTCTAACGTATTTGGTTCCTGTTTTATTCACGTTTTATATACAGGATGTGCTAAAATTTAAAAAAAATAATTCCGGCGCCAAAAGGTTAATTTAACACTGGACAATTTTACCTTAGCCTTTTATCAAATACTCTAAATGACAGGTAGTTCAGTAATTGACAGTCAGTTGTACTATATATTGGTGACGACTGCAGTGACAGCTGCAAACAGTATGAGTTGGCTTCAATATAGACACCAAAATTTATATCCTGAATTTGCTGTTCTGTATCTCAAACATGAAGGTGTCCACTTCTTCTCTCAGTTCCTCATCTGTCAACATTATGCCATCATGTGATGCTTCTAGCAGTAGATCGAGAAATGCCAGCCTCCTCTTTTTACCTGTAAAAGTGAATGGAAGTTATTTTTTTTTCCAATGCCCCCACATGTCCTTATGGACTTCGTGGTCTTCCCTCCTGGGCATGGCAGAAGTGTAACCGACTTCTGAGGTAGGGACGCCCATGAGGCGCGGTTACGTTGTCCCAATGATGTGAGTGGTGATATAGGAGGATGTAGTGCCAGGAGGGCCCTTAAACCTAAATTCTCCTAACCTACCCAGACCATGGTCACCGCGAGAATCCTCCCCTTCAAGGAAAATTCCCACGGTAGAACCGGGAATCGAACCCGGGAGCTCATGATTAGTAGGCAGAGAGACTGACCACTAGAACACGAGGCTGGTCTGGAAGATATTTAATTTATGCTATATTATACATGCATCTTTGTGAGGATGTAAATAGAGTTAATCAGAATTAACATCTGAGAATATCTATAAAAACAAGGATATTGTGATACAGTGTAGACTAGGAGGTTGACACCAACACAGTGACTTTTACCCTGAAGACAGAGGCAGCATGTTGTTCCATAATGTTGATATCCAGCTGCCAGACTTACAAAGGAGAAGGAGACACTTAACATGGTGAACATTTTGTGTAACTGTTTTTGCATACTCTGAACAAAAATTCCAGTACTGGAAAAATTTTCAGGTTTGTCTAATTTTTTTATGTAGGGCATACTTTTACCAATGACAACTATGGTATTTGAAATACTGGAAATTAAGTTAAATAAAATGGGTTTTCATGCATACAAATCAACTTTAAGGATTAATGTTGGGCAGACTGACAGAACAGTAAGTTCAATGAATAATGACTTTGAAAGGATATTAAATGGAACTTTTACTTCTGAATTGTGCCATCCCCGTTGTGTAGTATAAACTAGCAAGTAGGTATGAAGTCAATAACACAACTATTGTTTAATTAGATGTTATATTCTAGGTCAAAAGTCTACATGTTTCAGCCGGTAGTGGCCATCACCAGGTCTTTGTCGTTCGACACACTTAAGGTAATTTATATAATTGTGTGGTGGCTTGTTTGATGAGGAGATCTCTACATCAAAGCCGTTATTTGAGTATAGTATATATACATTAAATGTGTTTTATAAAGCAGTTCACCCACACACTTAATGTATATATACTATACTCAAACAAAAGCCTTGATGTAGAGATTTCCTCATCAAACAATTATATAAATCATATAAATTACCTTAAGTGTGTCGAAAGACAAAGACCTGATGATGGCCACTACCGGCCGAAACATGTAGTCTTTTGACCTAGACTATAACATCTAATTAAACATCAGTTGTGTTATTGACTTCATACCTACTTACTGGCATATTTACTTGATTGGTAGACACCATACTCGACTACTGTGTATTCCGGCTGATCACCTACCTACATTAAGAAGAAGAAGATGGAGAAGAATTTGATAAAACTGTACAAGTGATTGTCTGAGTAACTATGACACATTGAGATGTATTACGGTTTATTGCTGGTGCAAGGCAAGCTTTGACGACTGTGTTGTTAGCTGACTTTGACATTGTTTCCAGATTCAAGTGGAGTCCAAATTTTATTGCAAAATTCTAAATTTAATACCTTTTGGTTATACAGAGAGGCAAGTGGGTTGTTTTGAACACCTTTATTATTTATGTATGACTAGCCTGTAACTTACTTTTATGTAAAATTATATTTCCTATGAACTTGTACAGTAGAATATAGAAATATTAAGATCTAAATAATGAGATGACTGTTTTGTGTAAATCTTACAACTTTTTTCCTAAACCTAGGTTGGTGGCAGCACATAGACTATCCTAGAATTATTTCTAGATTCCGAGGTCTTAGCTACCTCCCCCCACAGTGTTTATCTGGGCACAAATTGGTGGAAGTCAAGCCCCTTTTCCTAGTGACACTACAGTGGTCAGAGGAGATTTTCTCATCTCCAGACATTTCCAGATCGGACCCAGGGCCCACTCATCCTCCACTTCAACAGGTACTGGAGTTGTTTTCCTGGGACAAAGTGGCTGTTGTATGACTTCCACCACCCACCCTATCTAGCGCTGAGGTTAAAGAAAGAGTAAGGCTATACCTCTACTCCCCCTCTGTGCCTTCATGGCTTGTACAGGACAATATGACCTTTTTTGTTGATGGAAGCAGCCTATCTGAGCATCTGCTTGCAGAGTTGATGGCAACTCGCTAAAAAGAGTCGATAGGAAGTTCCCAGCCAATATTTAAAGGCTAGTGAATACACAGTAGGAGTGCTGACCATTTACTGTGTGATACTCTGTCATGATAGTGCAAGAAAATGACAAGACATTGTCTTAAAAATCGATCACAAAGAGTCCTAAAACACTTTTCGTAATTTATCTTTTACAGTCATTCTGCAATGACTCATTGAAATTTATATAAACTTGAGCTAATACAGAGTCTTAAAATAATGGAATAATTGACCAACCTAGAGCAGCATCCTCTACGGAATTTGATGTGTGAGATTCATTCTGGTTTTGTGCATGGAGTACTTTACGTTCTTGAATGACCTGGAATAGGATAAATACCAGCATTTTGATTAACAGTTGTAACATGAAATATATGTACTGATGACAAATGAAATTTATGTAGTTGCTGATAACTGCACTAGCACAGTTTAGGGTTTTGATAAAACATGCTTAACTTCTAAGTGTTTGTTATTTTATTGCCAGAGGAATTTTTGTAGTGTTCTTAATGTATACAGGTGTCCCAGGAGGAAGGTCAATATTCTGGGACGTCATAGTATCGTTCATTCTAAAGCAAAAAAGTGTATATGTACACGTGTCCTATTGCATACGGTTTTCGAGATAGAGGTCTTTCACTGTACAGTTGCAAAATTGTTGATAAGAGAGGGATATTATGTACTGTTTCTAATATCGGCATTTATCGTTCGAATGTAAAAGTTGGTACAGTTTACCTAATACAATACATTTTTGAAAATTTCACTGTCAACATCAACGCACTTTGTAATTTGTGTGAGGACATGGCATGTTGCTTGTCATAGGGCATCTTGACGTTCCTTTATGCGGGCAGTAACATCCATTATGAGATCGAGCAGTTGGTCTCGTGTATCCATTTCTTCTCTACACTTCACTCTTCACCCAACTCCATAAACAAACATCTAATTGTGTTAGGTCTGGAGATCTTGGTGGCCAGTTAATGGTACTGCTGTGACTGATCCATTGATTATGGGAAGTGTCATTGAGATGCTGCCACACAAGTCTGGTATAATGAGAAGGGGCTCTGTCATCCTGAAAGTACATAGCAATCTGTGTATCCAAAGGTACATCCTCTAGTTGTTCTGGTAATCCATTTTGTGGGAAGTCTAGGTAATTTTGTCCTGTCATACATTCGTCTAAAATAAGGGGACCAATCATCATGTCATCGTTCATACTGCACCACACATTGATAAAGAAACAACGCTGAAAATATGTTTCCACAGTCGATGTGAGTTACATGTGTTGTTGATTCCATTATGGGTGAAAGTAGCTTTGTCAGTGAATAGTACTGATGGAAGCAGTTGGTTTTAGTATGCAACCAATGACAAAATTCTAGACACATGTCACTGTTCCCTGGGTGTAGATTTTCACACGCTGCAGGTGAAATGGGCACAAGTCATCTTCATGCAATTTTTGCCATACACGTGTTTGTGAAACATCGAGACTCGTAGAAAGTCTTCACTTCTAGTAGTGGGGTTACACAGTACCATTTCAAGAATGTTTTCCTGTTCCTTTACATGTTGTTGATGTGCCTGTTCAGATGAAACATGAGCACTGGGAAGTGTACTGCATTTATACACTGTATTGAACACCTTGGAAAACACCCTACAGTCTGGAATTCTGCGCACAGGAAACCGTTGACGGTATTCTTCAGCATCAGCAGTGGCACTACCACTGCAGCAGCTGTAAACGTACAAGCACATCAGCACATTCGGCATTTGTGAAGAATTGTGGCATTTTGCACAACACCCCCACAATGTCACTTTCAACAGTCACAACGGCCAACTGACACTTCACACTTTATAGTGTGTATATCGCTGGAGATTATGCCAGAACTTTGATGTAGCTGTTTGCATAGTGCACTCAACCGTGATTTTTTCGAACAGTAAAACTTGTGATAACTGAGGTACAATTATCAGTAATCAAGAATGTATAATAAAATCAATTATATTATATAATTAATTTGATTGTACATTCATTCTAGCACTCCGTGATGCCTTCTTTCAAGTAATCAAGAAGTTACAGAAAGAATATATTCCATCCTATAAGTGCTTCTGGCTTTTTATTAATCAAGTGAACATACAAATAAACAAAATGACTTATAACCATGCTGTTGAGATCAGTTTAAGTACATGGATTTTATTTATACATGATCTTTGCCATCTAGTGTTAAGCCAGGGAAAGAAAGAGCCCCACCCACACACATAAAAGCTATTTCCCCTCTGCATGCCTTACCCCACTACTCAACTCCATCTTCGCTACTTGTGATTTATTGCAGCCATTATTCTGTCACTTTCTTCGCATTCTTAATTTGCATTGCTGCTCGCTGAGGGGGAGAAGTGCAATGTAAGTAGGAGGGGGAGAGGTACCTACTTAAGTCAAGACTGGCTGTGTTAATTCTTCTGTGACATAAATATCGGTATATTTAGTGCTTGTAGATTGATCAAGCTGCATTTAACAAGAAGAGGGCTCTTTTTACCAGCACATTATACTTGGAATTGAGGAAGAAGCTTGTAAAGTGCTACATTTAGAGCATAGCTTTTTATGGTGCTGAAACTTGGACGCTTCGGGCAGTAGATAAGAAACACCTGGAAAGTTTTGAGATGTGGTGCTGGAGAAGGATGGAAAATATCAGTTGGACCGATCATGTGAGAAATGAAGAAGTATTACTGAGAGTCAAGGAGCAGAGGAATATCCTACATAAAATAAGGAAACGGAGGGCTAACTGGATTGGTCACATTTTGCGTAGAAACTGCCTTCTGCAGCGGGTTATTGAAGGAAAGATAAAAGGAGGTATAGAAGTGACAGGAAGACGAGGAAGAAAACGTAGAAAGCTACTGGATGACCTTAAGGAAAGGAGAGGATACTCACAGTTGAAGGAGGAAGCTCTAGATTGCACTATGTGGAGAGCTCGATTTGGAAGAGGCTTTGGACCTGTCATAAGACAGACTGCTGAATGAGTGAATAAGTAACAATAACAATAGCATTGCTAATTGTATATTCTAAAGGATGATTGCATTGTGAATTTGGGCTATTCTCTCTCAAGTGGTGAAAACGAACTCTCAGTTAAATCCCTTGACAGCTGATAGTTCTATGCATACAGTTTGAAAGGCATGCCAACACTTATAATCAAAATATTCTTGAAAACACATTATAAATGAAATGGTTCATCTTATTCGCAGTTTCTAATTCATCTCCTAGTTAACGGCATACTACTATTCTTACTACGTAATTCATATAGTTACTCATAGATGGCAGCATATTATACCCTGTTTGTGAAGCCGTGCAGGACTCCGAGACACTCGTCGTGACTTTTTGCCGCTCCAGTCAGCTTGAATATCCATTCCAGAAACAGCCACGGTCGAATCAGACGATGTACAATTATTTCACTCATCCTGCACACAGATAGCTATCACAGCATAATTACCAATATGAAGAATGCATTACATTGGCTCTATTATCTCACGTTGCACTGAAAAGCTTGTTCCAAGTACGAATGGCAAGGTTTCACTTAAATGAAGCACAATGCAATGAGGATAGAGTTAAGATAAGATCAGTTGGACCCTGTAGTTAATGAGGCACCATAGCACAGGGATATGTCAGAGAATGGAGATATAACTCCGTACATTCTCATCTTCAGCAGTTGATTGTGAGTGACCACCTGCATTGCTTTACCCCTTAGTAAAGAATGCCTATGACCCTGGATAACAAATTTGTGTGGCTGTCACAACTGGTCTCCTATAACAAATTTGTGTGGCTGTCACAACTGGTCTCCTATAACAAATGAATGCCAGTTCCTCATTCCTTATAATAAAAACCAACTAGATGCACTAATTTCTCAAATTTATTTTTGTAATAAAACTCTACACGTTTCGGACAGTTCCTCAGTTCATCATCAGGAGTTTTTCACTCTACACACAGCTAGCGAGCAGGATCAGGACAGACCATCCTGATCCTGCTCACAAGCTGTCAGCAAACCTGTATGCCATATACCATTGCTGTGTGTACAGTGAAAAGCTCCTGATGATAGACAGGGGTACTGTCTGAATCATCTAGAGCTTTATTCCAAAAATAAATTTGAGAAGTTAGTGCATCTAGTTGGTTTATTGTAAGAATTTATCATGATGCACAGTCACCTGAACGTCAAATTCCAAAAAGGCAGTTCCTCAGTTGTCAAGCCCATAACCTGGGATCTGCACCGACTGAGACAGCAAAGGTTAACCTTGATGCATTCCAGGTCTCCCCACTCACTCAATGTAAATTTTCAGCATGCCTTGTCCACCATGCAACTGGGAAAAAATTCCCACATTCCAACTGGACAGGAGAGGACACAGTGAAATATTTGTGCCTTTGCCAGTAACTGGATGCCAGTCATACACTCTGATTTTAACCTTATGCTGTTTATTTAGGTAAATTCGAAACTTAATTTGTGATTAGATGTAAAGTCCAACTCTTATTGTAATACTTCTTGTTATCAAATGGTATACTGTTAACTAGCAGTACAGGAAGTTTCTAAAAGTGATTTTTCATTCCTCATTGGTCTTCAAGTTTTTTTAAAATTCTGTACCTCATGCACGTGCATTTGAAACAGTCAGAAATGCTCTTTTTTATTAGAATCAACAGCACAAACATATTTTGTTAATAGACAAACATGTTCATTGATTGGTATGAAGGGCCTTTTTCCATGAGGGTAGAATAGCTGGCTTCATAGACTGGAAGCAGGCATTTGACCGAGTCAACTGGACCAAATTAATGCAGACCCTAAAGGGAACTGGTATTGACTGGTATGAAAGAAGACTGATTAGCAACTTGTACATGGCTCAGAGTGTCAAAGTATGACCGAACCAAGGGGAGACAAGACATGTGAAGACTGGAAGAGGAGTTAGACAAGGATGCTGTTTGTCACCAATTGTGTTAAACTTGTACAGCGAATGCCTTACCAAGGAAATTCTGGAAGGGTTTGGAGACTTCAAAATAGGACGGCAAATCATATGCAGATGACCTTGTGTTACTGGCTTAGTAAGAAAATGTGCTATAGGACATGATTGATAAACTAACTGAAATTGGAAGATGCTATGGCATGGAAATGAATGTGGAGAAAACAAAGTAATCATTATAGTGGTCCTGGCAGTATTCGAACATCGACGATGAACAAGTGTTCAAACTTAGTGCATGGCTTTAATTGTGACCCATTTTGCATGGTATTTCCAACAGCAATACTCACTTATATACAGCTGACACATAACCGGAGTCTTTGTCTTCCTGGGCGTTGATTGTCGTTCCCATTGCTGTCTCTGAAATACAGACAGAATTCTTATTACAAGCATAATGGAGCACAATGTGTTTGTTTAGGTCTATCTTTGTCTGTGTACATGAACAGCTGGAGAGAACCTAACCAACAAGACCATTACTCTCTCCTATTGGGGCATGTGGTGGCGCAGCTGGTTGAGGCCCTGCGGTTTCGATTCCCGATGGTGTCACTGGAATTTTTTGTTGACATAATCCTTCCGGCCACACGATGGCCCTGGGGTTGACCCAGCCTCTAACAGAAATGAGTACCAGGAATATTCCTCTTGGGTAAGGGCGGTCAGTGCGTAGGACTGGCTTTACCACCTTGTTGTGCTGATTGTCTTGAAATCTGGGAACCTCAAACTCCTGGAACCCTCAGGGCCTATCCAGACCTGTATAGGAATTGCTTTTAACTTTACCTTTGCTCTCTCCTCCCACATCCTTGCGTGTTTGTTATTCGTGATCACTTTACGTCTCTTTCCGTGGTACGATTTAAACACACGAAATATTTTATATAATATAACATTGGTTGATCAAACTTTATTTTTGTATTGGTTGTGGGATTAACGCATTCGAATATTATCACTTAGAGAACTGAACGTATACAACTCTGCCACCCAAGTTTTGCAGTTCTTAGAAAGTTATGAGCTTGTATGACTTTCTTGAAATTAATTCAGAAAATGAAACAAGTAGACACATTTCCTGCAACAGTTGGCATAGTTTCTCACTTTTGTTGTTAGGTGGCAGTTGTGTGAGATACGGAGACAAATGTGTGAAACACGGACCACTAAATTAATCGCTATTAGGGACTTGATATGCTTTTATACGTTGGACTTAATTTAGCAGGTGGCAGGTTGCTCTGAAGCGTCAGTCAATCTGTAGCGGACTGCATGGCATCAAATCCCACAAGACAATCTGCAAGTGTAGGACAGATTTTGTAATAATGAAGGGGAAAGGGGAGGGGGGGATGGCCTCAGGAAGGTGGTGTCATAAGCTGGAAAAACCAAAATTTGAATAATTTAGTACTTATTTTGTGGTTTTGCATAAAAAGGAGTTTCATAATTAGTAGCACACATGGGAACGCAGAAATACATACGAAGTTGGGGTGGGGAAACCTGGAAGGAAGCAACTTCTTTGAAGATGTGGCGGTGGGTGGGAAAATAATATTAAAACGGAACTTGCGTACGTTGAGTGGAATGATGTATACTGTATTCACATAGTGTACCGGAGGGTGAGGACAGGTGGCGGGATCGTGTGCATATTGTGTTCAGCTGTTGGGTGCCACAGAATGTGGGGAATTTGTTGATTAACTGGTGGGTTTTCAAACAGACGCGCTGCTCCATAGGCTTAGTCGTGCTGTCGCGACATCCGCGATACCCTGCAATATCGAGCACTGCTGGACGCACGGGACTCCTGTGGAAGAGAGGGAAGTCGGATGTGACGTCATGCCACTTCCGTTGTTTCCGGCCAGAAGCACTTATGTGAAGCTGTGCAGCTGTGCTCTGTGTTTCACAGTGTTGAGGGAAGCAGAAGTTATTGAACGAACGCAGCAACGAAATCGTAAACATACGTCTAGTGACTCATTATCAACTTCACAGGCGTTAAAAGCAAATGGTACGCGCGTACAGTGAAGCTACTTACAAAGGCAGACCAATGTAAACTGCCTAATTAGAATTTATACGGATAAGATTTTGTTTGTTGAGTAAAGAGAGACCAACATGATGTCACTTGCTTTATTGTTTCTTTATTTAATGCTCAGCATGTTTCGGATGTTAATACATCCATCCTCAGGAGCTTGCGACTTATTTGTTGAGTTATTTCATGGGTTGTATTGCTCCGGTTCGATGTGTGTTGGAGTTACTTTGTGGTTTGGCTGTGGTGGTGTGGTATCCGTATGCAGGCTGAAGCACTGCTGTTAATACATCCATCCTCAGGAGCTTGCGACTTATTTGTTGAGTTATTTCATGGGTTGTATTGTTCTGGTT
>Ga0123355_10012398_pt1 | contig 13202 bp, 25 predicted proteins | sample TergutEmb28metaG_3_FD_89872 | JGI IMG/M metagenome (GOLD analysis project Ga0123355, IMG submission 89872) | Embiratermes neotenicus P1 segment gut microbial communities from Petit-Saut dam, French Guiana - Emb289 P1 | ecosystem: Host-associated > Arthropoda: Insects > Digestive system > Gut ... | reverse complement strand
TATGACTCCATTTCAACTGCAAGAGAACCATGTTTTTCAACTAGTTCTTCAATATTATTATTATCATTATAAAAAACATCTGAACAGTGAATTGTTCCACAATGAATACTATTATTATTTTTTAGAGCTACTGTTTTAATAATTTCATTAAGCTCTCTACTACCTTCAATTAAGTTAAGATCTTGATTATTTTGTGATTTAGAAAAGTTTGAGTGTGTATATGATTGTTCTACTAAAACTAAATCCATTACTTTAACTTTTTCTTGGAAAGATCCACAAGAACCAATACGGATAATATAATTCACATTATAAAATTTAAACAGTTCATATGCATATATTCCCATACTAGCCATTCCCATTCCTGAGCCCATGATAGTCACTCTTCGTCCTTTATAATATCCTGTATAAGCATACATATTTCTTACATTATTAACTAATTTATAATCAGTTAAATATGTTTCAGCAATAAATTTTGCTCTTAAAGGGTCGCCTGGCATTAGAACAACATCACTAATATCTCCTTGTTCAGCATTAATATGTGGGGTTTTTATAAGTTCCATAATTTCTTCTCCTACTCTTTAGACACTTTAATTATATCAAAATTAGTTAATTAAACAAAAAAAGAGCTATCTTGTTTACAGATAACTTCTAATAAGTTTTACATTATGAGTTTATTTTTAACTTAACCATCCCATTGCGACGAATATTATAAATTGATTTTTCTGAATAGTGGTATTTAAGACTTAAGGCAACCATATTCATTCTATTACAATAATAATCTTGCAAAATATCTTTTTCTAAATCTGATAAGCGAACTCCACAAGCAACATCAAATTCTTCAACAGACATTCCACGATAAAGATTAGCAGCACTCCTTTTAACTAATTTGCTAGTTCCATAAGCTAATAAAATCCCTAATGAAACAGGAACAATAAATGAGATCCCAACTGTAAAAGTGATTCTATTTAAAGCATAGAAAGTTAAGTTTGAAACAATGAAGCATGCACTTGCGCTTCTAAAATGGAATGGTGTTCCAAATACTTTTTTAGTGATTACAAATGAAGAAAGGATAAACATACATTCAATTAAGGTATCATTTAGAAATGCAACAAATAACAAAATGGTTAAAGTAAATAATTCCCACAAGATAGACAATATTATATAAATTATCGTTTCAGCTCTTCTTTGTTTGCTCTTACTTAAAAATCTTCGATAATTTTTTTGCAGCTTTTTTAACGAAGTTTTTAGGTCCGAAAATGAATATGCTTCCTGACCACATTTGAAATCCCTCCTTTCACTTTTTAAGTGCAAATAATATGTCATTAATAACAATATTATAAAGTCAAAATTCAGCAAAAAGTTGTAAAGAGGTTCATTTTCACCATTCCAAGTAATATTCCTTATAAAGAGTACTAATATTTGATAGATAATTATTAAAATCATAACTAAAAGTGGTTTTTTAATTCTGATTTTTTTATCAATTAACCAGCAGGGAACTAAAAATGTTACCACTGAAAAAACAAAATATAAAATTAGAAGTAAAGGCCCTACAGAGTTAGATAAATTGATTTGAACTATTGCATTTAATAACGCTAAATTTATTGCAAATAAATGATAAATCTTTTTGTTTGGATTATGGCAACTTAATTTAAAGATAATAAAATAATTAAGGTATAAAGTAAAGGTTTTTAATAAATAATCAATGATGGTATGGTTTTCTAAAAAATAGCTTATTGATTTTACAATTTCATTTTCAACATCTAAAGCAAATTCATTGACACCCATAAACTTTAAAATTGCACTGATCATCATCATAAAGATTGTCACATATAAAATAGAATTTAATACCAAAACTTTATCTTTTGTACTCATCAAACCGAATCCTTTATAATATTTTTTAAAAGTTAGCTATCTATAATAATTATAACATTTTACTGGCTTTCATACAAGGGATGTAAACCTTAGCTTTTTAAAACTAATACAATAAAAAAACTTGAATTATACTAATTCAAGTCTTACTTCTAGAGCGTCGTCGCCTTTGCGTTCTTTTAGTTTAATGATTCTTGTATAACCACCAGCACGATCTGCATATTGTGGTGCTAATTCATCAAAAACTTTTTTAACAACTTTACTATCGTTATGTAAGAAAGCTAAAGCTTTTCTACGAGATACTAAAGTACCTTTTTTACCATATGTAATCATTTTTTCAACAAATTTTCTGACTTCTTTTGCTCTTCCTTCAGTTGTTACTACATAGCCATAATTAATTACATCTTTGGTAAGTCCAGCTAATATACTTCTTCTGATGCGAGTTTCTCTACCTAATTTACGATATAACATGTCTACTTACCTTCCTTCTAATCGCGGAACTTTAGTCCCATTTCTTTAACTTTGTCTAATACTTCTTTAAGTGATTTTTTACCTAAGTTACGAATTTTAGTAACTTCGATTTCTCTTTTATCAATTAAATCTTGCATAGTATGAATACCAGCTCTTTTTAAACAGTTATAAGCTCTAACTGAGAATTCAATTTCTTCAATTGGCGTCTCAAGTGTTTTAGTAATAATATCAACTTTCTTCTCAGCAATAATACCAGTAATATCAGCAATATTATTTAAATCAGCAATAATGTTTAAATGTTCAATTAAAATTCTTGATGCTAAAGCCATAGCTTCTTCTGGTGAAATTGAACCATTAGTATATACTTCCATTGTTAGTTTGTCATAATTTTCATTGTGACCAACACGAGCATCGGTTCTTTCGTAACTTACTCTTTCAATTGGTGAATATAATGAATCGATTGGAATTAAACCTTGAACTGCATCACCTAATATTTTTTTATTTTCTTTAGCATCTACATATCCACGACCATTTCCAACTGTCATTTCCATGTCAATCTTACCGCCTTTAACAACGTTACAGATAACTAATTCTGGATTAACAATTTCAATGTCTGCATCTGTTTCAATATCACCAGCAGTTAGAACACCTTCTTTAGAAGATACTAATCTAATGGTTTTATTTTCTTTAGTATGATTTTTAATTACAACTGATTTTAAATTTAGAACAATTGTTGTAACATCTTCTATGATGCCATCGATTTTTTGGAATTCATGCATTACACCGTCTATTTTGACACTAGTAATTGCTGATCCAGGTAATGATGATAACATTACTCTTCTTAAAGCATTTCCGATTGTTGTTCCGAACCCTCTTTCAAGTGGTTCTAAATCAAATTTGCCATAACTATTTTTTTCAATATACTCGGTAATTTTGTATTCTGGTTTTTCAAAATTCATTTATATTTCCCTCCCTTAGTTTCTCGGTCTTTTTGGTGGTCTACATCCATTATGTGGTACTGGTGTTTCATCTGAAATTGCAGTAATTTCTAAGCCCACTGCTTGTAAACCACGAATTGCTGTTTCTCTTGCCGGGCCAACTCCTCTAACACGCACTTCTACTTTTTTCATTCCTGATTCCATAGCTACTTTAGCAGCCGACTCAGCTGCAGCTCCGCCTGCAAATGGAGTTTTCTTTTTTGATCCTTTATAACCAATTGTTCCTGATGATGCCCAGCTAATTAAGTTACCATGCATATCAGTGATTGATGTAATCGTATTATTATAAGTTGTGTGGATATGTGCAATACCTTCTGGCACATTCTTTTTAACTTTTCTTTTTCTTCTATTATAAGCCATAATCTACCTCCTATTTACCTGCTTTTTTCTTATTAGCAACTACTTTACCTTTACCTTTTCTGGTTCTAGCATTTCTGCTAGTTCTTTGACCACGAACTGGTAAACCTTTTTTATGTCTAGTTCCTTCGTAAGAGTTAATTTCCATTTTATTTTTGATAGCCATTTGAGTTTCTCTTCTTAAGTCACCTTCTGTTAAATGATTATCAATTGTTTTTCTTAAAGCTGCTTCATCGTCTGAAGTTAAATCTTTAATTTTTTTGTTAGGGTCTACTTTTGCTTCTGTACAAATTTGTTCAGATAAGCTTCTACCAATACCGTAGATATAAGTTAAACCAATAACGGTTCTTTTTTCTTTTGGTAATTCAATATTCTTAATACGAGCCATATTCTTCCTCCTTAACCTTGTCTTTGTTTATGTTTAGGGTTACTACAAATAACCATAACTTTACCTTTTCTTCTAATTATTCTACATTTAGCGCAGATCTTTTTGACTGACGGTCTAACTTTCATAAATAATTCCTCCTACTATTTTCTATAAGTAATTCGCCCACGTGTTAAATCATATGGTGAAAACTCTACAGTAACCTTATCACCCGGTAGAATACGAATCATATGCATTCGCATTTTACCAGAAACGTGAGCTGCTACGATAGGTTTATTGCCTTTTTCATCAGCTATATCTAATTCAACTTTATATTCGTCTTTAATCACTTCTAAAACCAATCCATCGATTGCTATTGCGCTTTCTTTAACTTTTTGGGTCTTATTAGACATTGCTTTTTGCTTAGCCAAATTTTTCACTCTCCCGTTAATATTTCGTATCCATCATCAGTAACTAGAACCGTATGTTCATAATGAGCACTCGGCTTACCATCATTGGTAACAATTGTCCAGTTATCTTCTAAGATGGCGATTTCTTTTGTTCCGGCATTAATCATTGGTTCTACTGCAATGATCATTCCTGTTTTTAATACCATACCTGTTCCATATTTACCAAAATTCGGAACATCTGGTGGTTCATGAAGGGTAATTCCTACTCCATGTCCAACTAATTCTCTTACAACACCATATCCATGCTTTTTTGCATAGCCATCAATTCGAGCTCCGATGTTATTAACATGAGCTCCATTCTTGATTTCTTTAAGTCCTATATATAAGGCTTTTTCAGTGTGATGCATTAAACGCATCTTCTCATTATTTACTTCGCCAACTGGATAAGTCCAAGCTGAATCCGAATAATAACCATCTTTGATAACACCAATATCAATTGAAACAATATCGCCATTCTTAAGTACTCGGTCACCCGGAATACCATGAACAATTTCATCATTAATACTAATGCATATGTTTCCCGGAAAATCTTGATAACCCAAAAATGCGGGAATAGAGTCATGCATTTTAATAAATGTTTCGGCAGCACGGTCTAATTCTTTAGTCGTAATACCCGGTTTGATTAATGTTTTTAAATATTGGTGAGTTAAATAATTAACTTTTCCAGATGCTTTTATTGCATTGATTTGTTCAGCTGTTTTTATCATGAGTTTTTGATCACTTTCTCGATTTCACTAAAGGTTCCCATAACAGTATCCTTAACCTTAATGTTCACTAAGTTTCCTTTTTGCTCATAATATTTTATAAGCGGTAACGTATTTTCCATAAAGGTTTGAAATCTAGTGCGACATGTTTCTTCTGTATCATCACTACGTGATGCCAATTGATTGCCGCAGTCATCACACTCATTAGCTACCTTTGGTTTTAGAGTTGGTTCATAAAGATTATATAACTTATTACAGTTAGTACAATTTTGTCTACCAACGACTCTTTTAATAGCTTCTTCTATTGAGATATCAAAGAAGAGCGCTAAGTGGAGTTTTTTGTTTAGGTTAGTCATTAACTCATCAAGCATTTGAGCTTGATTAATATTTCTTGGATAACCATCTAATACGAAAGGCCCATCAGTTTTTTCTAAAATATTTTTTAGAAGTTTCATTACTAATTCATCAGGGGCTAAAAGCCCTTGATCCATTAATATTTTTGCTTCTTTACCTATTTTCGTTTCTTTTTCAATTTCGATTCTTAATAAATCACCAATTGAAATATGAATATAGTTGTATTTTTCGACCAAAACCTCTGATTGAGTTCCTTTACCAGCTGCAGGTGGCGCTATAAATATGATGTTTTTCATCTTGAAGTATATCTCCCCTTACGTCTACCTGAATAACTTCTTGAAACAACTGAACTTTCTAGTTGTTTGTAACTTTCTAAAGCAACACCAACAACAATTAAAAGTCCGGTTCCTCCTAAAGTTACACTTGCTGGTAAATCAGTTAACATTGCGAAAATTATTGGCATACCTGCAATAACCATTAGGAAGATTGTTCCAACAATCGTTAAGCGTGTAATAACATATCTTAAATATTCGCTTGTTTTATCACCTGGTGTAATACCTGGAATATAACTTCTAGATTTATCTAAATTTTTAGCTATTTCATCTGGATTTAATTGCATTTGAGTATAAAAATAACCAAATAAGAAAATTAAAACCATATATAATATGAAACCTGAAATACTTGTATAAGCAATATAATCTTCAACAAAGATTGCAAAATTACTTTCAGGTCCAATAACTTGGCCTATTAAAGCAGGCACCCCAATTAATGCTGACGCAAAAATTACCGGGATAACACTTGCTGAATTTAGTTTAATTGGAATAAATGATTTTTCGCCACCATAACTTGATGATGTACGATTTGAGTATTGAATCGGAACACGACGTTCTGAAATCTGGATGTAAACAATTCCAACTATGATTAAGACATAAATTAGCATAAATGCAATAAATAATAATAATCCAGTTAGATTTCCATTAATTAATTCGTTATAGGCGGTTATAAATGTGGTCGGTAGAGTATTAACAATACCTGCCATAATTATTAATGAGATACCATTACCAATCCCTTTTTTAGTAATTTGGTCCCCTAACCATAATAGGAAAGCGGTACCAGCAGTTAGGATTAATGTTGTTTGTAAAACTACTGTTGTTCCTGCATCTGCTAAAAAAGCAAAGGAGAAAACATAACCTTGAATAAAGGCAAATAGAATACCTAAATATCTATTTATCTTATTAATTTTTTGTTTTCCGGTTGCACCTTGTTCTTTTAATTCTTTAAAGTAAGGTACGATATCCATTTGAAATAACTGTGTAATAATACTTGCTGTAATATAAGGCATAACTCCTAAAGCAAAGATCGAAAATTGTCTTAATCCTCCACCTGTCATTAGGTTTAGAAGTTCTAAAAATCCTAAGTTAGCCGTTATTTCGCTTGCACCTGGAACAATAATATTTGTACCTAGTGCAAACACCGCTAAACATGCTAGCGTATAGTATATTCTTTTGCGTAAATCTTTATTTGTTGGACCGAAAAGTCCACTTAGATTAGCAAACATTAAATCACCTCGCAGCTGCCGCCATTCGCTTCAATTTTGGCTATAGCTTTCATTGAGAAACGATGAGCTCTAACCGTAAGTTTTTTCTCTAACTCTCCATGACCAAGAACTTTAATTCCTGATAATTCTTTTTTAATGATACCAGCTTCTTTTAGAGCTTCTGGTGTTACTACATCACCATCATTAAATTTATTTAGGGTAGCTAAATTAATAACTGCATATTTTGTTGCGAAACGAGCGTTATTAAATCCCCTTTTTGGTAATCTTCTGAAAAGTGTACTTTGTCCACCTTGGAACCAAGCAGGAATGCTTGCTCCACTTCTGGCTTTTTGACCTTTTTCACCGCGAGTTGAGGTTTTTCCCATCCCTGATCCTGGTCCACGACCAACTCTTTTACGAGTTTTAGCTTCAGGAAGAGCATTTAATTCATGTAATTTCATACTACAACTCCTCTACTTTTTTACCACGTAGTTCAGCAATATGCTCTGGTGTACGTTGTTGCATTAGAGCATCTAATGTTGCTTTAGCAACGTTAGCGTGAGTATTTGATCCTAAAGATTTTGCAACAATGTCCTTAACTCCTGCAAGTTCTAAAACTGCACGAGCTGCTCCACCAGCAATAACTCCAGTACCTGCTTTAGCAGGTTTAATCATAACTCTAGCTCTACCACAAGTTCCAATAGCTTCATGTGGAATTGTTCTACCATCAACTAAAGATACTTTTACTAAATTTTTATTAGCAGATTGAATACCTTTTTTGATTGCTTCTGGTACTTCATTTGATTTACCAGCACCAATTCCCACTAAACCTTTCATATCACCAACAACCATAGTTGCTGAGAATCTAAAGTGTCTACCACCTTTAGTAACTTTTGTTACTCTTGAAATTGAGACAACTTTTTCTTCTAATAATTTCTTTTTAGGTTCAAAGTTCTTTTTGAATCCTGGTTTTCTATCTTTGTTAAAAGGTTTTCTGTTTCTGTCGAATTCTCTTCTTGGAGATGCATTTGCAGTTGGTTTTTCAACGACTGCTTCTACAGTACCAACATTATCATTTTTTACTTCATTCATTAGAATTCTAAACCTCCTTTTCGAGCTGCTTCAGCTAAAGCTGCAACACGTCCATGATATAGGTAGCCACCTCTATCAAAAACAACTGATTTTATTTTTAAGTCTTTGGCTTTTTTCGCGATATCAGTACCAACTGCTGCTGCACCTTCTACGTTTCCACCAGTTTTTATTTTTAGTTCAATACTAGATGAGCTAGCTAAAGTAGTCCCAGTTGCATCATTAATTAATTGAGCAAAAATCTGGGTATTTGATCTAAATACATTTAGACGAGGTTTTTCAGCTGTACCAGACATATTTTTACGAACACGAGCATGTCTTCTTTTTCTAGTAACATTACTTGATTCTTTTTTTATCATCTTAACTCCTCCTATTTAGCCGCTTTCTTTCCTTCTTTACGTCTTACATATTCACCTTTATAACGAATACCTTTACCTTTATAAGGTTCTGGTTTACGTATTTTACGAATATTAGCCGCAAATTCAGATACTTCTTGTTTATTAATACCTTTGATTGTTAATTCAGTAACACTTGGAGATTCAACTGTAAGTGCTGATGGAACATCAACAATTACTGGGTTTGAATAACCAGCGTTAACTGTAATTTTATTACCATTTACTGCAAAACGGTAACCAACACCAACTGCTTCAAGTTCTTTTGTATATCCTTCATTTACACCAATAATCATGTTACTAATTAAAGCGTTAGTTGTTCCATGAATACTTTTTGCAAATTTAGTTTCATTAGCTCTTAAGCATGTAATTGTGCTTTCTTTTACTTCAATACTGATTAGTTTATCAAAAGTATTAGTTAATTCTCCCTTTGGTCCTTTAACTGTTAGAGTGTTTCCATCTAAAGTTACAGTTACACCAGCTGGGATCGTTAATTCTCTATTTCCTATTCTACTCATAACATGTATTTTCCCTACCAAATATAGGCAAGTACTTCTCCTCCTAGACTTAACTCTCTAGCTTTCTTATCAGTCATGATTCCTTTAGAAGTAGATATGATGGCAATCCCTAAGCCATTTAGTACACGAGGAAGTTCACTATGTTTAACATATACTCTTAATCCTGGTTTACTAATTCTTTTTAAGCCAGTAATTACTCGCTCTTTTTTGTTTTCGCCATATTTTAAGTTTAAAGTTAAAACATTTCCATTTGGGTTTTTAACTTCACTAGAACCTAAGATATATCCTTCTTCTTGAAGAATTTTAGCGATTTCGTTAGTCATCTTAGTACCGATAACCTCAACGTTTTCATATTTCATTTGATTTGCATTACGAATTCTTGTAAGCATATCAGCTATTGTATCATTTACCATATTAACTTCCTTTCTACCAACTTGACTTCTTTACGCCTGGAATTTGACCTTGATTTGCTAATTCTCTAAAGCAAATACGGCAGATTCCAAATTTACGTAAAACTGAGTGAGGTCTACCACAACGGTTACAACGAGTATAAGCTCTAACCTTAAATTTTGGTTTACGCTCTTGTTTAACTTTTAAACTTGTTTTAGCCATTATTTTTCCCTCTACTTTCTAAATGGAAGTCCAAAGCCTGCAAGTAATGCATGAGCTTCTTCATTTGTTTTTGCAGTTGTTACAAAAACAATATCCATACCTCTAATTTTTAAAACATTATCATATTCAATCTCTGGAAAGATTAATTGTTCTTTAATTCCTAAAGTATAATTTCCGGTGCCATCAAAAGCTTTTGGATTAATACCTCTAAAATCACGAACACGCGGAATTGCGATTTTGATTAGTTTTTCTAAGAAGATATACATTCTTTCTCCTCTTAGAGTAACTTTAGTACCAATGATATTTCCTTCTCTTAATTTAAATCCTGCGATTGAATTACGAGCTTTAGTTACAACTGGTTTTTGACCAGTAATTAATTCTAAATCTTTAACTGCAGCTTCAATGTATTTTGAATCATGAGCTGCTTCACCAACACCAATGTTGATAACTAGTTTTTCTAATTTAGGAATTTGCATAACTGATTCGTAATTAAATTGTTTCATCAAATTACTTTTAATTTCTTTTTCATATAATTCTTTTAAACTATTCATTACTTATCACCTGCACTTTTCTTTGCAGCTTTTTTCGCTGCTGGTTTTTTCTCTGCTTTAGGAGTTTTTTCTGCTTTCGCTTCTTTAACTTCCTTTTTTGAAGAAGATTCGATTACTTTTACGTTAGATACATGAATCGGATTCTCAGTTTCAAGAATGCCGCCAGTTTCGTTTGTACGACCAGGTTTTTGATGCTTTTTAACAACGTTAACGCCTTCAACCACAACACGGTCTTTTTTCTTTAAAGTAATAGTAACTTTTCCTTCTTTGCCTTTATCTTTACCAGCAAGAATTTTTACTTTATCGCCAACTTTAACTTTCATATATCCTCCTTATAATACTTCTGGTGCTAGTGAAACAATTTTTGCAAAATCTTTTTCACGTAATTCACGAGCAACAGGTCCTAGAACACGAGTTCCTACTGGACTCTTATCTTCTTTAATTAATACACAAGCATTGTCATCGAATTTGATATAAGAACCATCTTCTCTTCTAATTTCACGTGTAGTTCTAACGACAACCGCTTTCACTACTTTACCTTTTTTAACGTTTGAATTAGGGATCGCTTTTTTAACTGTTCCGACAACGATATCGCCGATACTTCCGTATCTAACTTTACTTCCACCTAATACTCTGATGACCATTATTTCACGAGCACCTGAGTTATCAGCAACTTTTAATCTTGATTGTTGTTGTACCATGATGCCCTCCTATAAAACAACAGCTTCTTTAGTTACTTCAACTAATTCATATCTTTTAGTTTTAGATAATGGTCTAGTTTGAACTATTCTAACTGTGTCTCCTACTTTTGCAATATTTTTCTCATCATGAGCTGTGTATTTTTTAGAGTATTTAACTCTTTTCTTATATAATGGATGTGTTTTTTTGGTTTCAACTAAAACCGTGATTGTTTTATCATTAACTGCTGATACAACTGTACCTGTTAATTCTGATCTTTTAGTTTTTTCCATTAATTTTCACTCCCATCATTTTCTTTTTCTGTAAGAATTGTTTTTAATTTTGCTACAGTTTTTCTTTTTTCATCAATTTGATGTGTTTTTTCTAAGTTTCCAGTAGCTTGTTTCATTCTAAGCTCGAAAAGCTCAGTTTTTAGTTCGCTGATTTTTGCGTTAATTTCTTCTGTAGTCAGATTTCTTATTTCATTAGTTTTCATCAGCATCCCTCACTTTTTCTTCTTTTTTAACAAATTTCGTTTTAATACTCAGTTTATGAGCTGCTAAACGTAACGCTTCACGTGCAGTTTCTTCTGGTACTCCAGCAATTTCAAACATGATTTTGCCTTCTTTAACTACTGCTACCCATTCTTTAACGTCACCTTTACCTTTACCTTGACGGGTTTCTAAAGGTTTCGCTGTTCTAGCTAAGTGTGGGAAAATATTAATCCATACTTTACCGCCACGTTTCATATAACGAGTCATTGCGATACGTGCTGCTTCAATTTGACGAGCATTTACATATCCGCCTTCCTTAGCTTGAATACCATAGTCACCAAAGTGTAATTCTAAATTTCCTTTTGATTTACCTTCATAACTAATACGATGTGGTTTACGATATTTTGTTCTTTTAGGCATTAGAGGCATCTTCATTACCTCCTTTTGCTGCTGGTGCTTTACCAGGAAGTACTTCACCTTTATAGATCCAAACTTTAACACCTATTTTTCCATAAGTTGTCATTGCGAATGTATTAGCGTAATCAACGTCTGCTCTTAAAGTATGTAGAGGTACAGTTCCTTCGGTATAACCTTCAGTACGAGCCATTTCTGCTCCACCTAAACGTCCTGACACAGATGTTTTAATACCAACTGCTCCAGCTTTTAAAGTGTCTTTAATAGCTTTCTTTTGAACAGTTCTGAAATTACCACGGTTTTCAATTTGTTTTGCGATTGAATCAGCAACTAATTTTGCGTTCATTGCTGGATTTTTTTCTTCAACAATTGTGACATAAATATCTTCATCAACTAATTTTTTAAGTTTATTTCTTAGTTTTTCAATATCTTTACCACCTTGACCAATGATAATACCAGGTTTAGCAGTATTAATTTTAATATCAGTTCGGTTTTTCTTTCTTTCAATAACGATTTCTGAAACAGCTGCATCTTTTAAACTAGAAAATAAATATTCTCTAATTTTAATGTCGTTATTTAAATATTTAGCATAATCTTTATCTGCAAACCATTTTGATTGCCAGTCTTTATTGATTCCAAGTCTTAACCCATTTGGATTTACTTTTTGTCCCATTAATTATGCCTCCTTACTATTATCACTAACTTTAACAGTTATGTGACTTGTTCTTTTGTCTCTTCTGTCTACTTTAGTTCTTGAACCAAATTTAATTCTTTTTAAAACTGGTCCCGGATTAATAAAGCATTCAGAGATAACTAAGTCTTCTTTTTTCATGCCTAAATTATTTTCAGCGTTAGCTACAGCTGATGCTAAAACTTTAATAATTAAACGACTTGATTTAGTATTTGTATTTTTTAAAATTGCTTCGGCAGTTGCAACATCTTTACCTCTAATAAGGTCAAGAGTCATTCTCGCTTTACGAGGAGCTACCATAGCCATTTTATGTATTGCATATGCTTCCATTTACTATGTCCCTCCTATTTGTTTCCAGTATGGCCACCGAATTTACGCGTCGGCGCGAATTCACCTAATTTATGACCAACCATTTCTTCAGTTATATAAACTGGAATAAACTCTTTTCCGTTATGTACTGCAATTGTGTGTCCAATAAAATCTGGGAAGATAGTTGAACGGCGTGACCAAGTTTTAACTACTTCTTTTTTATTATTTTTATTTAATTCTTGAATCCTTTTTAATAATCTTTCGAATACATAAGGTCCTTTTTTTAAACTTCTTGCCATCTATATCCTCCTATTTCTTCTTTTTACGACT
>Ga0123355_10012397_pt1 | contig 13203 bp, 7 predicted proteins | sample TergutEmb28metaG_3_FD_89872 | JGI IMG/M metagenome (GOLD analysis project Ga0123355, IMG submission 89872) | Embiratermes neotenicus P1 segment gut microbial communities from Petit-Saut dam, French Guiana - Emb289 P1 | ecosystem: Host-associated > Arthropoda: Insects > Digestive system > Gut ... | reverse complement strand
GATATCGTATATTGACTTTACCGATGTAAAATCTATTATTGAATACACTCAGTTTTTTTATATAAAGAGATAGTTGTTACCCCCCCCACCCCCCCCCCCCCCCCCCCCCCCCCCCCCCCCCACACACACACACACACACACACACACACACACACACACACACACAAAGTTATACATTCACTTAACAAATGTTCTACTCATGTAGCTAAATGGAACTCAATATAATATGCCCTGGTCTGGCTGAGGTGTTCAGTGTTTTGCAGCCATTTCCTGAAAGGAAATCTTAAGAACAACTTTTATTCACACAATTGTGACCTTATTCTTTAAAGTGATTAGATTAACGGCTGAACTAAAATATCGTCCATCTAGACAGATTGCTATTTCACAAAATGTATTTTGTGATCCAGTGCTTTACAAACACAAAACTCATCCATTGCCAGATGTGTGCAGAAGTTTGACAGTGACATAATATGAAATAAATGTACTCCCTTGTACTAGAATCCTTCTTGAGAATCATATGGTCTTGGACTTCTTGATCCTTGTAGATGGGACCAATAGGTTGTCCTAAAACATCGGTAAGGAATTACCATGCTACACTGTGTAATATCTCAGAAGAGCGCAGATCTTATAGTCATCAAGTTGGTCAAAAAATGTCACACTAATGGAATGCAAGGGTTTATTGGTGTTTGGACCCTGTCCTGAGCCAGTTAAACTCACTCACACCCTCACACTCTGTTAATGTAATAAAGGGCTCTGATCTGTGCTTAGGTTTAAGAAGAAGTCTGTTTCCTTCAGGTTTCATATTCTCCAAGAGTGCCCTGAATATACTAATCCTAATCTTAATGTACTTAATCTGTGACTGACATTTTCCATCCTTTTCTTAAGGAGTGTGCAGTTTTCCCTTCTTAATGAGTGACCTAGTCTTCTTTTCCTTGGTCTTTATGTTAAAATTTGTTTTGGAATATGGCTGCTTTCCAGTTGTAAAACGTGATCTTTTCACCAAGCAAAACAACAAATGCTAAAACAGAGTGCAACAGCTACAATGGGAAGAACAAGGAAAAAAGGAAGACCATATAATAGATGGAGGGACGAGGTTGAAGAGGATTTAAATGTGATGCGAATAAGAAACAGGGTGGCAGTGGTCAGAGACAAGTGGGGAATGGAAGAAGAATGTATTGGAAGCCCAAGTATGCAACAGAGCATAGTGCTTGAGAAGCAGCAGCAGCAGAAGAAGAAGAAGAAGAACAGGAATCTTTCCCCCGAAATCTATATGTACTTCAGAATTCACTATATCAAATTGAAAAAATCTCATATTGTCCCTGGCCCTAATTCAGTCCATTCTTGTACATATAAATCCAAAATTTTCATTCCCAACATAGCATGTAGCAGTCAGTAATAATAACTAAGTTAAAACCATCAACCTTTAACACACATTTATCTGTGTAATGTATGCATTTAGATTTTATTGCAGTATCATCAGTATTGCTGTTATCATTTGCTGCAGTGGGCCAGTATTAAAACCTTAACAAAACCACAAAATCTAAACTCATTAAATGTGTTATGCAAATATTTTGTGAAGTCAGATAATGTATGTTTGCTTTTTATAAAATTTGTGTAGTGCGTAAGACATAACGGTACCAATAAACTCTTTGAAAACATTGGCATAATGAAAATGTTTAGGAAAACAATAGCAAATAAAAATTGTGTGAATGAAGAAATTCAGAGCAAATTAAATGCTTGGAATGCTTGCTACTGTGTGGTCTGGAATATTGCCCTCCTTGTTGCTATTTAAGGATATAAAAATTAAAATGTACAAAACTATAATTTTGCCCAAGTAGGCCAAAAATAATTTTTCCTGTTGTTTTGTACAGGTGTGAAATTTGGTCTCACATTCAGGGAAGAATAGGTCATGAGAATGAGAATGAGAATAGAGTGCTAAGGGGGATGTTTAGGCCTCAAAGGCAGGAGACTGCTTAATGATGACCTCAGTCTGTCCTGCTTGCCAAATATTTCTTGGGTGATCGAATGAAGCAGGATGAGATGGACAGGACATGCAGCATGTATTTGCTAGAGGATATGAATACAACATTTTGGTGGGGAAACCTAAAGGAAAGAACCACTTGGAAGATGTAGGTGTAAATGGGAGGATAATATTAAAATGGATCCATAAGAAATATGATGGAAAGTCATGGACTGGAGTCACCTAGCTCAGGACAAGAACAAGTGGCAGGCACTTGTGTACACGGTAATGTACCCTCAGATTCCGTAAAATGGGGGGAATATCTGGACTAGCTGAGAAAATCATAGTTTTTCAGGAAGGACCCTTCTCCATGGAAATTGTCCTGCTGTGGCAAGTCCACTCATTCTTAAATTGATTATTGTGTTGCACTGGTGCAGTTTCTTTCCATTCAGATTTTATGTGTTGGATATTTTCAACACAATACAGTAGAGTCTCAATGGTCATTATTTTGGATGATTAAGACTGCCACAAACATTAGAATCCATTTGCAATGTGAAACACCTAGCTGGTTTCAAGAAATTACAAAATCCCGGTTATAAAAATGTACAATAACATCAGACAACATACAAGGCACAAAAGTTCTTTTTGAATGAGATACAAAGACATTTCGAAAGGATAAAGTACATTGATTGTAGAACAGTCTCGTTGCATAAGGCACAAAAGCAGTCATTCTCACTTAGTGAAAGGTGGTACTTGACTAAGCTGTGAGTGATGTGCACAATATCAGTGGGACAAGCTGTCTCACCAGCCACATTATCTCATTCCAGTTTGTCAGAACCAGTCAGGAAAGGTGGCAGCATTAGTACTAAAATGTGTGGTAATGAAAGTTTTAAATCCTGAACATTGATACCGTTATGTTTGTGTCTCAAATAATTTCGTGTTTGATGACTCTTCTTCACTGAACACTAACGATTTATTGTTAAGGTTTACTCTAAGCACGGACTTTGCATGCCACCTGTTCTGAAGATAACAGTCCTGTGTAACATCTCAGATGTGTCATTGTGTGTTGTGATAGTATATTAAGCGTACGTCTGTCATGAAAGCCAATGGCATTTAAGGTGTTGCAGAATTCTTCTTTCTGTCATTAGGTCAAATAAGACTTTTTGAGTTGGCATTATTTTGTTAATTGAAAATGCTGCCATGTAGAACTTCTCATAATACATCCAGTAAAAAGGTAAAGCAGTCCTATTACAGGCCTGGAGTGTCCCACAGGGTTCCAGGAAGCTAAGGTTCCCAGATTACATGACAGTGACACAGGATGGTGGTAAGTTTGTCAGCCTTACATACCGGCCGCCTTTACCCCCAGGAAATGCTCCTGGTACTCACTGTGTGCACTGTTTCAAATATTGGCCAATATTCACATCACATGTCAGAAATATATTTTATTTTACTTGGCCTTGTTGTGTATTTATCTCTGATATATTCTTTGTTCCTGTTTTCAAATTTTTATACAGTTTGTCCACTACAAGCGTTTTTGCAGCTTTCACAATCTGTCTTGTATAGAGGTAGATTTAGCATGTCCCTGAGCATAAGAAACTGTTAATGGCCTGTGTAGGCAAGTTAGCTGACATTTTCAGTGTGTTGTTCCCGCTGATAATTGAGCAGCAGGAATGGGTACCTAGTTATGCCTTACCGCTTATGGTCTTGGCATGATTTTGAAGCACACGCATTTGAACAAAGATTTGCAGTTTATTTGCAAAGTGTATGCTTTTAAAGGTGCATCAGTGTATGAAATTTATTGATTTTAGAATGACACTGTACATGTTTCGGACGGTCTTTCCGCCCATCATCAGAAGTACAAGACTGTTCATGCAGCAACAGGCATTTGTCAAATAGATACTGCTGTCTGCTTGCTAGCGGGTACGAGTTCCATCTCGTACCCGCTAGCAAGCAGACAGCAGTATCTGTTTGACAAATGCTTGTTGCTGTATGTACAGTGTTGAACTCCCAACGATGGGCGGAAAGACCGTCCAAAACATGCAGAGTGTCATTCTAAAATAAATTTCATACACTGGTGCATCTAGTTGGTTTTACTATAGGAATAAAATAGGAAAACTTGTGTTTCTTCTCACATGAGGCATGGTTTACTTGGAGCAAAACTGTAAACAGACAAAGTAACATACTGGTGTTTTCAAAATCTCTGTGTAGTTCGTGAAGTTTATTCATGTGATGTTAAATTTAGAAATTGGTGTGCAGTGAGGTGTTGCATGATGATAGGGCCCATGTTTTTCAAAGAAACCATAAATTATATTCTCATACCATTCATTAGGGAATTAACAGAAATAAAGAACACTATGTATAATTACTTAACATATGTCAGTGCAACGCCCCATATACCAAATTTCTCGACTACACTAGAGGAAATTCTTGTTCAACAGTTGATAATTCACAGACTATGACCACGTAGATCAGTATATTATATTTGAAGTGATGGGACTGTTACTTATAGGAGACAGTAAAAGAGAGGGTTATGTGGTAAAGGCAAAGGTAAATCAGTCCCATTACAGGCCCAGAGGGGCCTAGAGGGTTCCAGGAAGTTAAGGTTCCCAGATTTCGTGACAATGGCACAGGACGGTGATAGGTTGCCAGTCTTATGCACCGGCCGCCTTTACCCCCAGGAAATACTCCTGGTACTCATTTCTGTTAGAGGCTGAGTCGACCGCAGTGCTATAGTGCGATCGGAAGGATTTTATGTCAATGAAAAATCCACGGACACCACCTGGGATCGAGCCAGCGACCTTCCGATTTGTAGCACAGCACCTTAACCACTGTGCTACCGTGGTCCCCCTGGGTTATGTGGACAGTCCACATTCTTTGCAAGACCATAAAGGAACTGTTTAGAAAAGAAAAATGTTAGTATTTCAAGAGGAGCTCATTTGTGTGTCAACTGTTTTCAGGTGTTAGGCATGTGCTAAAGCTGGAAGTCTGCATTTCAGGACTCTTGTGTGAAATAAGCAAACTGAAGTACAGTTGCAGGCTCCCTGTCTGATAAAATACTCGCTGTGTGTACACGGAATTTATTTGGTTTTATTGTCTCAGGGCCTGTATTCGTATTTAAATTCCTCTGCTGTAGTGTAATGACAGTTCAGGTATTCAAGTTTCCCAGTCCTTCCCTCCTGCATATATCGAGTGAAGGACAAGGGTACAAGGAACTAAGGTCAAAGACTGACACTGGTTTTGTACCGCACTTGCTTCATGCATTGCTGCCGTATCGCGTGACTCAGTCACAGTGACCTTGGAGAAATCATGATCCATGACTAACGAAAATTCCATTTTTTATTGCTCGACGGAGCCATCAACTTATCAAAAATCCTCCGTGTGACAGTAAAGAAACTACCCAGAATTGTTACGGCAGCACACCTTTCTGCAGACGACTGTCTGTAAATTGACCGGTGTTCAAAACGCTTACGTTACCAAGCGGTCTTTACCGGTTTTATCAATTGTGTTAATAAGAGAGGAGTACAAATACTTACCAAGAGCATACTACATTGACCTAAATTAGTATTCGTTTCAAATATGTATACATATATACCGTGGAAATCTAGCTGTATTACAAATACGATACTGCATGTAGTACTAAATGGTTTCCTTCTATTTTGTTAAATGTACGCATCTTAGAAATAATAATAATAAAACTGACGTCTTAATCGAATGTATTTTTTGTAAGCTGTTTATCAGAACATCGCATCTAAATTTTAAGCTTCGTGTCAAGTATGGAATGCTCGTGCACATGTACTTGCTGCTGGACTTTACTCCGTGAGTCGCATTTCACTATTGTAATGTAATGTACTACGGTAAGATGACTCATAGTGAAGCTTGAATCGGAACGGGTGAAGGCTGAGGATGTGTCTTGTTACTGACTGTTGTATACACACCTGTCTGTGTGGACGTATAAATAAATGGACAATTTTGTGTTCCTGCAGTTGACATTACGGTGGCGTGTCAATTACGTGAATCGATCCATCGTGTGAGCCGATCGGTCTGCACGGTGGCAGCACTGTGGCAGTAGCAATTCGAGTTCAGCTCAGGGTATAATAACTTGTATTTGCATGGGCCTGACTTTACGTATTATATTGTTAATTCAGTGATCCGGGGAACTATGGGATGTTGCGCTGTGTAGAGGGTAATTTAATATCCCGACGCTTCGTAAGGAAGTGGCGCCTTCATGTTTAAAGTGTAGGTAGGTCCTACTAGATGATCTATGGGTCCTAGGACGACTTTCGTTTTCAGGGTCAAACAGTCCAAGACTGTTTAAAGCTGGAGACAGAGGCGACAAGTTTCTTCGAAACGACGAGTGCTATTTACCCAGCGACATAGCCTAACATCCCCAAAACCTGGATTTCATTAATATTGTCAGCCTCTAATGCCGTTACATAGTTTTGTGAAATTGATGGGCACAGATGCAAAAAAAAAAGAAGGATCCATTTGTATCACATCCAGTTGGATAACATGATTGTATGTGATTGTTTTTAGCCAGAAGATAAGATAAGCGTCGGGGTTTTTGTATTGGGGGTGGGGGGTGGGGGGTATAAGCGTCAGTGGACTTCGCGTTTGCTTTTCTTCCCCTACGTCAGACATTTCTAGGTCAGTCTGAAAGTAAGAGATGCGACAGCAATGGCGAATGTATCAGATGGGTGACTCGGATATCGGGTGTTTCATAAGTAGTCGTTTGAGCCTGGAAGTTACCTTATAGCGTCCTACGTGTAGAATAACCACATTTATCCGTAATAGCACACAGCTTGCCATAAGCAGACTAAAACATACCTTATCCGTAGTTCGCTACGTTATCTGACTTCGTACACGTTGTTAATTTGTGGAAGGAAATAAAATCTGTATCTTGTATATGAGGTTTTAAGATAATAAAGGAAAAATGTGGCTATTGTGAAAGTATGATACTTTGAACCCCGTCACAGGCCATTAGAGACAAGCCCTAAATGGGAGGAATATATTAACATGAATCTTTATAAATATGAATTGGATTAAATTGGGTCCGACATTGACCTATTACAATTGCGTTGAGGAAACTGTTTTTTGAGCATGGAGTATCTCATTTTCAGAGAATAAGCTGTTCAAATAAGACACTGTCCCATGTAGTTACTTGACTAGCTATTAAATTGGTTGGTTAATGAATTAATTAGCGAGTTGCTTTTAACTCACCCGAGAGCTCAAACGTCTGAGAATGACAATGATAACTTTTTTTTTTTAATGTAATATGGATCTTACGTAACCTGTATATGCAGGGGTGAATGGTAAGTGGAAATGGCACAGGGCTGCATCCAGTAGCTGGGCCTCGGTGTTCTATGAACTTGTTCGTTTAACACGGTGCTAGCATATTTCCTGTTCACCGTCCGACCTTGGAACTGTTCTGGTGCATGAGTTAGTGCGGCACTAGAACTAAATGTTGCAAAGAACCTGGCTGACTGGGTTTGTATAATGAGTGGGCTGCAGTCTGGACGTTCCGTTGTTCAAATCCCGGCAAGAGCAGGAGATATCTCTTCTCCCAAATGGCCAGACCGGCTCCGGGACGCACTTAGCCTCCTATTTAGTGAGTAGAGGAGGCTTTTTTTTTTCTTCCTGGCTAAAGCGGTCGAGGCGGCCCCTGACCTCCATTGTAATGCCGAGATTTTGAATCACTGGAATTATACCTGTAGGAAGAACTGTGCCTTTTTTCACCTTTACACCTACATGCTGCATTTGCCTTCTCAAATTTTGCCGAGTTTCAAGTCTGGTGTCCATAAAGATGCCATTTTTTAATTTGATTTTTAAAGATGTAATTTTTTTGCCTCTGTCTGTGTTGCATTAGGGGGACCGCGGTAGCACAGTGGTTAAGGTGCTGTGCTACAAATCGGAAGGTCGTTGGTTCGATCCCAGCTGGTGTCAGTGGATTTTTCATTGGCATAAAATCCTTCCGATCGCACTATGGCCCTGGGGTCGACTCAGCCTCTAACATAAATGAGTACCAGGAGCATTTCCTGGAGGTAAAGGCGGCAGGTACGTAAGGCTGACAACCTACCACCATACTGTGCCGTTGTCACGAAATCTGGGAACCCTCTGGGTCTGTCCAGGCCTGTAATGGGACTGCTTTACTTTTACCTGTGATGTATTTGCAGGTGCGCAGCCGCTTTGCGTTGCCTGAAGACGCAACGGAGAACTCTGAAAAGAGATATTAACACACTCTGTATTATTACTGCTTTATTTGTAATCAGAGTACAAGGGTCAATTCAAAAGAATTTGGAAAAAAGAACGCCCTTTCTATTGTGAAACCACTCCAAATTTCGAAACTTGCCTACTACGAGTAAGTTTCTGGGCCACAAACCAACCGTCTTCTGATAATCATACAGAAGCCAATTAGTTCGTCAGTTGTCGATATTTTGCCTGTCTCGTTCTTGCTCCGAAAATTGGTCTCTTTAGAAGTCGTATCGCCGTCCCAGCCATTTCGTGACGCCAAGTTTTCATGTGTTGCGGGTAGCTGTGGAGGCGCCAGTGAGGAGGGCGTGTCTGTGTGACGTCTTACATCAAGTTCCATTTCACGTAGAACACTTAACCTACACACAGGGTCGTAGCTAAGTGACGGCGAGAGGTGCATCCGCCCCGGGCGGCAAAATGAAATTTTGACATGAAAAATATTGATTTTCAGCGTTCAATAAATTTATAAAATTCAGTAAAGTTTAAAACTTTTGTTTGGGGCGGCCGTTGTTATTACTCGCCCCGGGCGCCAAAAACCTAGCTACGCCACTACATATACTGTGTTTCTACAATGCCCCTGTGCCGTATAGCGGACTGGAGGCGAATTCCGAGGCTTTATGGGCCTCGCTATTGATGGTGATAACCTGAAACACCACTGGGTCTAGCGAATAAACACATTCATTTCCCGCACATGGGTTTTGCCGCTACTTAATTCTTCAGGAAGACACATGGCGACGTTCAGTCTCATCTTACAGGATGAGACGATAATACTTACTTATTTTATCGATGCAGCAGAGTCGTTCTTGAGAAGCTATCCGGTTCTCAGCTAGTCAGGAAATTCCTCGCATTTTATGGAACCCGAAGGTTCATTACCGCATTCACAAGCGTCCGCCATTTGTCCCTATCCTGAGCCAGATCGATCTAGTCCATGCCCCCACATCCCACAACCTGAAGATCCATCTTAATATTATCCTCCCATCTACGCCTGTTTCTTCCAAGTGGTCTCTTTCCCTCAGGTCTCCCCATTAAAACCCTGTATATACACGTCTCCTCTCCCCCATACGTACTACATGCCCCGCCCATCTACTCAATTTGATCGCCCGATTAATATTTGGGCAGGAGTACAAATCAGTAAGCTCCTAGTTTTCTCTACTCCCCTGTTACCTCGTTCCTCTTAGGCCCAAATATTATCCTCTACACCCTATTCTCAAACACCCTCAACCCACGTCCCTCCCTCAATGTGAGTGACCAAGTTTCACACCCTTACAAAACCACAGGCAAAATTATAGTTCTGTGTATCTTAGTCTTTATAATTTGGATATATGAGACGATAATGGTGACATCAAGTGGTAACAGCAAACTGTCACTGTGACCAGGCCTCCGCCTGCTTTCTTCCACCGAGTCACTAGTCATATGACTGACACTGGACGTGCAAAATATTTGCTTTATGAATGCTGCTATTGGCTTTATCTTCGCGGTTAGACGTTTCAATGCCTTCTGGATAGAAGGTCTAAACGACGTCAGATTCGTTATCGACTCGGTGGTGAAAATTTCCAAAATCCGTGACGAAATGTAAACCCTTGCCTTCGTCTTAGCCAATTATCGATTCATGAAGGCACAGTAGCCAGCAGTAGACCCAGCCTTCGAAATACAAGAATCGTTCTCCGCACAGAATATTGTCCACCCGTCCACTGATCTATCATCAGGGTTATAGCCAACATCAGGGATTACTAAGCCTTCTGATGGGTCTTGAATTTGTTTATGTTTACTTGTAATTCTTGGTTCTGCTTGACGTTAAGTTTGAAGGTACTACGATCCTTCGCAACTTTGGTAACCGGTTTTGAGTCTTTAAGGCGTGACATCCCAGAAGCCTTGAATATTCAGTAATAGAACTTAAAAGTTTTAGTTCATTTGTTACTTGGTGTACTACGTGATATTGCCATTGTCCTAGCGTGAGATAAGCCTTTCTTTTTTCACTGCTACACTGATCCCTTCATAACCGAGACTACCAACCCCGACACCCAACCGACTCCTCACCCTCAACGATTAAACTGGTAACCGGAACAGTTTTTGAAGTAACCATGACATGTACAACCTGTTACATACTTCTAATGCAATAAAGACCTTTTTTTTTAAAAAAAAAAAGCCTTTCTTTCTCATGACATTTCTTGTTCTAAGCCTTACGAAGACTGGAGCTTGGATGTGTTTTCTTTTAGTTTTCGTGTTTCATTTATTTCTGTGTGCTTTGTCGTGGTCGACGGGATTTCTGCCCCAGCTGTCAAGTCGGAGGAAGTGAAGAGGTGAAATCAGCGAGGCTGCTGACTTTGACCGTGCGTGCTGAAGCGTCATGTTTGAAGCCTGCTGGGAGCACGGATGTGTTGTCATGCGATGGCTGATTTTATGTCTGAAATAAGGAGTCTTGTGGCTTGTCAGAATAAGTATTCAGGAAACATCTGTCATGCAAGGAACAGAGGTCAGAATCGATTTTTTACGACTAAAAGAAAATAAAGTAAAAGAGGAGGAGTAAGAAGAAGTATAGCTACGTGTTGCCTGATAAATAATAAATTATTTAAAATATGGCAAATTGTAAATAGTTCAAAACAACGCTGAAAACTCAAAATTATATTCACGAAGAAGTTAAGATCAGAGTATATTCGGGGAATGTCTGCTGCGTGGTATCCTTCAGTTCTGAGTGTCGTACCCACCCCTCTGTTTTCTGAAATCGTAAAGATTAAAATACAGAAAACGCTAACATTGTTTTTGTTGTATGGGCGTAAAACTTGTTCTGTCACGTTGAGCAAAGAATATAGACTGAGGGTGTTTAGACTGTGTTCAGGAATAGGGTTGTGAGGAGACTGTTTGGACTGAAGAGGGGTAAGTACAAAGAAGCTGAAGAGAAATGGAATATTATTAGTTTCTTGATTTTTTTTCATCAGATAATATTAGGGTGACGACATTGAGGAGGATTATAGGGGCGGAGCATGTGGCGTACATGGAATAGGAAAGAAATGCACACAACATTTTAGTAGTAATACCTGACGAAGAAGAAGAAGAAGAAGAAGACGAAGAAGAAGAAGAAGAAGAAAAGAAAAGAAACACTTGTAAGTCGTAGCTGCAGATGTATGGAAAATATTAAAATGGATCTTATAGAATTATGATGAGAAAATGTGGTCTGGACTTTTCTGGCTCAAGATAGATACCAGCAACGGGCTGTTGTGAATATGTTAACGAAATTTGGCGTTCTTGAAAATGCGGGGAATTTATTGAGCAGCTCGACTGTATGCGCCCTCGATCATACAGAACTCCCTGGTTTGATCACGATAAATATTTTGTGAAGAGTAAAAACCATGAAGCTCCTCATTAAGAAATTATATGGCTAAATGTAGTATAATTTCACTCAATTTCAGTACGCGCGTCATGCTCTTTATGTAGAACTTTTTACATCACACTTTCCCCGATTTCCTAAACTACAACCCGGTGTGAGTAGAGTTCTGGTGTGTTGATTGTTGCCGGAATGCCCCCGATTGCCCCATGCTAAGGTCTGAACCGCATTTGAAATTCTATGGTCTGCGGTTTCAATGCGTTGAAAATCGGAAGTTTACGCTACGCCCCCATGGCCAAACTTCCTGCTGTCTACATACATCCACGCCTTTTCCCGAGTAATCCAAGTACTCGAAACAGTCTTACATCGGTAGTATGTTTATAATGTAATGGGAGCTCGAACAGCTGAGTCGGTAGTGACAGACTAATGGCAGGACAACCGGGGGTTCCTAGTGCGATTTCCGGTTGGGGTAAGAGATTGTTTTCTTCTCGGACACGTACAAAGCGACTTTGGGGTCCACCCAGCATTATATTCAGTGGGTAACAGGGGCTTTTTTCCCTGGTGGTAAGTTCTAAAGCGACTGGAGCGCGAGGCGGACAACTAACCTTTGTCTAGTATCAAGGTTAAGATACACATACTGTTATGCCCAACTCATCCAGATTCCTTCGTGGCCTGGTGCTTAATTAGACACCGGACAACTTTAATGTTTAACCGGGATATAAGGTGATCAGAGGATTGAGCCTGAACACAGTCATGTTTTGTTTTGGGTAGAGGAGTGTCTCAAGTGGGTGCGGTGCAGCTCGTCAGAATGCGTATATGTGGCCAGAAGTTTGCCCTGCACTGAAAGGTTCGATTGTCTTCTTCTGAGGTGTGATATGGTGTGATGTTTTAGGCGGTTATCACGCTTCCGAAGGAACCTGTTGCCTTCGTAAAGATGACGCCGTGTGAAATCCAATATAAACCTGAATTACAGTACTTATGTTGTAGGATCCAAATCTATGTCTGACGAAGCTCGCTGTTTATAGTAAAGTCAGACGGCAGGAGAAGGTTCACTCAAATTTTTAGCCTCGCCAGACACAGTTACTTCTGAAGAATAAAAAACCAACTAGATGTCACTTGTTATTTTATTGTATTTCTTATAGGCTCAACATGTTTCGGGCATTACTATGCCCGAAACATGTTGAGCCTATAAGAAATACAATAAAATAACGAGTGACATCTAGTTTTTTTTTATTCTTAAGTTATCACAATGATGCACGGTCCAATTAACATCAGATTCACAGTTACTTCTGTTGGAAATGTAACATTAACGGTCTGTAATAATTTTTCTCTGTTTTTCTGTTAGTACTTTTCTTTTATGTTTAATACAGAGGAGTGGTTTGATTTTAACTTTAGTTACTTTAACTAGGGATAAGAAACATTTCGGATGTAAACTTCGTATTACTTACTTTATGTGAAATATATGACATCAAACTATAGTATCTACTAGTAACACGTGGCCATGTTACATGCAGCCGAACTCGGTTATAACGTAATGAAAGGGACTGAATACTTTGTGTTGTTAGTGCTAACGAGACCAGCCTCGTGGTCTAGTGGTCAGAGTCTCTGGCTACTAATCATGAGGTCCCGGGTTCGATTCCCGGTTCTACCGTGGGAATTTTCCCTGAAGGGGAGG
>Ga0123355_10012396_pt1 | contig 13204 bp, 9 predicted proteins | sample TergutEmb28metaG_3_FD_89872 | JGI IMG/M metagenome (GOLD analysis project Ga0123355, IMG submission 89872) | Embiratermes neotenicus P1 segment gut microbial communities from Petit-Saut dam, French Guiana - Emb289 P1 | ecosystem: Host-associated > Arthropoda: Insects > Digestive system > Gut ... | reverse complement strand
CGCTCTCACTCTGCACAGCACACAACACACATGCCGCGCTCTCACTCTGCACAGCACACAACACACATGCCGCGCTCTCACTCTGCACAGCACACAACACACATGCCGCTCTAAGGTACGCTGCCACATCACCTAATTTATATAACGACGTAATTTTACCGAGTGCTTTAACATAAATATTACTTTAGTTAGGTACAGATAAAGTTCCCTGATGATGGTCATTATATACCGAAACATGTAGGAGCGATATTATTGTGTATTTTAATGTAAATTTAAAACTTTTAACCAAGTTAATAAATAGTGCATTTGTTGGTGAGTGAGATACGTAGATCAACAATTTTAATTTCTTTGGTGTAAATATATACGTGCCGTCACATTCGCTGACTAATACGCTCTTTCCGTGCCATCAAGATAACTCCACGGAGCAGAGTCCTTCTTGACAAGCTGCTCGTTCGTCACCTAGTCAACAAATCTGCATTTTATGGAACGCAAAGGTTCATTACCGTGTCCACAACAGCCCACCACCTGTCCCTATCCGGAGCTAGATCAATCTAATCCACGTCCTCCCATTCCATTTGTATAAGATACGTCTCAATATTATCTTACATTTACAATCAGGTCTTCCCAGTGGTCTTCTTCTTCTTTCAGGTTTCCCACTAAAACCCGGTATGCACCTCTCGTCTCCCGCATACGTGCCACATGCACGGCCCATCCCACCACCCTAATAATGCTTACTGAGCAGCACAAATCATAAAGCTCCTCGTTAAGCATTTCCTCCTCCTTAGGCCCAAATACCTCCCTCAGCACCCTATTCTCGAACACCCTGAGGCTGCGTTCTTCATTTCACGTGACAGACCAAGTTTCACACTCATTATATTTCCGTATTTTGTCTGTAAGTTTATAACAATAAGGGAAAGACAAAAGATTCTGAACCGAACGCCAGCAGCGTATCCGAGACACACCGCACACCACACCACTGCCAGTGCTGCCTTGTCTCTCTCATATGCCCACCGTCGTAATGACGTCATGATTAACGAACCGAACAAAAAACGCAGCCACGCAAATACGTTCAGAAATCTCGTTGCAGCTCCTCAGCATATCCAGATTAATATGAAGTACAAACCTATAGTCAGAACGCTCTTAACTTGCTTTATCTTAGCGAAGGACAGAACTGCTGTAACTAACGACGCTATAATTGCTAGCTTATAGGCGTCGGTGATACATGAACCGAACATTAGTAGGGAGCAACGGTGGAATGATACAGACAGGGCAAATCGACGTACTCTTGCAGAAATATATAGAAAAACAAACACTTCGTCCACCACAAATACCACATGGACTGGTCTGGGATCGAAGTCGGTTTCAGCGCAGGAATCGTACTGACACAGACTTTCATGTGGCGGGCCGTCATCATCAGCACACCAAGTGCCAGTGCTAGACTCGCAACTGACATTTAGCTCCAGCGCGCAACTAACAGCGACCAGTCTCGGTTGTGAAAACCATTTCTTTGGCCTCAGTCCGGACCCCACAGTGAACACAGTACATGCACTGTAAAATCTCCAGTGCTCCGTCCTCATTAACCCACCACCGACACTACATAACCTCAGCAAACGAAAGCGTCGTTAAATAACGCATAGGAGCATATTACTACCAAACTATAAGGAGTCACATTCCCACAGCCGCTCTGATGCGGGGACTACACTCACTGAGCTACCCGTTCTATTGGGGCATTGTATGCAAAGCATAATATGACGCAGGCGAGCTGTGAACGTCTCACATCAGGGCTGCATAGGCTGAAGTCTTTTGGGGCGTCACGCTGCGTCGTCGGGTAAAGTCACCGACGTTTCGAAGGATCGTGATGCCTCCATCTACAGCGTAAAGCAGTCCAAGAAGAAGACACAGCTTACACCCACAAGACTTTTATCTTCAATATGGGACACCGTAACGACAGGAATATCTTACTGGATACGAAAAGCAGGAATGTTACAGGCGTTTCGTAAGCACCAACACCAAAGCACAACCTGACCACAAGTCCCCACCTTCCAAGTAACCGCAAGGCTCACTACATAGTTCGCTGTTTATATCGAGAACCAGATCAATCCAAGCCATGCGTTATGGAATGTCATTACTGTTGTTGCGGCCTGTCACTATATTTCTGTGCAGAAACTCGTACTGACACAATGTCTAGGTTGATTTTGTTCAGCCCATCGGTCACACATAACCTCAAATCCACACCCTGTAAAAATACTTTGTAATTGCCGAATTATAAACAACAGCAGTACACAACCGGCAGCAATGACCAAAAATAATACGCACACACACCAAATCTGAAACTCCTACAGACTCTCAGTACGCACTACATACATTAATGCACGTGTTTACTATCCTTACTCACGCATCCTGTAAATCGATGACATACCGACAGATTTGTATCGATTACTACTCTTATCGATACATCGATGGCAGCCAGACTAACGCCATACACTAAAATAGCCACAAATGTCGCTCACACAAACACCACGCCACAGAATACTGTTTGTGTGCCCCTGTGACCAACTACGAATTTCGTCGATAGATTAACTAGATACTCATAACACAAAATTCCACGGAAATCCTTCCGGCGAGAACCGAGTTGTTCCATGCGGGTCGACAGACAGACGTGACGCAGAGAACAGTCGCTTTCAGCAATGTCGCAAATGCGATTAAAACGTCATGAAGCCAGTGCACAAGTTCACTGAAAACTGCTCTGTTGCTACCAACAATGACAGTAAAAGTACTGTGATGCTAGCAGTAATGACAGTAAAATTAAGAACATGAACCCCTGAAGGGAAAGACCGCTGTTCTACTGAACAGGAGGGACTGTCGCTCGCTACAGGACCACTCCCGCACAACCCGCGTACCTCTGGTAACATTATTCTTGAGAAACAGGTTTGTGAACACGTGACAAATACGTTTTCCCTTCCAAGTCGCATTAGAAAGACGCAGCGGATGTAGCCAGTGCTCCAGACCGCCACTTAACAGCTCGAGTGCAGTTGAAATCCCCACCGGCACAAAATGCCAGGACAGTAACTGGACAGGCCACGACCGCTCCTTTCCACTTCCCTTCCAATTCAACATTCGCTGCCAACTGTCGCCGGTAACGGTCCTAGCTAACATCGTCCTTCAATAAACTAAAAATAAATGACACAGCGCAGTCGCAATACAAAGTTAACGCACGCACAGGCTAATGTCAACTGCAACCTGGTCACGCACTGTGTCCCTTTTAAACTGTCCCCGTGCATGGCAACGGTATCGCAATTTAAGACCGCATCAGCCGCGACAGCCAGTCACAGCTGTCGTGCAGAGACACGGTAAAAGACACACCCTGTATAAAACGTTGTTTCAACACATGAACACAAATATACCTGTTTATAAAAGCGAAAAATCCCATAAAGAACAGTACTAACGACCAGAAGAGCGCCGGCAGCAAGACAACTACAGTTCATTTGTGCGAGTTTCGTGCTGCTCTTAAACTAATGGACGGACGAAAACCGTCGCGACGCTGCAATAAGAAGAGGAGACAATGCTGCAAACAAATAAGATCTTCAGGAGCTGAAGTAAGTTACGTACAAAGGCTTTAAAAATAACACAAAAGAAAAATGCTAATAAATATAATGTGAGAGCAGCGCGGGTTTGTGTAGAGACCGTGCGCATTGGGCTGCTACAGTTCACAGGCAGACGGCAATATTGGTTGAGTACGGCGAATTGCCTTCACAGAATGCTTTTATTTATCTCCAATGAATGGGTTTCTAAAAAAACTGGCGAAGAAAAATGTTACTTCAATCAAAATTGAAAAATCCACTTTCAGTGATTCGAATGTACAGGAATAAGGGAAAAATGAACGCGGGGGGGGGGGAACCCGCTTCTATCTTTGCAAGGCGAGACATAACGTTCCTGCAGAGCGAGACAGAAGGCGGGCACAAATTAATGGATTAACGGGATCGGATCGGAACACAAAGTGGCCCAACTTCTTGCGCAGCCCACGACAACGGAATCATTGGCTAGTTATTGGCTGGCTACTAGCGGTTTGTTGAGCGACTGTGGCGGCTTCGACAGCTAGGCTAATTGTCAGGCAAGGGCGCGCACACCGCTCGTTCCCGCCATATTGACAGCGCCACAGCCCTCACCACAGTTGCACTCAATATTCACGACATGAACTTGTAAACATCTTAGCTTCATTGATGTTATCAGCACATCACGACGCTGCAATGCCGACCGAGGCACAGGCACCCCTTCAACTGCTTCATAACTCAATAACACTGTACTAAATATTCATGCCTGTAGCCGAATAACTGGGTTCGAACCCCAGTCACAACACCCCTTCCGGGATGCACACTTCGCGTTGACTAATTTACGGTTGTAACCTACGAACCGAGCCACATGCGACGTTTCGGCTGCAGTAAGTGAACGCTGTAGCCACAGAACACTGAACTAAACTGCAACCCTTAAGCAGAAGGTAACGCTTCCTGAAATTTTGCTCAGCCGACAAAGGTAAACACTCTTTCGTTGCCCGACCAACCACAACAGTCGCAGACGTCCGTCAAAGATGTGACCCTGCATAACGAGATAAGTGGGTGACAGGAAGGAGAGGAGAGGGCGTGTAGTGGTGGTAGACCAGTGATCAGACTGCCACCAGAGCGATCAGAGAGGAAGGACGATGGTCACCGCGCCTACCAGTACCAGCAACGTGCTGCTGACTGCAGTGTCGTTTCTTGCCACGATATCCTCCATCACGCCGACCAACACACCCCGTTAAGTCACCGAGGGAATTTCCCATGCTGTAACTTAGTAACTTGTCCTTGCTCATGACCTTTCACCTTTTAGCCTTCAAACTACTGCGTGGGGGGTCAAGAAAATCTGTCTCGAGTGTTGTGGGACAGCAAGTGTACGGACGCGAGTGGCCATGACATGCTGTTCAGGTATTTGACTGGGACTGAGGACAACCACGCAATGCATGTTCAGAACAACTAGTTGGGAGTGATGGTCAATGCTCAGACACAACAACCTGCTCGGCACACTGTATAGCGGTATGTTAAGACAACAGGCATATGGAGGCTGCCACCGGGTGACTCAATGAGCGCTGAGATGAAAACATCCCTCAATATAGTTTCGACTGATCAGTAAATTTTGTGTGGAATCTGAATGGAACCTGATGTGGCAAACACATGGCACTGCTCAGCTGCAATGATTGGATGACTGCATATTGCCACAGTCTCAACACTCAACACCTGCCATAATCAAGGTGGTACTGATGTGTAGCAATTCGAACTACATCACTCTGGTCGACACCATCCAGCACTAAAGTGTTTCCACATTGCAGCATGGCCTTCATGAGACAGGAAGTGAATGCTTGTGGCACTTGTAACTGCAGGTGCCCACAGACAATGAAGATGCCACAACTGCAGCTGTGGAAAGCGAGAAATGGACAAGCTCATGCAACATCACAGGAGATCGGATGCTACCCCAACCTACGGTCCTCAAATTACTTCTCGATAGTAATCACATCTCACAGAATGCACAAATGTACCCAGATGACGGACTGCCACACCCGTCGCACCTACATCTATGAGGTGCCCACCACTTGGTCACGTGATACTGTGCACCATTTGACAGTGACATGTATTGCAACAGCCAGTTCTTGACAATGGTTTCACATAACCCAGCATTTCTACTTACCCTTGTTCAGAGGTTTTTGGGATTTTACGCAGGGAATGGGAATACAAAGGGACTGTACCCTGAGAACCACAACACAACACACAGATACAAGTACAATCTATTTTGTTTATAATGTTACATTAAATATGGAGTAGATAGAGCATTTTTTCTCTATCCTGACAGTTCTACACACACTGTGTAATTCCCTGCTAATTATTGCTGCCATGTCAGTACCACTTTGCTCTTAGCCTCTCTGTTAAGTTGTCCTCTTCCCCCATTATTCGCCATCAAACAATCGGCCAACATATGACAGCCATCTATCAGCTCAGGCTTTACATCCAAATAACAAGCAGTACTGCAGAAGGACACACACTGTCAGTAGACCATGCTGGTGACAGTGTCTGCGAATCTCATCGAAAATAAAATGGTTATATATACTGACATGGGTTTGCCAGTGACTTCTTGGTGGGAAATTGGTGACTGTAAGGAGAACTGGCCATCCATTCAGCACTTGTGGCAGTGAGCTTCCTACCTTGCAGAGCTGAGAGCACCAACAAATCATCGCTCCAATGAAGAGCTTACCTTCTCAAGGTAATATTTGCTCATAAACCGTATTCTACTTATGACAGAAAATTACTCTCTAAACCACAGCTTTCCCTGATGCACGTCTTGAAACTGTCTAAAATCTGTTGGCTACCCTCATCTACAATAATCCCCCAGAATCATACCTGACATCACAACCCAACATGGCTGAAGTGCCCTCCAATTATCTCAGATCAATGTGTGCTCTCACTCTGCACCATATCAGTGTATGCTGCATACATGCGCAGTTCTACATGTATGCAAACCTGCACAACTCCCCTTCACATTTTTGTGTTCTCCCTAACAACTACTGTGTACCGCCCTTGCTGCCTGTTTGTGTTTGTGTACAGTCAGAAACACAACATTATAAGAGAGCAATATATTTCACAATATGAGAGTATTTCTTCAATAACAAATCAACAGTAAAGCCATCATTAAAAACTGCTTCAAGTAAAGAGCCATCAACTCCTCAGCATCCATTACATAACAGCAACAGAACTCCAATTATTACCTTATTTAAGGTACTTATCCACAACATTCTGAATAAACCAATCTTCACTAAACTGTAGATGATCGCCATCCACAGATAGGAACTGAAGTTTACCAAGTCTGTCCATCTGTTGCAGTCCAAGACGATCCTGGAAGTAAATGACACAATTACTTTCTTCAAGAATGACCCAAGGCTGTTGAACACCATAAAACAGACAGTGTGATGATTATACATGAATATGGCAGACGGGAGTCTTGTCTACTGTAGGAATGAGAACCGCACATCAGCTGCTGGTGTCACCAGTTGCTGTGAAGCAGCGTATGTCGTGCGGCTCACAGGAACAGATGCAAACCAACTGACAGCTTCGGAGATACAGAAGAAACGAAAAGGTGCAAACTACAGCACCTCATGCAACTCAGAATTTCTTTGGAAACAGTGGAACAGTGACATATGGAGTAGCAGAAGGCATACGTTTTACTAGAGACATAAAATCATGACGCACGCACTTCAAAAGGTCCGACTCACCTTAATATAAAGATCACTTTCCTGAAGCGTCACCACCTCAGAACTTTGCCCCGGTTTGTAGAAACCAAACCACTCTGTTTCAATAGGCTCTACCATTGTGTCATTGTTGAATTTTACCATCACAAAATTACTGAGGTTTAACAGATTTTTTATATATGTCTTATTTTTGGCTCTTTCATTATTGATATCTGCAAGAAAGACGCTATACTGGCGGTATTCTTCTTCATTCAGTGGATCGTGCCAGTACTCTGCTTGGACTAGACTATCCTGAACCCAACTGAAATAAAGAAAGGCACAACAATGATTCTTCCTTTGCTTTTGTTTTCTTGTCTAACATTTGCTTCTTTAGTTATTTCACAATGCTGCATTTATTTCAGGGCCATTCAGTCCAAGATCTTGTGTATACCCATCTGGGATCTAAACATAAAACATAGCACTACAATCTTGCCTGCCATTTTGTATGGGTGTCAAACTTAGTCTCTTACATTAAGGGAACAACAAAGGCTGAGGGTGTTCAAGAACAGGCTGCTGAGGCAGATGTTGTGGACTAATGGAGTAACAGTAGATTGGAGGAAACGTGTAATGAGGAGCTTCAAAGTCTGTATTCCTTACCAAACACTAGAGGGCCACCAAGTCAAGGGGAATGAAATGGGCAGGGCAAGTGGCATACATGGAGCAGAGGATCAATACATATGGGGTTTTTGTGGGGAAACCTGAAGGGCAGAGACTACCTGGAAGGCTCATGTGTATAAAGAAAGATAATATTAAAATGAAATGAACGGAGAAGTGGCATTGTAATACCCGTATTTAAGAAGGTAACAGAAGAGACCCTACAAATTACAGAGGAATTACTATTCTTAACACCTGCTATAAGATATACTCTAAAATCCTAACATGAAATAGCAGAGTTGCTCAGATCACTTTATTACAGAAACACAAAATGGATTCTGAAAGGGATGTTCATGCACAAATCCAACATTTTGCCTTAAATTATTAATTGAAAAGAAAGGAAATATAATTTGGAAACATACTTGTTGTTTATAATTTTGAAAAAGCATTTGATAGTATACAAAAAGAGATTTCATCTGGTATTTTAAAATCTATAAATATTCCAGATACATTATTAAAGGCAATAGTGGACATAAACACACAAAACAAAACATTGATAAAATTTAACACCAAACTTTCAAAACTGGCTGAAATTAATAAAGCTGTATGCCACAGTTGCCCTTGCTCGCCTACACCGTTTAATATATACTTAGATGAAAGAATAACTAAATGGAAGAAAGAATATATAAAAGGAATTCCACTTTCAAAAATCAGCAACTGTTAACACTGTTATTTGCTGACGAACAAATCACAATATCTAACACAGAAGAAAACGTACTGAAAGCTGCGTATAAATTAAGTCAAATAACAACAGAACACGGTTTAACTGTATCTGTACAGAAAACAAAACTGATGGTATTTAAAGGATGAGATCCAGTTACAAGTATAATTGTAATAGATAACAATTACAGAACAAGTTCATTCCTTGAACTACTTAGGAAACCTGGTATCTTATGAAAAAGAAGAAGACATTGATAGCAAATTGAACACCTATTTGCAAATAACAGGCATGATTAACAATATGTTTAGAGTACAGAAAACTTTAAAGAAAACAAGAATAAACCTATACAATACACTGGTCCTCCCAGCATTGTTACATGGTAGTAACAACTGGACCATTACAGCAAGAGACACAAGAAGAACAACAGCAACAGAGATGAAATATATCAGAAATACAGCAGGATACAATTGGACAGATTATAAAACAAACACAGAGATTGCAAAGGAATTAAATACAACCCCAGTTTTGGACAAAATACAGGACTACTGACAAAATTGGATAAAATATGTAAACAGAATGCCTTGTGACTGACCGGTCACCCAGGATAATAAACAATGAAAGACCAAAAGTATGAACCAAGGGAGACCAATGAAGAGACTTCAGGATGTGTGAGACCGGAACAAGTCATCAAATGACCCAACACCATGACAGCTAGATGAAGATGATGATGATATTCAAATGGATTTTAAAAAGAAAGGGGATGGGAAGGCATGGACTGGATTCATCTGGGTTATGACAGGGACTGCTGTGATCTATAACCCACATGGCACAGTGCAACATCCCACAAACACTGAATGTTCAGCAACATGGCTGCCTGAGACTCAGTCTTGTGAAATCTGAAGTCACACCACTTGACTATGGCACAGACCATTGGCATCACAAATATCAGTGCTTCCCTCTCTACTGACGTTTTACCCTCATCTCCTCTGAACTATGTCAACCATCCCAAAGCGCATGCCACTAGTGAAGGCTGCTGCTACCAGTATCTGTGGTAATGGAGTGGGGAACATAAGAAAGTGTACTGGAATGGGAAGTGTCAACAGTGCAAGAAAATGTGGTGCAGGTTTGTCCAAGGAACTTCCGTTAACCTCACCACAGATCCATAGTGTCAGTCACTCATGACATCTGTTCAGCATAACACATCACAGGGGAATCCAAGACCTGACAATTATCACCTGGCACACTGCAACACTAAAGGCCATAATAGGCACAACTTGCATGTCTACAGCTTCAAGTAAATATCTCAGTATGAAATTAAATTTGCACATAAATATATCTAGCAGCTGAGACAGTGAGGTTGGATGGCAACTATGCCACAGGCTGGTTAAAGTAGGAAATGTGGATAGATCCCTAGCAGGAGCAATGACTCTGGGGTCCATCCAGCCTCCTATTCAATACGTATCATGGGCCCTTAAAAAGAACTACATTTTCTGCTCTTACAATAAAGCAATCAATTTAAAATTTACCTCCAGTACGCTCCATGTGTCAGCAGTTCACGAATATAGTTACACCACTTATTTGGATACCCACAGTGTGGTATCCCATACACTCCTTGATGCTGACCACCAAAAGAAATTAGATTCAACATAGGAGGTGAAGGGCAGCGCTGAGCAACTGCACGTCTGGAAAGTGTTTAAATGAAATGCATCATGCAATAAACAGTGAGTACCCTGCATCTTAAACGTTAAATGAGATGTCACTGCAACAATACTGCTGCTGTCAGACAGTCACCTGTGACAGGTAAATGAATTATGTGAAATACACTTGGAACTGAAACATTTATAAAAATATTCAGAATCACAAACCCTGAATTCTCTGCCAAATATCAATTAAAACCATCAATTGGAACCACAAAATACAAAGAACCACACTAAGAACAAGACAAGTAGTTGCAGATGTAAACATGAAATATTATGGCTACACGATGACACAGGATGGAACTTCAACTGATTACAAATTCAGGTGAAAGCTAATGTAGTATCAAGAAGTTCAATAAAACTGAATCATTAAAAGTCAGATAAAAGTTGGATTCAGAAAGCTACTGATAAACCGAGAATTACAATCACAATATCAATCATAAACCAGTGAATCTGCACCATATAACAACATATTAGCCACAAAAATAGCTGTAAAGTCACTGAATAAAATAAAATAACCACCACCACCTTGAATCAAAATAATTGTATCTCTATGTTAATAACATCAGTAAGCTATAATGTCTTCAGTTTGAGTGTTATTCCTTCCTTACAACCTCAAAGTTTGGTACAATACGTACTGCAATATTCACAGTGACAACAGCACCCAGTGGGCTGCATCACTGTTCAGGCAGTTAACCACTGGCCTCTCAACACGGAGACCTGGAGTCAATTCCAAAGCAGTTAATATGAAATTTGTGGTACACAAGGTGGAGGTGGGCCAGATTTTCTCCCGGTACTTTAGTTTTCCCCTGTCAGTATCATTCTAACAATAACCCTTACCAATAATTCACTCATCTTACATACAAGCTATATAATTTTTCTGACTGTCAGCATCATTCACAAGGCTGTTAACATGACATCGTTTTGCTGTAGAGGCAAACATGTAAAGAACTGTTAAGAAATGCTCTGCAGCTGTGCACTACATCAACCACTTTTTGAAAGCACAATTAGTCATGCAAAGGAGCCAATATGCAATAACAAGCACTCAACATACAAAAACTGGCCACCCTGAGAGAATCCCAATGCATTATATCCATCTTTTAATTCCAGGTCATTGGCTAATTGCTTGCAAACTTCATCCACCTGCTTATTTGCATTTAGGAAAAAGCCATTTTCAATATCCTGAAACAAAAAGAAAAACTGCTACTCTTTCCACAATGTACAACTACATTCCTATATTTTCATCACAATAACAATGATGTTTTGTCTATGTGTCACATATTCACATTATAACAGGATGCATCACGATTATCCCAGCCATTACATTTACAAGGAAAACACTCATGCTGCATGTGCTGAACTGGTCAATACAGCCTGTTTACTTTTACCAGCATGTTCAGTGTCATAATCTGAAAAACTCATATACTGAGATTACACTATCACAATAAGTGCTAGTGAAGGAAGAATTGTAAAAAGGTAATTCTAAGACAGAAAATAACTGCTGGCGCTGGTTTGGTAATATGAACAATCTACAGAATGTATATAAATGTTAAGTCCAACCCTTCTCCCTGTCCCGACGTAGTTCAATTTCTCACTCAACCCCACTTGTCTTAGCCTCCAACCTTACATGTGCAAGTCAAAATCCACTATAAAGCAATCCGATAGCAAATTCTTGCACTACTCCAAATTCTACACACTCCGCAAAAATTGTATCTCTGAGTACAAAATAACAAATTCCGAAAGGACATTTTCGCCACTTTTTACAGCTCATAAATTACGGAAAGAATACTGACCTCCACAACAGATGATCCAATTTTCAAGGAATTCACATAAATGCCCGGTACACTTTCCTCAATTATGGTCTTGACTCTGCCAAGGCTGAGAGGGTTACAACAAAAATCGCCTGTTACCAAAACAAAATTACACAATTAAGAGAGAGGGGAAAATAATACTACAATAACCACGCAGTTGGCATAGAAAATGAACAGAAATGTCATGCATACCCATTCCATGCCACATAACAACTGGTTTCGGAGGTGTACATAAGACACCTGCGGTTAACAACCACAAAACGCAAGCTACGAACCAAACAGCCCTCATAATTTTAATACGTATGACATTTCAATACGTATGTAACACCACGTTCCAAACTGCCATCTATCCGTAGTTCCATGCGGAACCGGAAATACTGAACACCACAGATAACTGCAGCTCTATGGTAGTCTAATTCTGAAGCATGCTGCCACAGACTGACCTATCCCGCGTCGTGTGCTGCCACCTGTACATCAGGGTGATGTAACTAGGACCCCGAAAATACTGATGGCTCACTCGGAGAAATTTGTCACTACCATCGAATTTGCACGATTAGTTACTTAATCCGCATCAATCCAAAACCAATTTTGAAATGGCAATAGTCCATAAAATTTCTATACTTCATATCAGTGAGTTCCAGCTCGATATTATATTATCATTCCAATCTTACTCTACAAATAAAATTGTATTGTTGCTTAATTAAGCACCATGTTACGAATGCACAATGGGGGGGGCTTCTTCATATCGGCAGGTACATGGCCCGCTCCACACCCAGGCCACTTCATCCCCAGGGAAAGTTCCAGCATCCACGGAAATTGGGTAAACACCCTGCCATCTTGGTAATATGGGAAGGACAATGTTCTCCAACTCCTACCAGAATCAAACGGTTCTTCATTCATTCAGTTTATTTTCCGTATATCCATATACAGGTAAAGTACCAAGGATGTGGAAACTGTCAAAGTAGTTGTATAAATATCTGTTAAAAATACAGATGTCAAATGCTTAAATATAATTATAATACAATGGTGATATAGTTATTAACAATTATAACATCAGAACAATTACATTTAAGTT
>Ga0123355_10012395_pt1 | contig 13204 bp, 4 predicted proteins | sample TergutEmb28metaG_3_FD_89872 | JGI IMG/M metagenome (GOLD analysis project Ga0123355, IMG submission 89872) | Embiratermes neotenicus P1 segment gut microbial communities from Petit-Saut dam, French Guiana - Emb289 P1 | ecosystem: Host-associated > Arthropoda: Insects > Digestive system > Gut ... | reverse complement strand
TAGTCGCAAGCTCCTGATGATGGATATATTAATGTCCGAAACATTTTGAGCACATAAGAAGTGAAATAAAATAGCAAGTGACATCAAATTGGTCTTTTATTCTTCAAATATCACAATGATGCACGGTCCAATATACATAAGATTGGCCTTACGTATGTCTATGCATTTACACTACGACAATAATAAATATTTAGGATCCTACTGACTGCAAGTAGTTAAAAAATGTTTTTGTGGGTAACGTTGAATGGCATAAAATTTATACCACACACACACAAAATATTGGTGATACTTTGGCAAACTTAATTCATCATAACCAGATTCCTGGGGAGAACACGGAGTCCAAGAGCAGTCATATACGTCTGTAGCAGCAAATATCTGACGTATTCGAGCAGTACTTTGTCTAGTTCTAACTAAGAACCCGTTGTCGTGAATGACTTATTCCATTTCACTCCATTTCTTAATTGGGAGTTCTGAGATAATATTATTTTAAAGGCTTCCGACACAATTTCCAGCCAAATTCTCTTTGGCGTTTCATTCGTAATTATATAATCCCATTCCACCGAACGCTACACAACTGCATGAGTTAATACGGCGTAATAAATATAAAACACCAACGAGGAAAGGCAGGAAATTGAGTTTTGACGTCGTCCTTTCGTTTCATATCGAGCCGTTTCACTTTTGGAACTTAGAATTGTGCAGTCGCTTTGAAGCATTGACTAATATCCGTCCCGTTATTCTGCCTGCTGAATTCATGCAGTGTCACCAAGGAGAGGATTTACAGGTAATCGCACAATAGTTTGAAGCTAGTCTTGTCGTTCTGTACTGACTCACCAGTAGAGAGTGAAACCTCATGGGGGACATTTGCGAATTCGGTGACGCGTTAAGAAACGTCATCGCCAAAACGTCATACTGTTTGGGGGTGGGGGTGGGGGGGGGCGGAGACTGAGGGCTGGACACTGCATGTGTTAGTTGAGGCGTCAAGGCCGGGTTACATTTATAATATTTATTTAATTTTCTTTCTCAGAAAAGATTTAATTTTATTCTACAAGGTCAAGTACTTATTCTCTGAATTCGAGGACAATATTCTTTGAAATCTTCATGTCTAACGTGTTCTACTGTCATAAATAATATTAAAATTTCAATGGTGAATGTTTAAAATAAACTTCATCAAACCTCAGTATACAAAGAACAAGACTGTTACATATATTTATCAATGCTTGACCAAATGTAATGGTTAGTTGTGAGATTATGGCCCTCAAATACGAGATAAACACTAATAGAAGCTTTATAAATGTCACCAGTAGCGAATATTTGGACATTACTACAACACGCTTTGTTTACAACCATGTAAATTGAAACATAGTAAAATATTACATCGACACACACTTCCAAGTTTACAAAATGTCTTTTGACTTCATAATTTCCACTTTACTATTGTTATTCTTTATTTATCCATGCGTGCTACATATCCTGTCCATATGCTTCTTCTTTTTATAATTTTCAGGGTACACAGTTCACGTATACAGAAATCGGGAATTACTGCTATAACATTCTGCAACAAATTGTTTCTTATCTTATGCTGTGTACCGTATGGTTGAAATTCCTTTCCCCGTTTTGAAGTTTTGACTTTCTATATAAAACACGTTTTAAAAACCCTGTGTATATTCCAGTGTTTTCCTTAGAAGTTTCATTGTTTTCATTACACGCCGTCATATCTTAGCATGTAGAGAGGAATCCTGGTTTCGATATGTAGTCAGAAAATACTGTGTGCCCTTGCGACCCCAACTTAACCCTAACTGTACCTGTAACTGTGCGGCTTTCAGCACTTGTCCACAAAATTGAGTATAAAGAAAAACTTTTGTAACAGAACTAATAAACTTACTTGCATTTATTTCTTCCATTCTTTCAGCATGACTGCCCGATTATGTATTTTTAACTGCTTTAGCAAGACCAGGTGAAGGCCTACAAACACAGATGTCTTCAGCAGTTAAGTTTTTCAGTTCTTTTCCTAATTTATGTATTCCTATACATTTTTTTACATTGTACTCCGAAATACGAATACATGAATTGTGTTTGCAGAAAATAGTAGAATATGCAACACGAGAAGAATGCGATATTCTGCATAAGTTTCACTTAAGGTCTAACCGTGTTTGCCCAGTATTCCTTGTACAATCCTCCGAGCCAACTCAGCAAATTGCGTCTTCTCTCCAATCGAAAGTTTCCTAGTTTCAGATCATATGGTTCGTTATCCATATTCAGGCTTTGTAGGTTGTCCTTTGACCATGCTTCCTTGCTCAGATTTTCGTCTATTGAACAACTTATATAATGATCTTGGCACTAACGTATCATCACCTTCACAAATCATGCAACAGTAATAACCCAAACCCATCCAAATCTTTCGTGGTTGTGTTACCTAATAATACAAATACACTTTTTTTTTTTTTTTTGAAAAAGGTAACTTTATAATTTCAGGTTAAGTTTCTTATCCTTGCAGTTACAACACTTTTGTTTGACCACTTAGTACGTCAAAAAATATTCACTTGGAATTTATTATCGAAATCCTTAGAGCAAATTTAAAAATTAAAAATGTTTAAATTGTAACCTAACAATGTACTTTAAAATATTTTTCTAAAAATGAAATATTTTGAGACCCTTGAACAACCCTTCCTCCTCTGACAAGATGTACTCAATTTTCAATTCAGCTAACACATTGTGGCACTGGCTCCAAATGTGACTTATTTGTCACATTTTATTGGTGCCGGTTTTATTTAAATAATAGTAAACTCTATACCAACATGAAATGACAAAGTGAGTTGCCTCTCTCCGTTGTTGTCGTGAAACGAAAGAGCATCTGATGTAACTTGGCCATGGGGAATGTTGGCTGGCAACTGACTCATCATACGAAACCCACCCCAGGCACGCGACCCATTTAATTCACCCTCGCTTCCCCCTTACAAATGCATGATACGATACTGCCTTGCCTGCCGTCATGTCCGTCCATTCCGCTATGTCTTGGGTATCAGACCTTAAAAAAATGCTCCGTCAATGTTATTTGACTTTGGCTCTCCCCTACCATTTTAATACACAAACATCTATCAAAACAGTAGTGGTAGTAAATGGATAGCGGCTGTGTTTGAATTCCATTACTACACATTGTCGTACGGAAAAGTTGGAGTCTCTTCTCCTAAGACACGTAGACTGAAGGTATGGCATATCATTGCGATAAATAAAACAGATGAGATCTTTAATATATATATATATATGTGTGTGTGTGTGTGTGTGTGTGTGTGTGTGTGTGTGGAAACTCTAAGCAAGAGGCGCTGATGTCACCGTGTTTTTAAATCTTACCTTATGACACGTAACACAGGGGTGTAAGCTAAAAATATCATCTCTCTGTAGACATAATATTTTACATATGTTCTACAATTGGCTGTGTGTCAAGGGGGAGTGTACACGCATAATAGTAAAAGACGCAACTGGCAGTTAGGGTTTGCGGCAATAAACGAGACTAAATGGTAATCCTGCCATTGTTTCAGTCGGTATTTCATTCTCTACATTTTGCGATAAAAGTCGCATTGCATTCATGTTGAAATATTTGTTTCTTAGTGTCCTTCAAATCTACCACGGCCAATGGAAGAAGTAGCTTTAAAGACTGTAAAGAGAGATAGGAAGATCTATATACCAGTTTTATATTTTCGGTGGACACTTCATTATTATTTTTATGCTTTAGGTAATTAGTTATCAGCAGAGCAGATAGTCTTCTTTTGATAATGCTCAAGTACTAATGTTCGTTAGTGAGCCGGTTAGCTCAGTCGGTATAGCGACTGCCTACGGGCTGGAAGGTCCGGGATTGAATCCCGGTGGAGATGAGATTTTCCGCCTGTCCAGACCGGCCCTGGGGCCCACCCAGCCTCCTGTAAAATGGGTACCGGATCTTTACCGGGGGTAAAGTGCGGCCGAAGCATGCTGCTGACCACTCACCCCCTTCTAGTGCCGTGGTCATGGAAGAGTAGAGTTATACCTCTACCCAACCTCTGGGCCATACCGGGCCTGTAATGGGGTCACTTTACTCTTACTAACATTCGTTAATTTTCTTCATTATGGGAATACTTTACTGTTGAAAACAATCGGTACAGAGTTAGTGACCTTCGACATGAAAGGCTGTACCCTGCTGTTTTGCTAGCTTAGTGTTCCGACAGAAACTTTGAATAGATTTTACGGAACATTATTTCAGGTATACACGTATTCTTGCTCCCTAACTGTATTTCAACTTACGTATAAACCGTAAGTAGGCACGGACTTATAACGTAAATTTATTCGGATCATTCTGCGTCAGACAAATTTAGAAAGTCAAAATTTGTTTTAAGAAAATAAAGTCCTCTTTTTCGATTTTCATCATTAGCTGATTCATGTTCATAATTTCTTTCAGGTGTCTGGAGTTTTATTACTAATTACTTGTTGTTTTGTTGTTACTGTGAACGAAGCTAGTAAAAGAGTTTAGTTGTGTGTTTTCTTATTGCTCTTTTTAGTGTTGACTGTAAGTTTCAAATATTAATTAACATATTATAACCCGTAAATAAAATACATGCTATAAACGTGTATTTATTTATTTATTTATTTATATAATTTTTTTTCAGATGCCTGTAGATTGATCTATGTGCTTATAAATATACATGTTTATGTCTTGTTTTAATGCGTCGAAATGATTTCTTGTTCATCCTGAGTGGATTTGGTGGTATTTTTGAAGGGACCCTCTACTCATTTGGACCTGAAAGGGAGAAAGTGACAAGTAGTTGGAGAAAGTAACAGAATTGTAGAAAAGTTACAAAGGCTGAAGAAAATCATGGGATTGTAGAGAATCTAACTAGAAGCCGGAGAAAATGGCTCGAGCAGCACTTCAGGCACATTGTCAATAATATAGCAAAGATCATGAGGTCTGTATGGCGTCAAGCACCGATAAGGAAAGTTAAAAAGTGCATAAAAATTACATTCAGATGTTTAGTAGGAAAGACACAGCTTGAAAGATCTAGTCTGATGTGAGAGCACAATATTAAAATAGATCTAAAATTTAAGAGTGTAAACTGAATTAATATGGATTTTCAGCCAACGTCCAACTATAGTCAACACGGCAAAAAACATTCGGTTGTTATAAACACAGTAATTATGAAGAGTATCTGGGAGTCGTTTTACTTCTGAAGGATAATTATCGTCAGTGGAATTAAATAAATGAGAACAGACACAATGTTTGTGGCACGAAATTAATTATGCTTCCAGAAATTGTCACTCTTTATGATGAGATTTAATTGACAGGTTACACACAGTGCTGAATGTCACGTGCAAAGTTTGGAAAACGTGCTGGATTCCGAACATTGAAGCAAGTGGTGAATTTACATAATACGTAAAAGGCATTATACTTTTGATTGATATGTGTTTCATATATGCGTCTATGTTTTTGGATATTAGACTTGACAGCTGAATTTTATCGTCCATCATATTAAACCCAACAGCACTATTTTGTAAGTGCAATCTTTAGTATACACGTGTTCGACCACTGTTGTCTCAAACTTGTTCATACTCATTTTTGGGTCTAAACGAAGTCCTGCGTTGTAGGTTCAGGTACTGCTGAACGTATGTCCATCCCAGCAGCTTCACATTCAAAAATTAATTCGAATTCAATATTACATTTTCGTGTATCGTAATTTTAATATCCCTTCCATAAATTGATTATTTCCTACTCTTTTGCGAATCACTTCATTTAACTAGATTAAAATCTAGAAATTTATAGAGCAACTGAACACATCGCAGTATCACTCGGAACCTATCACCAGTGACGATTCTCTGTCGATCTTGCATTTTATTTCAAAAAATAAGTGTAAAATAAACTATTTCTTACATTGTCTAAATTACTTAGTGATGACTGCTCTAACTTAGGATAGCCTATTTATCTCAGTAATTAACCAACTTAATGCACAATAGTTTTGTTTTACAATAAGTTTATTTCATGCCTCTACATGTTTCGAGCACATGTGTTCGAAACATGTAGAGGTATGAAATAAACTTATTGTAAAACAAAAATTTTGTGCATCAAGTTGGCTTATTTCTGAGATAAATATACTGAGATGCACGGTCAGCAAAACGTCAAAATTAGAATAGCCTGTAAGTAGAAAATCGAAATGAACCATTTATATGAAAGATAAATTTGGAACTAGACCTTTAAAAAAGTGGTTAGATTTGTAGTTAACCCTTTACAATCTAGCCTTTACTTTACGTATCACCAAGCTTAATATTAAAACAATTCTGCAGCAACGTTTACCTTACAAATAATTAACTGATTGGTTTTTTTAACCGAGGCGAAAATTGTGCACGGCGTGGTGCGTACTGAGTCTTTATGTAATACAGAATACGTTGCGTCTTTAAAGGGTTAAAATAAGTGGAAATTTATAAACTGCGCACAACGTCCGCAGCATTCTGTCATTTCTACTTAATACCGCGAAAACCTTGGAATTTAGGAACAAATTTAAGAAATCAAAATTCTATTGCGGAAGAAATTAAGAGCAGATTGAGGTCAGGAAATGCTTGCTATCATTCGGTGCAGAATCTGTTGTCTTCCAGGTTGCTATCCAAAAATTTAAAGAACAAGATACATAGAACTATAATTTTGCCTGTTGTTTTATATGGGTGTAAAATTTGGTCGTTGACATTGCGGGAGGAAAGGAAGCTGAGGGTGTTTGAGAACAGGGTGTTGAAGAGAACATTTGGACCTAGGAGGGACGAGGTAACGGGGGAATGGAGGAGATGGCATAACGAGGAGCTATATGGTTTGTACTCCTCACCCAATATTGTGTGGGTGATAAAATCGAGTAGAATTAGATAGGCTGGGCATGTGGCGCGTATAGACGAGGAGAGGGGGTTGTATAGGGTCTTTCTGGAGAAACCGGAGGGAAGGAGACCACTGAGGAGACCTAGGCGTAGATGGGGAGATAATATTAGAATGGATCTCCAGGAGGTAGGATGTGGGTATATGGACTGGATTGTGTTGGCCCAGGATAGAGACAGGTGGCGGACGCTTGTGAGTGCGGTAATGAACCTTCGGGTTCCGTGAAATGCGGAGAATTTCTTGACTAGCTGCAAACCAGTTAGTTGCTCAAGAAGGACTCTGCACCATGGAGTAAGTAAGTAAATATTTACCATTAAACATATATTTTATTTCTTTTCATGATTTGTTGTAGTAGTACGGTAGTAAACTTTTAGATAAGCTCGAGATTAGAGCATTAGCGTGTTTTATTCTCTATGTAAAATGTCCGTTACTTTTTCCGGGTTTACAAAAAGTGGAACTGACAGGAAAATTGTAGTTAAAATTCCTAGTATGAGATTTAATGAAGATCGCTTAGTCGGTTCTACACTTGATCCATGCTTTCAGATGAACGCAACAACTTTAATCGGCGTTTGGCACAGTCAGGAAAGGTTAGAATAGCAGCAAAGCTTTATAATATTCGTCAATTGCAACGCAGATATCAAACTAATTTTGTCCAGCGAAATTATATCAGTAGAAAATTTGAAAGAGTGTACTGCGTAAGCGACCGTACTTACGGGTGTGGACTTAGCTGTTTGAGAGACAGAGGCGGGCATTAAATAAAATAATAATTACCAGAAGTTGAAAATAAACTAGAATCTTTCATCCTCACGTTTTGTTCCTAGATGTACGTGTACAGTACATAGCATAATATCATTAAATTAAACATCATTTTTAAATAAGGCAGCCTAGCAGTGAACTCTGGTACTGTTTGGTAAATCAAGGCCACGCGACCAATATGCTGTCTGGGTGTCTGTCATACTGTTACATCTGTATCAGGCTATACACGTACATTTATCGTGTGACAAATCTAAACGAGTTAGAGTTTTAACCTACGCGTTAGGCATGTACCGGGGAAAGGGGATTGGGGGGGGGGCGAGTGGGCTATTGAATGTAAATTTTGATGCACTCTACTCCTTGTTTAAGGGAGTGTTACAAACAGAGGTAATAATTTTATCTCCCGAGAAATTTGTTGGATATTTTGATGTTGATTTCTAATGACGACTTTCACAAGACTAATATACACTGGTTGAAAAACGCTTGAGCTCTAAGTTGGATGGCAAACCGTTGAGGCAGGGTACGAATAACTCTGAGGGTAAAGACTGAGGGCGAAACACATTAATTTCACTAGTGAAAATAGGATTTCCCTTGAGGCGCTTGAGGTTCCCTTTAAGAGCCCTCAACAATTTCCAATTAGTTTCAATTAGTTGAAACTATGGTAAGTTTAGCTTAGAGCTATCATATTGTTGGTAGAACGCACCTCGTGTCTACCATCCATCGCCTTAACATATACATGCAAGCAAGCACTCACAAAATTTACGTTGTATGTAGCTTGCTTATACACTTGACACAATGCGTGCTGTATAACGCAAGGCAATGAGGAGTCAAAACCCTCGTTTGACGCCCTAAAACCGACTGGTTTCTGTACGTACCACAAGTTTCGAAATTAAACCAATATATTTTCAGCCTAAGTACTTTGCTTATGCATTTTTGCGAGGATTTCAGAACAAAGGTAGACATTACTCGTGCAGCAAGAGACTCTTTTTGTAAAAATAAGTGAAAATTTACTCAGTTCGAGGTACGAAATTTTATGTATTTCAAATTAATCTCAGATCATTAAATGTTTAAACTCATTTTGTTTTATTCCTAGAGCAGGCTCACTGTTCCATTGGTTGCTTTGAGGCTATTTCTACGGAATTAAAACTTTTTACAAGCTAAGCTTTCATTTCTGTATATTCTCCCTTAACTTATCAATTACTTCTTCCTTGTCTTCTGAAAACGTTTCTTTCCAGCAGAGTAAAACATGAACAAATGTGGGTGAAAGCAGTAGAGGTATGCATTGTTATAAATGACAACAATATGAACCTTAGGGCCTTAAGACTTAAAGTTTTTATTTGTATTTAGGAAACAAAGCTCCTTTGTGGTTGGTAGGCTAGTTTGAATGTATTTAGACCGTTTACGACACAGGGACGCTGCTGCCTGCTTAAAGTCTAAAACTCTGAATTTTTGTCAGGTTTTGTTGAGATGAAGTTGATTTCTTTTTTGTTGATTTGGCAGCTGTAAGTAGACGTGCTCAGATAACATTTTCCTTTTGATTACCTGCAGCGATGGCTGCTCCTACTCCTGCTTCTGCTTTGGTTTGTGTTCCTATTTTGGTTACTGTTGGTGTTGATTTATTGATTCGCGTTGTTCTTCATTTAATTATTGATGTATTTTGTTGTTGGTGCCTGGGTTGACTAAGTTCATGGCTGCCCTTGGGGTTAATTTTGACTAAAATTTAAGGGGCATTATTCCTTTGTCTCATTTGAGACATTTGGTTCGTATGGTAATGACTGTTTGTGTTGGACTTTCTAGTTTAGCTGTTCTTCCTTTTATTGACGCATTTATAGTTTAAAATTCTGTTTATTATGTGCGCTGGTGGTGTTCTTTTATTATTTTGTCTATTTATATACCTTTTATTTCTCCATTTTAGAATACTTTTTATTTGCTCTTAATTGGATGGGATTTATTGGAAATTATTTATCTTAACATTAACCATTTTGCCTTTTAATCTAGAAGATAGGTGCTGCCTGCAATGAAATATCTGATATTTTAAGTAGGGCCTATTATGGATATTAGGTTTAGGTTTAGATTTAATAATTTCCAGCTCTTCAAACTTAAAAAAAAGTCCTGTTTCAAATCACATTTCTAAGAAGTTAAACTTCATGTAATTTAGTAAATGGTTACTCTAAAATTTCGTGTTGCATATTCTGTTTTGATACAAATTGTAGGCTTATGTATAAGTACTTTTAAGGAACTTTCCCATTATGAAACCAAGTTATTGAAAACAAGTGTGAGTTAATGTTGGCTGACATTCTTATATAATGAGGTTTCGGTTTTATTTTTTTAATCTGAGTGGAGCATGTATTGAAAAATATTTGTGTGTAAATTAATTTACGTTTTGGAATCCTGTGTTTCAGCTGTATATACTGAAATAACATAGTAGGAATATTAACACTGAAGTATAAGATTAATTGAATTTAGTATAAAGAATACACACACACACACACACATTGCATTTTATGATCACTGTCTCGCAGATAACAAAAAATTTCCATTTTAAAATAAGTCATATAATTTTCATGGGGAAATAGAATAACTCATACTTACACAGTTTTCTTAAATCATTTGACTTTAGTTCAGTTATAATTCAATTCAGTGTTCGAATACGTTATTTTTGTAATTTAACCGTTTACTTTCGCAGGCAATTTTTATTTATCACGACTTCCGAACACACGCATGTACAGATCTGTGCACGATAAAAGAAGTCTTTCATTTCAACAACCTCCACCGAAACACAAAGTATTCCGTAAGCAAGAAAGCTATTTACGACGTTTAACTTCACTCAGAAAGTTCACGTCTTATGTTACGAGGACATGTCAAGGTAACATGAACTGACGTCACATCTAACGTTGCCGGTTACATGGACCACGTCAGCTACACAGTCCACGAAGAAAAACAAAGAAATCTCTTCCGTCTAAAATCCAATAATTGTGATTTAACTAATTATAACTGTCATAGTGTAGGTCCTAATATTATTACTTTATAGAGAATAATAGACGGTTTATGCATTTTTAAATTTTAGTTGTGAGGGAGAGGTCTCTACCTCAACATAATTTTCCATTTATGTTATTGTAACTCTACCTGATGATGGCCGACACAAACGGTCGAAACATGTTGTAGAAGATGAATGCGTAATGTTTAAATTTTTATGTCCTGAAAACAAAAAGAGATGTCGATTAACAAACAAAATGAGATTGTTATACATTAATTTCATACACGGACTTCGATGTACATGTAGGAAATAACTGTATATATATATATATAAAACGGGTTTATATGCATTTCCTTTTCCTTTTTAAATAATTAATATTAGATATGCTCGCAAATTCCGTGCAGTTTCCTAAGGGAATCTTTATATTTCCCGAAATATAACACTATATGAAGATCCTAACAGAGCGTGGAATAAGTTTTAGTGTAAGTGCTTGTGAGATTGAATTTTGTCCAGAATATAAATATTTAGGAGTTATTTTTGACACTAGCGGAACAGACGACAAAGAAATAAGATAAAGACTAATACAAGCAAGGAAATGTGTAGCATGTTTAAATGGGATACTGTGGAGTAAAGACATAATAAAGGAGAGAAAATTGAACTTTTATAATGTATTGATTAAAAGCAGTTCATTGTATGGTTTCGAAACATGGAGACTTACAGAAAATAATAAAAGACGGGTCGAAGCTACAGAGATGGATGCCCTGAGGAGATCCTCTGGAATATCAAAAAAAGAAAGAATTAGAAATGTAACTGTAAGGCAACAAATTGAATTAGAGGAACCAATTATAAAAGAAATTGAACAGAACCAACTTTCATGGTACGGCCATATCCAAAGAATGGCAGAATGAAGATTACCCAAAATAGCATTGAAGTGGATGCCGAAACAAAAGAGAGCACGAGGAATACCGAAGAAAACCTGGATGGAAGGTATAAGGAAGGCCATGAACGAAAAATATCTAAATAAAGGCCAGTGGGAAGATAGGAAGCAGTGGAGTCTAAGTGTCGGACAACGTAGAACAACGTTTTGAAACCGACTTACACTGTGTATCTATGTTGATAACGTGTAAGTATCCGCATTGTCTCCGTGAGAGACGCTTTAAAATTTGAGTAGGAAAAGCTTCGTAAATATTTTGAAATAATTTGGTTTCATCAATGGAAGTCACAAATTTAAGGATTTGACTCGGAAACAGAACAGCATTCTGTACAGTGTTAGTGCGATATTACATGTCGGTATTAGTGTGACAGCAGGAGGGTTCTATTTTAAGAATATATATATATAATCAAATACATAATAGGTCTCTGTACAGAATCCTTTGAAAACTGCTTCTGCACGAAAGTTAAACTACACTTCCTTTTTTAAACGTCTCTTCACGTGGCTAACTTCATTCTTTATCAATTTAGATGTATGCTTTGACGAATATTCTCGTCCACTGTGAATACAAACTGAAGAGAAGAATTCCGCTTACCTTCATTTAACAACCCTGAGAAGTTTCTCTTCGAATAATCCACGGAGAAAATTCTTTGTAACCTTGTAGTCGATAAACTGAACCTGAAATTGGATTTGCATTGTTCAAAACATCTCTCCACTTGTCCCTATCCGGAGCCACGTAAACCCTGCCCACATCTGCCCCTCTTTCTCCCAACGTTTGGTCAATTCCCACTCTAAAAATCGCCGTTCATTTGATCTTAGATAGGGTTTTCCAAATAACAGCCGTAGTTGTGTGTGTAGTCTATGCACTCTCTTCGAATTATTTCACTTTTGCGTATCTTGTTGAAACAAGGCTCATGATCAGCTACTTTAAATATGAATTACTTTAATTACACGTGAGGGGTCATCTAGTGTTGCCTATACATTTTCGTTCTAGTGGGTAAACATCATGTTTGTTGCAATTATGAGTGCTTTAATTAATGGTAGATTGCAGTTTCATGTACTCTGTGGCTTTCACATCAGTTTGTATGGAGCTAAAGTTATTTTATCAAAGTGTATAATTATCTGGAAAGGAAAGATTTTACAGATATTCTGTAACTTCGTGCACGTTTTTTAGCATCTAATGTCGTATTAGGATTACATGTATATATAAATATGAATATATCAATGAACAGTAAATTGTAGCGCTTTATCAAAATACATGTTTAAAATAGCTGTTAGAAGCTTTTTTTTTTAAGGAACGAACAGTATTCATAACTTCTGTTGCTTATGTAGCCACATGTCATAACTGAACAGTTAAGGACAAGACTGAAAAGCATATTGTGAATGTAGAAGCTCGAATACTATCCGCTTTTCATAAGAGGACATTAAAAGATTCCTGTGTAAGTCCACTTTTTTTTCGAGTGATATTTCAGTAGGGGATTAAACTTCCGTTATTGCTGTAATACTAGAAAAATGATAGTTGAATAAAGAAGACCAACTTGAAGTCACTTGCTCTATTATTTCATTATTTAATGCTCAACATGTTTCGGATGTTAATACATCCATCCTCAGGAGCTTGCGACTTATTTGTTGAGTTATTTCATGGGTTGTATTGCTCTGGTTCGAT
>Ga0123355_10012394_pt1 | contig 13204 bp, 14 predicted proteins | sample TergutEmb28metaG_3_FD_89872 | JGI IMG/M metagenome (GOLD analysis project Ga0123355, IMG submission 89872) | Embiratermes neotenicus P1 segment gut microbial communities from Petit-Saut dam, French Guiana - Emb289 P1 | ecosystem: Host-associated > Arthropoda: Insects > Digestive system > Gut ... | reverse complement strand
GTACGCCCGTGTCGAAGTCCCTCTGCACGCGAGCCACCACGGCGGCGGCGCGGCGGTCGCTGTCGAAGCGCTCGAGGTCGAGGCCGAGCGTCTCGGCACGCGCCCACAGGTGGGGATCCTCGAGGCGCGCCTGGTCGCCCAGCAGCGCGTCACGCATCTCCCAGAACTTCCCCTGGAGCCCGGCCGCCTCACTCGCGCAGGCCGCGGCCCAGGCACGCGGGTGCGAGGAGCGCACCGGGAAGTGCCTGAAGACCAGGCGCAGCGGCGTCCTCTGCGTGAGCTCGGCCAGCCGCACGTCAAAGGCCGCGCAGTACGGGCACTCGAGGTCCGCGTACTCGATCAGCAGCGGCGCGTCGGCCGGCCCGCGAACGTGATCCTCATCGGTGAGACGCGGTATAGGTGCCGAACGGAGGTCAGCCATCGGACGGCCCGACCGCCGCCTGCGCTCAGACGGCCGCGAGGCCGTCGAAGATCAGATTCGCCCCCGGCAGGTCGCCGGGGGAGTCTGCCTGGTAGCTCCACCTGACCGTCGCGTCGGGGCCGACGATCACGATCGCGCGCTGCGGGAAACCGCCGGGGTGATAGACGCCGAACGCCCTGCAGGTCTCGCCCTTGGGCTCGAAGTCGGAGAGCTGCTCGATCTCGATGCCGAGCTTCTCCCGAAACGCCGTCTGCGACCAGACCGAGTCGCAGGAGACGCCGTACAGCGTCGCCCCCTGCTCGGCGAACTGGTCGCGCAGAGTGTCGTAGAGGCTCAGCTGGTCCGTGCAGACCGGGCTGAAGGCGAACGGGTAGAAGACCAGAACGGTCGTCCTACCCGCCAGGTCGGCCTCCGTGAACGTCTTATCTCCGGCCCCCTTGAGGCTGAAGGACGGTACGGGCGTGCCGACCGGCGGTGGGCTCACTTGCGCAGGCCGAGCTCTTTTACGAGCGACCGGTAGCGCTCGAGGTCCGAGTGCTCCAGGTACCTGAGGAAGCGGCGACGACGGCCGACGAGCATCAGCAGCCCGCGGCGCGAGTGGTGATCCTTCTTGTGAGTGCGCAGGTGATCGGTCAGCTCGTTGATGCGCTCGGTCAGCAGCGCGATCTGAACCTCAGGCTTGCCCGTGTCCTGCGGGGAGTCACCGAACTTGTCGATGAGCTCCGCTTTCTTTTCCTGTGTAAGACTCATTCGACCCCTGAGGCTAGCAGTTCACGGGTGCGTTCCACGTCGCGCTGCATCTGTTCCACCAGATCAGCGGCGCTCTCGAATTTCAGCTCACCGCGCAGCCGCGCCATGAACTCGAGCGTGAGCTGCTGGCCGTAGAGGTCGCCGTCGAAGTCGAGCACATACGCCTCGACCAGCGGCGCCAGATCGTCCCCGAACGTGGGCCGCACGCCGACGTTCACAGCCGCCAGCCGCTCGCCCGCCCGGCATGCGTAGACGCCGTGGCCGGGCCAGACGAGCTCAGCGCCGGGAGCGATGTTGGCGGTCGGGAAGCCGAGGCCGCGCCCGCGGCTCTCCCCCGTGATCACCTCTCCCCGCATCCGGAACGGAGCGCCCAGCAGTTGCGCAGCCTGCTCCACCTCACCGCCGGCGACCAGGGCTCGGATCCGCGACGAGGAGACGGGCGCGCCGTCAGCCTGCACAAGCGGGACGACGCGCGTCCGGAAGCGCGTGTCGGCCGCAAGCTGGGCGGCATCACCCCTGGTTCCACGCCCGAACCGGAAGTTCTCGCCGACCGAGACGTGCGTGGCCCCGAGCGCCCCCAACAGCACGCGCTCGATGAACTCGGAGGCGTCCTGCGCCGCGAAGCTCGCGTCGAACGGGACCACCACCAGCTCCTGCACGCCGAGCCCCGCGATCAGCTCGACCTTGAGATCGAGGCTGGTGAGCAGTCGCGGCGCCCGCGCCGGTGTCACCACGCTGGCCGGATGCGGTTCGAACGTCAGCACGGTGTCGTTGCCCTGGATCACCGCGCGGTGGCCGATGTGCACGCCGTCGAACTCACCCACGGCCACGCGGCGCGGGCGCGGCTCGACATCGCTCAGTGCAGTGACGCGCATCGGGTCAGAAACCCTAACGGCTGTCTGCGGCCGGAATGTGGCGGAGCGCCAGCTCCAGCGGGAGCAGGCGCTCCGAGTCAGCGTCCGACACGTCGAACTCGCCGATCCGCGTCCGCCGCAGGGCCCTGCAGTACGCGTCGCCGAGGTCGGCGATCAGCGAGCGCACGTACGTGCCCGACGAGCACTCGATCACAAAGTCGCGCTCGGCGCCACAACGGCGGGTCTCCTCGAACCGGTACACGGTGATCTGGCGCTCCGGCAGCTCGAACGTCTCCCCCGCGCGCGCCAGCTTGTAGGCACGGCGCCCCTTGATCTTCACCGCCGAGTAGGCAGGCGGCCGCTGCCGCACCTCGCCGGTCGGAAGCGTCAGATCGCCGCTTGGCACGCGGCCGGTCTCGGTGATCTCGCCCTCGGGGTCGCCGGTCGTCGAGGTCGCGCCGAACCGTGCCGTGACCTCGTAGCGCTTGGGCAGCGCCATCACGAACCGCTGGATGCGCGTGGCCCTGCCGACCAGCACGATCAGCAGGCCGGTGGCGAACGGGTCCAGGGTGCCCGCGTGGCCGACCTTGATCCCCCGGCCGAGCCGGCGGCGAGTCTGGGCGACGACGTCGTGTGAGGTGATACCGGCGGGCTTGTCGCAGAGCAGGAGCCCGTCGCCTGCTGGCGCCGCACTCACTCGCGACCCTTCACGAGGGCAGGCTCGTCAGCTGATCGGAGAGCTGCGCGCGCAGGAAGGCGATCAGCTCCTCCCAGCTCATCGAGGTGGTGAATCCGGCGGCGGCCCGGTGGCCGCCGCCACCCTCGGCCCGGGCGATCGCGGATACATCCACCCTGCCGTCGCTGGCGCGCAGCGAGACCTTGCGCAGACGCGCGCCGTCGGGCGCCTCGGCGGCCTCGCCGGGGGCGGCCAGGCGGTCGCGCACCAGCGCCGCCATGGCGGTGCCGCGCACGGCGCGCAGATGGTCGATGACGCCCTCCGTGTAGCTCTCCAGCGCACCTGCTGCCTTGAAGTCCTCGGCGCTCAGCTGCGCTGCGGTCAGGCGCCCATCGTCGTAACGCTCGGCATTGAGCAGCGCGTGTGCGAGCAGGGCCAGCTTGCCGAACGGAACACCTTCGTAGACATGCTGGTAGATCGCGTGCACATCCACCCCGGCCTCGATCAGCTCAGCCGCCATCTGGTGCGCGCGCGGGCCGGTGTTCTCGTACATGAAGCAGCCGGTGTCGGTGATCAAGCCCACGTACATCGCCCCGGCCATCGCCGGTGTCAACTCCACGTCGAGCGCATGGGCGAGCTCCCAGACCATCTCGGCCGTACAGGACGCCCGCGGATCCACGTAGTTGACGCTGCCGAAACGGGTGTTGTCGTGATGGTGGTCGATGTTGAGGACGCGGCCCGAGCCGTCCCGCGGGACCAGCGACTCCGCACCGGGGTTGCGCTCGATGTTGCCGCAATCGAGGAACACGATCGTGCGCCCCACGATGTCGGCCGGTGGCTCGGAGATGAGACCGTCAAGCGGCAGGAACTCGTACTCGTAGGGGAGCGGCAGATCGCTCTGCGCGATGAACATCACGCTCTCATGGCCGAGCGCCATGAGCAGGTGCTGCATCGCAATCAGCGAGCCGAGCGCGTCTCCGTCGGGATGCTCGTGCGTGACGACGATCGGGCTGACGGCGGTGCGCAGCTCCTCGAGCACAGCCGCGCGTCCCGACTCGACGAGGCTCGGGTCGCTCACGCTACTCATTCCCGCGGGCCTCCGGATCGGGATACGCGGGCGCCTCCGGATCGGGGTGCGCGGGCGCCTCGGCGTCGATCAGCTGGGATATCCGCATCCCGCGATCGACCGACTCGTCGTAGTCGAAGACCAGCGCCGGCGTGTGCTTGAGCCGCAGCGCGTCGGACACGCGTCCCTGCAGGAAACCGTGCGCGGACTGCAGGCCTTCCAGGCTGGCGGTGCGCGTCTGCTCGTCGCCGAGCACGCTCACGTACACGCGCGCGTGTCGCAGGTCCGGACTGGTCTTCACCCCGGTGACGGTCACAAATCCGACTCGTGGGTCCTGTAGCTCCTTCGCGATCACGTCCCCGAGAACCTCGCGCATGGCCTCGTCGACGCGCCGCATCCTTGCACCAGCCATCCGATCCCCTGCCGTTTCCGGGTGCCCTTGCTCCCGGTGCTCAGGCGAGCTCGCGCTCGACCTGGCGTGTGGTGTAGGCCTCCATTACATCGCCTTCCTTCACGTCGGCGTAGTTTTGGAGCACGATCCCGCAGTCGTATCCGGTCGCGACCTCGCGAACGTCATCGTTGAAGCGCCGCAGCGAGGCGATCATGCCGTCATAGATGACGGTGCCGTCGCGCACGAGACGCACCTTGTCGCCGCGCGAGAGCTTGCCGTCGACCACGTGCGAACCCGCGATCGTGCCGACCTTGGACGCCCGGAAGATCTGACGCACCTCGGCCGTGCCGACCGCCTCCTCGACCTCCTCCGGGGCGAGCATGCCCTGCATCGCGGAACGGAGCTCCTCGATCGCGCGGTAGATGACCGAGTAGTGGCGGATCTCCACGCCCTCGCGCTCGGCGACGGAGCGGGCGTCGCCCACCGGACGCACGTTGAACGCGAGGATCACCGCGTCGGAGGCGGCGGCGAACATCACGTCGGACTCGGTCACGCCGCCCACGGCGCCGCGGATGACGTTGACGGATACCTCGTCCTGTGGAAGTTTCATGATCTCGTCCTCGATCGCCTCCAGCGAGCCGGCGACGTCGGACTTGACCACCAGGTTGAGCTCCTGCAGGCCGCTGCCGAAGATGTCCTCCAGTGAGATCCGCTTGCTGCGCTGACGCGCGAGCGATTCGGTCTTGAGGCGGTTGGCGCGTTCGCCCGCGAGCTGACGTGCACGGCGCTCGTGCTCGACCACGCGCACGCGTTCGCCGGCCTCGGGAACACCGTCGAACCCGAGCACCTCGACGGGCTCCCCCGGCAGCGCCTGGCCGACGCGGGCGCCGGTGAAGTCGTGCATTGCGCGGACGCGGCCCCAGTGAGCGCCGGCGACCAGCGCGTCGCCGACCTCGAGCGTGCCGCGCATGATCAGGATCGTGACCACGGGCCCCCGGCCCGGATCGAGCTTCGACTCGATCACGGTGCCGGACGCCGCGGCTTCAGGATTGGCGCGCAGCTCCATGATCTCGGCCTGGGCCACGATCGTGTCGAGCAGGTTGTCGAGGCCCTCGCGGGTCCGGGCCGAGACGTCGACGAAGTCGACATCCCCGCCCCACTCGACGGGCTGCAGGCCGAGTTGCGTCATCTCTGTGCGGACGCGGGTCGGGTCGGCCCCCTCCTTGTCGATCTTGTTGACCGCGACGATCATCGGAACTTCGGCGGCCTTGGCGTGATCGACCGCCTCCTGCGTCTGCGGCTTGACGCCGTCATCGGCGGCGACGACGATCACGGCGAGGTCGGTCACCTTGGCACCGCGGGCGCGCATCGCCGTGAACGCCTCATGGCCCGGGGTGTCCAGGAACGTCACCGTGTGATCGTCGTGGTGCACCTGGTAGGCGCCGATGTGCTGGGTGATGCCGCCGGCCTCGCCGGCGGCGACCTCGGTCTCGCGGATTGCGTCGAGCAGGGATGTCTTGCCGTGGTCGACGTGGCCCATGATCGTGACCACGGGGGCTCGCTCGGCGAGATCCTCGTCGGCGTCGTCGAAGACGACCTCGGACGCGGTCTCGTCCTCTGCGTATACGACCTCAACCTCCTTGCCGAACTCGACGCCGAGCACCTCGATCGTGTCGTCGGACAACGTCTGGGTCTGGGTCTTCATCTCCCCCAGCTCCATCAGTTTCTTGACGACCTCCGGGACGCGGACGTCCAGATACTCGGCCACGTCCTTGACGGTCGAGCCCGAGTTGATGCGAATCACGTCGGGCGCCGCGATCGTCTGCGCGGGACGCGACTCGGCCTCCTCGTCGTAAACGCCACGGCGGCGGCGGCCGCGGCGCTGACGGCGCGGCGGCTGCGCGGGACCGCCGCCGGGCGTGCCGGGCGTGGCGGGCGCGCGGCGCGAGGCCTGGGCGTCGATCACGACGCGGCGGCGCCCGCCGGCGTTGCCCGGTGTGCGCTCACCCTGCAGCGAGTCGCGGGTCGGCCGCTTGTGCGCGTGCTCTCCCTCCGCGGCCGCGGGCTTCGCAGCTGCCGACTCGGCGGCGTCGCGCTGCGCGGCGGCCGGCTCGGCAGCGGCGGCCTGCTTGGGCTCCGGCTTGCCGGCGGTCGGCTTCGCAGCGGCCGGCTTGCCGCTGGCGGCGGGCTTCGCGGCCCCGGCAGGCTTGCCGCCGGCGGCTGGCTTGCGGGCGGCCGGCTTCGCAGCGGACGGCTTGGCGGCGTCCGGCTGCGCGGCCTTGTCCGCCGCTGGCCGCGCCTTTGCGGCAGCGGCCGGTTTCGGCGCGCTGCGCGGCTTCGGAGCTTCTTCGGTGGACTTGGTCATGGATCTCTCAGTGTAGGGGCGTGGTTGTTACGGGAAGCGGCCGGGAGCGCGCCTCAGGAGTCGTGCGGAACCTGGTCGGAGCCGGTTCCCTCGAGCGCCTGGTGGGCCTCGATGCCGCAGTAGCGCGAGCCCGGGAGCGCCGCGTTGGGGCAACGCCGGCCGTTGGAGAGGATCGCGTGGCAGCGCCCGCTCGTCTCCTCCTCCTCGTACCCGGTCTCCTCCTCCTCGGCGGCGAACTCGGTCTCCGAGCGGATGTCGATCCGCCAGCCGGTCAGCCGTGCGGCCAGGCGCGCGTTCTGACCCTCGCGGCCGATCGCCAGCGACAGCTGGTCGTCAGGCACGATCACCGTTGCCTGCTTGGCCTCGTCATCGACGAGCACCTCGCGTACGCGCGCGGGCGACAGCGCCTTGGCCACGAACCGAGCGGGCTCGTCGTTGTAGGGGATGATGTCGATCTTCTCGCCCCGCAGCTCGGAGACGACCATGCGCACACGCGAGCCACGGGGGCCCACACAGGCGCCGACCGGATCGACACCGTCGACGTGCGAGACGACCGCGATCTTCGACCGGTAGCCGGGCTCACGCGCCACACCCGTGATCTCCACGAGGCCATCGGCGATCTCCGGAACCTCGAGCTCGAACAGCGACTTGATCAGCTCCGGGTCGCGCCGCGACACGATGATCGACGGCCCCTTGGTCGAGTTCGACACGTCCTTGATCACTGCCTTGATCCGCTGTGAGTGGTCGTAGCGCTCGCCCTCGACCTGCTCGGACTTGGGCAGCAGCGCCTCCACCCGTTCGCGCAGCTGTACCAGCGTGTAGCGCGAATCCGACTGCTGGACGATCCCGGTGATCAGCTCGACGACGCGGTCACGGTACTCCTCGAACATCATGTCCCGCTCGGCTTCGCGGATGCGCTGCAGGATCACCTGCTTGGCGGTCTGCGCTGCGATCCGGCCGAAGTCATCCGGGGTCACGTCCTCGGTTTCGATCTGGTCCTCGTACTCCCTGAGCTTCTCGAGGTCGATCTCGGGCGCCGCCGGCTCCCGCATCTCACCGGTCTCCGGGTCGACGCTCGGCTCCTGGTCGGTTGTCGCCTCGATCAGCAACTGCTCCTCGAGCTCGGCGGGGATCTTGAGCTCCCACACGGTGAAGTCGCCGGTCTCACGATCCATCTCCACGCGGGCATACGGCGCCGAACCCGGCGTCTTCTTGTATGCGGACAGGAGCGCGTCTTCCAGCGCCTCCATCAGCTTCTCCGCGGAGATGTTCTTCTCGGCAGCTAGACCGCGGACGGCCTCAAGGATCTCTTTCGACATCTGTCCTCTCAGTCTCCAGGTACAAGGTTCGAGCGGGCGATCTGGGCGTATGGGATCGAGACGACCCCCTCACCGGCGGCGATCGTGACCTCCTGCTCGGAGGCACCGACCAGCTCCCCCGTCAGGCTCTTGTGGCCATCGCGCGCCTCACGCAGACGCAGCCGCGCACGGTGGCCGAGGAAGCGGCGGAAGTGCTGGGGCTTTGTCAGCGGCCGGTCCTCGCCCGGTGACGAAACCTCGATCGCATACCGCTCCCGGTACTCCGTCAGCAGGTTTGTGACGTGCTCGCAGTGCGCGAAGGTGACCCCGTCCGGGTGGTCGATGAACAGGCGCAGCGTGTCGCCGTGCACGACCTCGACGAGCAGCACTTCGATATCGGGCGAGTCGCCCGCGATGCGAGCCTCGATATCAGTTGTAAGTGCCTTCAACTCGTTCCTTCCGCGTAAAGGTCATAAAAAAAGCGGGCGAGCGCCCACTTCTTGTACTGCCACCGGTTTCGCTCCGGCATTACAGAAGCTGTGCGATCACCATAGCACCGCAATGCGCGCGCGTCAGCCCGCCATCCCCCGCCTCCGAAGCGGTTGTTTCAGTTGCTCTCTTGGCCGCCGGACGCGGCCTGCGTGGCCGCGTCGCGGGCACGGTCCACGGCGTCACGCGCGCGGTCCCGATAGGCGCGATAGTCCTGGCGCTCGGGGCACATGCAGGCTGCGAGCGCCAGCGGCTGCTGGGCCTCGGCGTGGCGACCGAGCTTCTGCAGGCTGCGGCCCAGGCAGAACAGGGCGTAGTCGTTGGTCGGCGCGCGCTCGACCACGGCCTGAAATTCCTCGACAGCCTCGCTGTAGTGCTGCGTCTGGAACAGAGCCCGGCCGAGCGCCTCGCGGATCGAGGTGCTCTGCGGCGACAGCTGGCGGGCACGCCGCAGCGGCACGGCCGCCGCGTGGAAATGACCGTCCGCCAGAAGGGCCGACCCGCGGCTGTAGAGCTCGTAAACGTCGTCCATAGCTTCACTTAGTGTAGTAGTGCTCCGGACGGCTTCTCCGAGGCCACCCGCAGGCGCCGAACCTCATCCAGGATCTCGGCGGCGACAATCTCCTTGGCGACGCGCTCGATGTGGCGCTCGGTCCCGTCTGCGCTGATCACTAGAACCTCGTTCTCGGCGGCGTCGAAGCCGATGTCGGCGCGCGAGATGTCGTTGACGACGATCACGTCGAGTCCCTTGCGCGCCAGCTTCTCGCGGCCGTAGGCGGCGGCCCCGTCTCCGTGCTCGGCGGCGAAACCGACCATGACCTGGCCCGGTTGCCGTTGGCCGGCCAGCACGCTCAGAACATCCTCGGTCGGCTCCAGCTCGATGCTGGTGAGCGCCTCCGGACCGGTCTTCTTGAGCTTGTGGGCGGCGGGCGCCGCCGGCCGGAAATCCGCCACCGCCGCGGCCATCAGCAGCACGTCGCTGGCCGGGAACTCACGCCCGCACGCCTCAGCGAGCTCGGCGGCGGTCTCGACCTCGATCACGCGCGCGCCGGACGGCGTCGGCAGCGCCACGTTCGCGGCGACCAGCGTCACATCAGCCCCCCGCTTCATCGCGGCTTCCGCCAACGCCAGGCCCATGCGTCCCGATGAGCGGTTGCCGACGTAGCGAACCGAATCGATCGGCTCCCGCGTCCCACCGGCGGTGACGAGCACCCTCAAGCCAACCCAATCGCGGGGTTGGCTTGAGGGTGCTCTGTCGCCGACGTCCTGAGAACGCATACCGTTCGCAAGGGCTTCGACCGCGGCGAGCAGCTCTGCGGGCTCAGGGAGCCTCCCCACCCCCCGCTCGCCGTGCGAGGCGAGCTCCCCCTCGCCGGGCGGGATGACGGTGATCCCGCGCTCCCGCAGGGTCCGGAGATTGGCCTGCGTCGCTGGGTTCAGGTACATGCGGTTGTTCATCGCCGGCGCAACCAGGACCGGGCAGGGGGCGGCGAGGGCCGCGGCCGTGAGCAGGTTGTCCGCCGCGCCGGACGCCAGCTTGGCGATCGTGTTCGCGCTCGCGGGAGCAATCAGGTAGAGGTCAGCGCGCTCGACGAGCGCCAGGTGGCTGATCGGGGCGCGCTCGGGAACCGGCTCACCCGGGTACGCGCCGCGCGCCGGGTCGGTCTCGAACTCGGAGCTCAGGACCGGCGCGCCCGTGATCCCGGCGAACGACGCCCGGCCGACGAAGCGCTGGCTGGTCGGCGTCTGGATGACCCGGACGGCGTGACCCGCCTTGATCGCGAGCCGTGAGGTCTCGAGCGCCTTGTAGGCGGCGATGCCGCCGCTCACGCCGATCAGGAGTCTCAAACCTCAACCTCCGTCGCAGCGTGGGCGGCCTACCGGGAAGCGCCCTACCGGTAGTGGTACTTGAGCTTGCCCTGAGCGACCTCTTCCAGCGCGATCGTCAGGTAGTTCTTCGAGCGTGTCTCGACCATCGGGGGCGGGAACTCGTCGAACGCGCCCTCACCGAGGTTGTGGTAGTAGGAGTTGATCTGGCGCGCACGGCGCGCGGCCACGACCACGCTCGCGTAGTCGGAGTCGGCGTGTTCAAGCAGCTTGTCGATGCGGGGAGAGATCAAGGTCTTGTCCTTCTCGTTTGGTCTTGTTCGCTCAAGAGTAACGCGACACCTGCCGGCTTCGTTCTTTGCGGCTGGAGTACGAAATACCGAACTCCAGCCGCAAAGAACGATGTAAGAGCGGTCATGGCGGCCCGGCTAGGCCCCGGCCAGCTCGGACTCGACGATCGCGACCAGCTCCTCGAGCGCATCCTCGAGCCGGTCGTTGACGACCACATGCCCGAACTCCGGCTGCGCGGCCAGCTCGGCGTCCGCCGTCTCGAGCCGGCGCTCGACCTCATCGGGAAAGTCGGTGCCGCGGCCAACGAGCCGGGTGCGAAGCGTCTCGCGGGATGGCGGGGCGATGAAAACCTGGACCGCCTCGGGCATCTTCTCGCGGACCTGACGGGCCCCCTGGACCTCGATCTCGAGCACGACCGGGACGCCTTCACCGAGGCGCCGGTCGAGCTCGGAGCGCAGCGTGCCGTAGCGGTTACCCGAGTATTCGGCCCACTCGACGAAGTCGCCAGCGCCGACGCGCGCGTCGAAGTCGTCGGCGGTGAGGAAGTGGTAGGCGACGCCGTCGCCCTCGCCGCGGCGCGGGCCACGAGTGGTCGCGGACACGGACAGCTCGAGCTGCGGGATGCGGTCCAGGAGCGCCGCGATCAGGGTCCCCTTGCCGACCCCGGAGGGGCCGGTGATCACGAACACCTTGGCCACGCTCACGCGGGCTCCACGGGCGCCCCGGTGCGCTGGCGCCGCCTCAGCGGCGGCGCATCAGCTCGACGAGCTCAGCGCGCTGGCGCTGCGACAGGCCGCCGATCGTCTTCGAGGGCGAGATCCGGCACGTGGACAGGATCTTGTTGACCTTGACGCGGCCGTACTTCGGAACGGCGAGCATCAGGTCGAAGACCTTTGCGGTCTCAAGGTATTCAGGCGGGTCCAGGAGCAGCTCGTGGATCGGCTGACGGCCTGCTTTCAGGTCGCGTTTCAGCTGTGCCCGGCGGCTGCGAATGTCATTGGCGCGCTGTAACGCCTCCATCCGCTGCATCAGCGAGCGCTCTGGTGCGGCGATGGCTTTCGTAGGGGAATCACTGACCGGCGGCATGGCGGGCGACTATACATCTTGCGGGCACCCGATCAAACCTTTCCGGGGCAATTTCGGCTAGACCTCAACCTTAGCTTGAGCATTGTCGAGCGTGAGCCATGCGATCAGGCAGGTTTGCAGGCGATTTCTTGAGACGTTGGACCATTCGAATCGTCAAAAGGCCTATATCACATGCGCTCCCTGAGCGGTGACGAATCTAGCGTGCAAGGTGCGCAGGTATCGGTGAATTTCCAGATTGCGGACGGAGGGGTCCGGGTCAGGACGCCGGCGGAGCCGACTCGGCGTACAACTCCTGCAGCGAGACGACGGCCGGCTCGCCGTGCGCGGCCGCCGCGATCGCCCGAACGGCGGCGATTCCGCCCGACATCGTCGTGACGCAGGGGATCCGGTGCGCCACGGCGGTTGCTCTGATCTCGTAGCCGTCAGAACGGGCGCCCGTGCCGACCGGGGTGTTGATCACGAGGTCCACCTCACCGCGACCGATCGCCTCGACCACGTGCGGCGAGCCCTCGGAGAGCTTGTTGATCGTGGTCGACGGTATACCCATCCGGGCCAGCGCCTTGGCGGTTCCGCGGGTCGCCAGCAGCTTGAAGCCGAGGTCGTGCAACTGCGTCGCTATCGCGGTGGCGGCCGACTTGTCCCGGTCGGCGACCGTCAGGAAGATCGTGCCGCTGGTCGGCAGCTTCGCGCCCGCGGCGGCCTGCGCCTTGGCGAACGCCGTCGGGAAATCGCGGGCGATGCCCATCACCTCCCCGGTCGAGCGCATCTCCGGTCCCAGCAGCACGTCGGTGCCGGCGAAGCGGTCGAACGGCAGCACCGCCTCCTTCACGCAGACGTGACCGGTGGCCACCTCCGCGGGCAGGTCCAGGTCCGCCAGCTTCTCCCCCAGCATGATGCGGCAGGCGAGCTTGGCGACCGGCAGGCCGATCGCCTTGGATACGAACGGCACCGTGCGCGAGGCACGCGGATTGGCCTCGATCACGTGCAGCCCCTCGGTCGCGTGGACCGCGAACTGCACGTTCAGCAGGCCGACGACCCCTAGCGCCTTGGCGATGCCCCTCGTCTGGGCGCGAATCTGATCGAGCATCTCCTCGCCGAGCGAGTGCGGCGGCAGCACACAGGCCGAATCGCCCGAGTGGATCCCGGCCTCCTCGACGTGCTGCATGATCCCGGCGATCCAGACGTCCTCGCCGTCACATAACGCGTCGACGTCGACCTCGACCGAGTCCTCGAGGAAGCGGTCCAGGTAGATCGTGGGGCCGGTGATCTGGTTCCCACCCGATCCACCGATCACGCCCACCCGTTCGAGGTAGTCGCGCAGGCCGTCGACGCTGTAGACGATCTCCATCGCGCGGCCGCCGAGCACGTAGCTCGGGCGCACGAGCAGCGGGAAGCCGACCTCCGGTGCCCGCTCAATCGCCTCCTGCGGGGTCGAAGCCGACGCGTACGGCGGCGCCTTGTAGCCGAGGCTGTCCAGCAGCGGTCCGAAGCGCGCGCGGTCCTCGGCGAGGTCGATCGCGTCGGTGGTCGTGCCCAGGATCCGGAGGCCTGCCTCCCGCAGCCCTGCCGCCAGCTTCAGCGGCGTCTGGCCGCCGAACTGGACGATCACCCCCTCGGGCCGCTCGACCTCGCATACGGCGAGCACGTCGTCGAGCGTCAGCGGCTCGAAGTACAGACGGTCCGAGGTGTC
>Ga0123355_10012393_pt1 | contig 13205 bp, 8 predicted proteins | sample TergutEmb28metaG_3_FD_89872 | JGI IMG/M metagenome (GOLD analysis project Ga0123355, IMG submission 89872) | Embiratermes neotenicus P1 segment gut microbial communities from Petit-Saut dam, French Guiana - Emb289 P1 | ecosystem: Host-associated > Arthropoda: Insects > Digestive system > Gut ... | reverse complement strand
TCCGTGTCCCCATGAAACTGTCCCGTTTACACTGCCGGAAAAACCCGAGTCATCGAAGCTGTTGTCGAATAGCCGCATACCCAAGCCGTATGAAAGCCCGATTGTCACGGTGGAGTTTTCTCCAGAAGGAAGATCGATCTCTGCACCGACACCAAATGACGGAGCCATGAAACCTTCGTTATGACCTGAGCGTTCTACTGTAAAGTTTCCAACAAGATTACCGTTGTCTGTTGTAAAAACAGGTCTTGTGTTAAAAATTTCACTGTCACGGTAAAGTTCAAACCCAAGAAAAACATTTGGTCTGATTACAAGGTTTCCCGCTGCAAGGTTCATACCCCATTCCAAAGTCGGAATAAGGCTTCCTGTCGTTCTGGAAAACTCATCAACTTGATTCATGTAAGTTGTCGTAGTACCGCTAAGAGTTTCAGTGACTGTAATAATTCTGTCTGGATTGCTCCATGTTTCCCAATCGTGGTGTAACCCAACTCTGAACCCCATTCCGGCAACACCGATAAGAGCATGAAGCTGATTGTTAGTTCTTGTGACTTGATCAGAAAAAGTCGTCGTTGTTACCCTTTGTATGGGAATCATGTTGGTAAGATCATACGTGGTGGTAACATTCTCTCCCTCGACTCTGTCAAAGTTTGCGAAATTTCCCGTAAACCATGTCCCAAGATGGATTCCTCCAAATCTCGTGGCAAAACCAAGCGAAACCGGACGATCGGACTCTCCGCTGTGACCCAAAAACCCTGCCCATCTTTCAAATTCCACTTCGGAATACCGATGAACATCCATAGAATTTTCGACATCCGTAGTAAATACGCCTGCTGTGGCAGTATTTGTTGGGGATGTCTGTGCGAAAACTGGCATAGCCAGAACCAGTGCGGCAACAACAGATATAGCTGTCACCTTTAACATTTTGTACATTTTCCTCTCCTTTTTACACGAAAACAATTTATATACTTGCGTTTTTGTAGTTTTTTCATGTAAATTCAATTTATTGATACTGTCAATATATAGCTTTTCAAAAAAAATTCCAGTCAAATTTGGAAAATATGAAAAATATTAGGAGAAGAGTGAAAATTTAACGGTTATAATCCTAAAATCGCACTGGCAATCATAAAATAAATAATCAGAGACAAAGCATCTACAATTGTTGTGATCATCGGCGCTGCCATAATTGCCGGATCAATTTTGACTCGCCTGGCAAAAATAGGCAATACGCTTCCCAGCATTTTTGCGATTATAAGCGTACTGTATAATGTCACCGTAACGGCAATACTCAACATCAAGTTTTGCCCATAGACAGCGAATACCCAAATGAAGTTAACAATTCCCAGCCCAAACCCGCACAACAGGGCAACACGGATTTCCTTCCACAAAATGCGAAATATATCTTTTGGGCTGATTTCACCTACCGCCATCCCACGAATAATCAACGTTGAAGTTTGAGCGCCGGCATTGCCTCCAGTGTCCATAAGCAATGGAATAAAAACCATTAAAATTGGCAGGGCGACCATCTTCGCCTCAAAATTAGTAATGATGATTCCTGTGAAAGTTGCGGAGATCATCAGTATTAAAAGCCAAACAATGCGATTCTTGGAAAGTTTGAAAACGCCTGTTTTTAAATACGGCTCGCTTGATGGAGCAAGAGCGCCCATCTTTTCGATGTCCTCTGTGTTTTCTTCGACGATAACATCTACAATGTCGTCTACTGTGATAATACCGACAAGACGCTGTTCCTTGTCAACGACGGGCATGGCAATCAATCCGTATTTTTGAAATTGGTCAGCAATTATTTCCCGATCATCGGTTGTACCAGCAAAAATGGGATTTGCGTACATTATCTCTTTGATACGCTGATGAGGAAGCGCAAGCATTAGATCTTTTGCGGAAACCACGCCCAAAAGCAGCCGATTTTTGCGTATCACATAACAGGTGTAAATTGTCTCTTTGTTAACTCCTGTGTTACGGATTGTGTCAAACGCTTCTTTAACCGTGTCGTCTTCGTATAAAAAGACATACTCGGTGGTCATTATACTTCCGGCGGAATCATCGGGATATTGTAAAATTTGATTGATAAGTTTACGCTTTTCGCCTGTTACATTTTGTAATACACGATTAACGACATTGGCAGGCATTTCTTCGATAAAATCGACGGCATCGTCCATGAAAAGCCCTCGCATTATTTCGCCGATTTCCGTATCGGTTAGGGCTTCAATTATAATTTGTTGATTATCGCTTTCAATGTACGCAAAAACATCCGAAGCAAGCGGCTTGGGCAAAATCCTGAACAGCCTGATAACAGTTTCTCTGTCCACTTCTTCAAATATCTCGGCAATATCTACGGTGTTCACATCTGCGAGGAGCAATTTTAGCTTATTGTTCCCGATAAGGTTATTCTTGATGATGTATAAGATTTCTTCTTTGTCCATTTTGTATCCTTGAAGATTGTAACTTCGTTACTTCAACTTCGTTGCTTTAACTTCGTTACTTTAACCGTATCATTGAATATTTTTATAATGAATAATATATTGTATCATGAAAATATATTCGATTCATAGTAGCACACAGAGAGGTTAAAATATTTAATGAAAACGCCTGAACTTCTTGCCCCTGCGGGCGATTTTAGCAAATTAAAGTTTGCCATAAAATATGGGGCAGACGCCGTTTATTTGGGCGGACAATTTGGACTGCGTGCAGGTGCGGCTTTTTCCGAAGATTCAAATGAGCTGGAAGAAGCCGTTTCTTACGCACATTCACAGGGTAAAAAGGTTTATGTTACCGTAAACATATTTCCACGCAACGGAGATTTCAAACAAATATTGTTACACATAAAACATCTTCAAAAGCTTGGTGTTGACGCAGTAATTGTGTCTGATCTTGGCGTGTTAAGGCTGGTTAGGGAGAATACCGATCTTGAAGTACACATTTCCACGCAGGCTAATGTAATAAACAAATTTACCGCCGAAGAATACGTTAAACTTGGTGCAAAACGGATTATTCTTGCCCGTGAGTGCAGTATTGGTGAGATTAAAGAAATTGCCGATCACTTAAAAAACCGCTGCGAAATCGAAATATTTGTTCATGGATCGATGTGCATGAGTTATTCGGGAAGGTGTATGATTTCAAATTACATGACAAACCGTGAAGCAAACCGAGGCGAATGTTCACAGCCTTGCCGCTACAAATATGCCCTGATGGAAGAAAAAAGACCTTTTGAATTCTGGCCTGTCGAAGAAGATATTCACGGAACATACATCATGAACAGCAAAGAGCTTTGCCTGATAGATCATCTGGATGAGCTGACCGCCTGCGGTGTAACAAGTTTCAAAATCGAAGGACGAATGAAATCCGAATATTATGTGGCCTCAGTAGTAAAAGCATATCGTCTTGCTTTAGACGGCAGAAAACTTAATTACAAAAAAGAAATTGACAAAATTCCGCACAGACCCTGGACAACCGGTTTTGTTTTTGAAAAAGGCGCTCATGTTTTCACCGAACATTCAAATCAAGTGTCTCCGTATAACGTTGCAGCGATATGCTTGGGCGGAGAAAAAATCCTGCAAAGAAATCCTTTTAGCGTTGGAGACGAGTTGGAAATCTTATCACCCGGTGAAAATCATAATAAAACATTTATAGTTACATCTATCAAAAATGAGCGTGGAGAAAATGTTCCCCGTGCAAATAAAGCCGCAGCACCCTTTTCTTTGGAAACAGGCAATATCATACTCCAGTCAGATGAGTTTTTGCGGAAAGCTGATTTGTAAATATTTGATTTACGCTTTCGCCCGTCTCAAACGGACATTCTCAATGTCGTGGCTGAAAAGTTCTCTCAGGTCATTCAAACCAAGTGCCATCAGTGCCATGCGGTCGATACCAATACCCCACGCCGCTACAGGCACATTTACGCCAAGGCTTTCTGTAACTTCGGGGCGGAAAATGCCGGAGCCGCCAAGTTCAAACCAGCCAAGCACAGGATGTTTGATGTGTACTTCCACCGATGGTTCTGTAAACGGAAAATACCCCGGGACATATTTGACTTCTTTCGCTCCGGCTACTTCGCAGGCAAACATTTCCAGCATACCCAAAAGCGTGCGAAGGTTTACGTTTTCCCCTAACACAATGCCTTCGGTTTGGTAGAAGTCCGGCAAATGAGTTGCGTCAACACGGTCGTAGCGGAAACAGCGGGCAATCCCAAAATACTTGCCGGGGATTTTTGCCGTTGGTAATTGTTTGGCGGAAAGCACAGTTCCCTGAGAACGCAGGATCAAACGTTTTGTAAAATCGCGGTCGAAAGAATAGTTCCAGCCACGGCTGCCGGTTGTACCGCCGTTTTCGTGGGTAGAAGCAATATTGGAGAGCCACGGCTCATCAATGGATTTTGCCCGTGCAACTCCGTCTTTGTCGCCGCCTGCACTAGCAATGCTGTAAGCATCATGAATGTCTCTTGCCGAATGGAATTGCGGCATGAAAAGCGCATCGGAATTCCAGAATTCGGTTTCGACTAACGGGCCGTCAAATTCCTCAAAGCCGAGTGAAGCAAGTTTGTCTTTTACGTTTTCAAGAAATTTTGCGTAGGGGTTGCTGCGGCCGGGAGTGAGACGTGCGGGCGGAATATTTACATTGTACGAACGGAAAGTTTTCCCTTTCCATGAGCCGTCTTCCAGCATTGATTGAGTAAGCGAGCCGGTTTCATCACCTGTAATTCCCGCCTCTTTGAGCGCTTCGGCAGCGGCTTCCGCCGGAACAGAACCATCTTCTTCAACAGTAAAACCAAAATAGACAGTTTCACGATCTATCTGACGGAAAGGCGCATCAGCGGCGCCGCGTTTTTTTGCATGAATTGCTATGATGTTTTTTTCTTCATCGCTCAACTGAGCTTCGGGAATTAAACCGCCGGATTGTACCAGTTTTTCAAATATGCCGCGTACTAAGCGAAAACGTGCCAGTATCGGATTTTTGTCAGGATCGGCAAATTGTTCCAGAGGAATAGTTAAAACAACATTTTTATCGTCGTCCATCTTTAAAATGCCTAACTTGGAAAGACTGCCAAAGGCGCTGCCGATGTCTTTATTTTCCATGCCAAGACAGCTTGCAATGTCAGGAAGCTGAGCCCCGCTTTTTGTCTGTTCAATCCTGCTTCGTATCAGTTCAAGAATACGCTCTTCCGGACTGCCTTTTTCTTTCCATTCATCGCCTAAAACGGTTAATTCGTAGAAAACAGCCGTTTCACGGCGGATTTCGCTTATAAGTTTTTTGCCAGCAAGCCATGAAAGCGCTTGATTGGCGTTTCCGGGTTTGAAATTCAGTTCCTGTTCGACTTTTTCGATTGTGAGTTCATCACCCTTTTTGTACGCAAGAATGATTCGTACTTCAAGAGGATGTAAATTTTTAATAACAGCTTTTATATCCATAAGAATACAATAAAATTACCAAAAATTTTACCGCAGGTCAATGGACTAGAGAGACAACTCTAATATACAAATTTTTTATAAGTGTGTTATACTTATAAATATGAGTCATTTTCTAAATTTTGAACAACCTGATTAACTATTGGAGAAAATTCTATGAAAAATAGCAAAGAATTGATTGTCTGGGATAAGAAGTTTCAATGCGGGATAAAAGTGATTGATGAACAACACAAGCAGCTTGTCGAATTGATAAACGAAATGTTTAATCATGCTACTGGCAATCACATTCAGGAAAATGATTATTTTAACAGAGCCATTCGAGAGATGGTAAAGTATGTCAAAATTCATTTTGCCGCAGAAGAAAAAATCTTGCTTGCCACCAAATTTCCCGGCTACAACGAACACAAAAAAGAGCATGAAAGTTTTATTCTGGCTATTCTGAATATTGTTAATGAACATAAAGCCGGAAAACGTATTGTCTTTTCAAATTATTGCAGGTTTCTAAAGGACTGGGTTTTATCTCATATAGCGATGATCGATAAACAATATTTTGAATACTTAAAAAGTATCGCCGCCCGCAAAGAAGACGGGACATTGAGTATCAATTTAGAGGATGTTGAAAATCGTTAAAATACAAAGTGTCGTCCATAAAGAACCGCTTTATGGACGACACTAGTGTTCTGTCTTATTCAAATGACACAATGCCTGATAAGTTAATTCCTTACAATCAAGGAATTAACGCATATTGTAACTTTGCTAACCGAATAAGACAGAACACTAACTATCGGCTTAAGCTTGTCGATCCGGAAAAATTAAACGGAATTTGAAAATCCGCAAGACCCGGTAAATCTGCGCCAAAACTAAAGTTTCCATTGCAGGTAAAAGAAATGTTTCCGCCTCCGGCAACAATACTTGCAATCTCCCTTACAACAGCAAGATTGTTAATGGAAAATTCCAAAGGAACAACAGTTGTTCTGTTAGCGGCAACTCTCGATATGCCGGGAGCTCTTCCGCTTGACCACTGCGAATTGTTTACAACAAGATTATACGAAAGCTCTCTCACATTCATCGCAAAAATATTATTGTTTTCGATTTCCCACGCTAGCTCAAAATCAGCTCTTGTCAAAGTGAGGTTCCTCAGAGTGATCCCCCTGAAGCTGATCGACGGCATTCTGAGTACAGGCAGCGAACCTGCAATTTCCTGAAAAACATTTTGACCCGCTAAGGCAGGAACGCCAAGATCACTTGTCATTGAAAAAAGACTGGGCACTTCATTCAAATTTCCAAGATTTGCAACCAACCGGAAAAGATCGGCGTATTCTACAGTAAGCCCGATAACTAACGGCGTAACTGCGGCGGCAGCCAACGGAACGGGGGATACGTGAATTCCCTGCATAAAGGAATTTCTGTTAATTAAAAAATCATAAGCAATCTGAGGCGAAGGCAAAGAAAAAACATTCGGATTTTCGACATTTACCGAAAAGAGCAATTGCACTCTGGTAAAATCAATTCCATCGATTCGCATGGAAGGCATGGAAAATCTTGGTACTTGCAAGAGCGGAATTTCCCCTTCATGCTCAAAATTCCAATTCAAATCACCGATTACCGGAATGGTAAGATTTGCACCTAACGCTATCCTGAAACCAGCGGATCTGTTCCCTCTTAAAGACTGAAAAGCGCTGAAGAAATCAACGTAATTCAAAGAGACAGGCACATTCACGACATTTGTTCTGCGTGCCCTGATTGTACCATCGAAGTTATTGCTTCCTCTGATAAATGAATTGTCATTAACAAACAGTTCCCAATTAATATCAGGAAAAGGAATGTTGACAGGGCTGCGATTCTGCACATTAATTCTGGCCATAATTTCGACACCCGTAAAACTTATGTTTACCAATTCCACAGAATGAAGCGTCACAAGCGGCTCCTGAGCAACACCATCCAAATGCCGGCAGGTGGTGAAAGACAGTGAACCTAAAATAATTGCAATTAAAACAAATTGATATAACTTTTTCGTTTTCATAGAACTATTATTATATCACATTCACGCCTTCAATCCTACTACAACAACCTACAAATCGACAGCCTAATGTCCGGCTCCTAATCGCCCGGCCTTCACGATAATATCCCCCAGATAACGCCCTTCCCGTTCGGCGAGTCCGGCTCGGGCAATAACATCATGTAAGAATCGGGTTTGATAATCCCTGTTTGGCTTTTTGTAAAATCCAATATCGGCGAGCTCGTCAGTGATTTTGCCTGTCAGAGAATCGATTTCCGCCTGATTCATAGGAGTCCACTCCCCTTTTACAGGGCGCTGTTTTTCCATCGCCATAAAAAATTCATAGGCATAAATCTGCACCGCATGAGACAGGTTAAGAGATGGGCAGGCTTGCGAAACAGGAATATGGGAAGCAAAATTGCACAGTTCCAATTCTTCAGTTTCGAGCCCGGTACGCTCATTGCCAAAAACGATGGCAGCCAGACCTTGAGACTCGGCAAGCCATCTCGCTAAATCATGCGGCGTCATAGAGATACTTTTTCGCTTATGCCCACGCCGGCAGGTAGTACCAACCACTATGGAGCAATCAGCTATTGCTTCTTCAAGGCTGTTAAAAATACGAGAATTTTCCCAAATATCATTGGCATTTACCGCTCTTTGGCGTATCGTATCCAAAGAAAGAGGGTGTGCGGGAATCAAATGCAGTTGAGAAAGTCCCATGTTTTTCATAGCACGGCAGACTGCCCCAACATTACCTGACTCGGAAACCCCTGACAGAACAACCCTGATTTCACTTAAGAACATGATTTATTATCGGATAACTATCATATTCTTGTCAATTTGTGCCGATAATTATATCGACTAACATTTAAAAATTGCTTTCATTATTTTACGGTTATTGTTGTAACCATGTTGACAAAATCTTAATTTTAAGATATATTGAAAGGGAAATGACTTTCTCTGCAATTTTAGTGGGGGAATAATTTTTTTGGAACAAGGAAGATATATGCAAAATAATGATATCGTTCCCGGATTTGACGATGAGAAGGACGATAGCCTAAAAATAAGACTTGAGAAAGTAGCTCAAGCACCAAGATGCCTCCTGTTAGTTTTAACGGGGTACATCGATACTTACAATTCCAATTTCTTCCAAAAGCGTGTCCAAAAAGCAATTGAGGCCGGGTTTGTTCGATTAATCTTTCAATGCAGCAGTTTGAACTACGTTTCATCCACCGGGATTGGCTCATTTACAACCTTTTTAAAAACTGTAAAACCGCAAGGCGGCGACCTCGTTTTACTTGATATACAACCCAAAGTATACGAAGTCTTCCAATTGCTTGGTTTTTCTCAATTTTTTAACATCAGAGATAATCTGTCAGACTCAGTTCAATTTTTTACATCAGATCAACCTCAGGAAAAACCCTCGATTTTCCCCAAAGTTGTTTCCTGTCCAATCTGCTACAAAAAACTTAGAGCTGTCAAACCTGGTCGTTTCCGTTGCTCGGAATGTAAAAGTATCCTAGCAATAGATGAAGCCGGTCAAGTCTTACTCGGTTAGTGTTCTGTGGATAACTTGTGCATAATATCTGTATAATTTCATCTTTGTATCAAATTTCATACAACTTAAATTTCAGGTTTATATAACAAATTGTGCTAATTCCTTGCTACATAAGGATTTACACATTTTAATTACTGGAATTATCTTTATTACTAAAAAATCATTTTAAATAAAAAGCAATTTATATTATTTTCCCCTTGTGGATAACTGGTGTAAAACACCTATGTAAAACACCCGTGCAAAACACCTGCGTAAAACACTTGTGTAAAACGAAAAATTGACAATAGGATAATGTTGTATTATAATCAATATTTAAGGATAATCATGTTTTTTAAAACAAAATTAAATTTTTTTACAAAACTAATTTTAGGCATAGTAATTTTATCTATATTTGGCTTGGGTATAATGTTCTTCATCGTGAATACCATATCGCAAACTATCATATATGAGCAAATTGTAGGCATTGCCAAACGTGACACAATTATTCAAGCAAGGGAAATAGATTCATGGTTTGACATTGCAAGGCAGACAGCAAACAACTTAGCAACTACTTTGACATCCTTGCCTCACGCGTACTACTTTCCAAGAATTGCAGCAAATTTTACGGAAGAATACGACTTCATAGAAAATGTTTTTATAGGATTTGCCGACGGGAGCATAATTAATGGCATTGGCTGGACTCCAACCGATGCCGGGCAAGACCTTCAAGGTACCGGCTGGGGGCCGTGGGAATATTGGGTATCTACAGAGCGGCCTTGGTTCATGGAGGCTTATATTGCCAACGAAATCATAATCACGGAGCCGTATTTGTCCTTTGCTACAGGGAACATTACCGTCGCAATGGCAAAGTGGATTCCTGAACTTGTCGGTGTAGGAGCTTCGGTAGGTTTTTCCCTTTCAATGGGTTATATTCTGGATAAAATTCATAGTCACCCTGCAATAATGGATGGCCACGTCATGCTGATTGGCTCGAATAACGAAATAGTTTTTCATTCAAACCCTGTATTAACGCTAAGATCAAGCGGTGAATTAAAAAATTTGCAGGATATTCCAAACGGTAGTTTCATAATAGATAATATTACTGAAGGCATAATACTTGCGGAATTTCATGACATTGATCTGGGTTCATCTTATCTTATCATCACGCCGATAGAGGCTGTTGATTGGAATTTAATCGCTGTTCTTCCAACCAGTATAACACGAATTCCTGCCCGCCAATATCAAATGGCAATCATAATGCCTGTTGTTTTTGTTTTGGCATCTCTGCTTGTATTTACCGCACTTTTTGTTTTGCGCCTTACAAAAGATATGGAAGAAAAGCGTGTTACAGAAAAAAAATTGCGCAGTATTATCAACAATATGCCATTGGTTGCCAACATAATTGATAAAGACTTCAACGTTGTAGAATGTAATGAAAAAGCCCCGGAACTATTTCGTTTACGTGATAAACATGAGTACATAAAAAAGTTTGCCGAGCTTCAACCCTTTCTGCAGCCGGATAAAAGGGAATCAATCGAAAAAGCTTTTGCAATGAATGCTATAGCTTTTGAAACAGGACAAAACCGTTTTGAGTGGATGCATCAGCAGATAAACGGAGAGCCTATCCCTTGCGAAGTTACCTTGGTGCGTGTCAATTGGCAAGGCAAAACTCATTTGTTGAGCTTTGTCAGAGACTTGCGTGAATTTTACAAATACAAGGAAATTCAAAAAGAAATGTTTGTTAAGCTTGAAGCTGCGGTTAAAAGAGAGCAAGCGGCCAGCCGTGCCAAAAGCAATTTCTTGTCCAACATGAGCCATGAAATAAAAACCCCCATGAACGCCATTGTCGGGATGACGGAAATTGCACAAAACACCAATGATCCTCAAAAACAAGAACGGTGCTTTAACAAAATAAAACTGGCATCAAAACAACTGCTTGGTATTATTAACCAGATCCTTGATATGTCAAAAATAGAAGACGATAAATTTGATTTGCATTTTCACTTATTTGAATTTGAAAAAATGCTTACAGATATTCTCAATATACAGCGTTTTATGATTGAGGAAAAACATTTAGCGTTTGAAGTAAATATTGATAAAGATATTCAGCAATTTATAGTCTCGGATGAAATAAGGTTAATGCAGGTTATAACAAACCTTTTGACAAATGCAATCAAATTTACACCCGAAGGCGGAAAGGTATCATTCAGCGCAAGACAGTTAACTGATAACAACAAAATAAATACTCTAAGAATCGAAGTCAGCGATACCGGAATTGGAATATCTTCGCAAAATCAATCTAACTTGTTTCGCGCATTTGAACAGGCATACACAGAATCAACCCGTGAATACGGCGGCACAGGACTTGGGCTTGCTATATCCAAACATATTATCGAGTTGATGGGCGGAAAAATATGGGTTGAATCCGAATTGGGAAAAGGGGCAACTTTTATATTCACAATTCCATTAAATCAAAAAACTGGTCGAAATCTGCAATCTGAAGCTTTTTCGAACTAATCAAGCCCTTTTTCTTGATGTTTGTTTTTTATGTAGCGAATCAGGCAAGAGTTAAATTTGTCAAGATTAATCGGTTTTGAGATAATGTCGTCAAACCCGCTGTTAATGAATAAATCAAAAACGCTGTTTACCACATTCGCTGTTAACGCTATGATTGGCTGAGTGTAACCAAGCCTTCGTATAATTTTTGTTGTCTCAAGCCCGTCCATATCAGGCATCATGTGATCCATAAATATAATATCGTACTCTTTGCCGGATTTTATTTTTTCAATAGCGCCATTCCCATTGACAGCGGTTTCCACAGAAATTTGATACGGTTCCAAAAGAGATTCTGCAACGTATAAGTTCATTTCCATATCATCGACTACCAGTACCCGTCCATAAGGCATTGAATCTTGGGTGAGCTTTTCAATCTTTTTCATCGACTTTTGTGTGATTTCAAAGTTTTGCAATTTTTTTACAGTGTCAGTGCCCAACAAGCTGTCAACTTGAAACTTTTGCGGGATTCGTGCGGTGAATATACTGCCTTTCCCCACATCGCTGTTAACTTCGATAGTTCCTTGCATTAATTTGATAAAACGATGCGTTATCGTCATTCCTAATCCGCTGCCTTCTATCGCACGAGTACCGGGCGTGTTAAATCTTGTAAATTCGACATTAAACAGCTTGTCAATCTGCTCTTTTGTCATACCAACACCGGTATCCTGCACTTGAACCACCAGCACTATTGTTTCGGATTTTTCTACAGATTCTTCTACAGATTTTTCTGAGGCTTCTCTGCCAAACGACAACTTTACTTGTCCTTCTTGCGTATACTTAAATGCGTTAGAAAGCATATTATTAAGAATTTGTTTAATCCTTAGTTCATCTCCAATCAAGGTGGTTGGAATTTGGGGATCTACTTCCAAGCTAAAATTAATGGGCTTGTTTCCGATATGAACCATGTTGAGTTGAACCGTATCAACAATCATGTTTGTTATGTCGTATGGGGCGGGAACAATTTCCATTTTTTCGGCTTCAACTTTGGACAAGTCAAGAATATCGTTGATTATCGTGAGCAAAAAGTTCGATGAGCTGTGAATACGCAAAAACGCCTCTTCGGTTTCAGCGGGCATATTTTTTTGGAGTTGCGTTTCTGTTATGCCCAGTATCGCATTCATCGGGGTACGAATCTCATGGCTCATGCGTGCCAGGAATCGTGTCTTCGCACGGTTTTCTTCTTCGGCAATATGCTCTTTTTCCATCGCCGCTTTAATCGGGCGCAGATCGTAACTGTAACATATAATAATCGGAGTATCCTGATATGTCGTAGATACAAAATAGGAATCCACAGGCATTTCTTCCCCGTTACGCAAAATATATGTCCACTCACAGCGATTACGGCCGTTTTTTCTGGCGCCTTCTATCATTTGCTTGTTTTTTTCAGGCGACAATGTCCCGCATGGCTGGTATTTCGGAGAAAAATCATAGTATCGCTCAAGGAATTCAGTTTTGTTACTTACGCCAAAAACATCAAGCATCCTTTGGTTGCAGCTAAAAATATTGCAGTCAACATCCCAAAATTCCATGAACGACGGCGCATTGTCCAGCAGTTTTCTGTTAAACTCTTCGGCTAATCTTTCTTTTTCTATGGATGCATTTAATTGCGTGATGTCTGTCGAATAAGTAAGAGCAACAATTTCTCCGTTATATTCTATGCGGAAACCAATGACATCAAATAAATGAACTTCGCCTTTTA
>Ga0123355_10012392_pt1 | contig 13205 bp, 8 predicted proteins | sample TergutEmb28metaG_3_FD_89872 | JGI IMG/M metagenome (GOLD analysis project Ga0123355, IMG submission 89872) | Embiratermes neotenicus P1 segment gut microbial communities from Petit-Saut dam, French Guiana - Emb289 P1 | ecosystem: Host-associated > Arthropoda: Insects > Digestive system > Gut ... | reverse complement strand
TGACATCCTTTTTGCTCTGCTGGTAGTAAGCTCTGCTCTTCCAAATGTGTGGAAATTCTTTTAGCTATTATTCCTGTTAGGGTTTTGTACATGGTCGTTAAGCATGTAATAGGTCGGTAGTTTGTAACTTCCTTGCTGTCTCCTGATTTTGGTATGAAATAAGTTATTCCTGTGGTCAGCCAGTCAGGTGCCTTCTCCGGTTCCTCTATCATTGCATTGAAGTTTTTGGTAATATGCCTGTGAGTAGCTGGGAAAGCTTTAAGCCAGTAATTTTGTATTTGATCGCTTTCAGGAGATTTCCAATTGTGAGCTTTAGTTATTATTATTATCTTAGTGATTGAATGGTGTGAGGTGTGATGGCATGCCAATCTTCATTATAAAGAGTTGTTCATACATATTCAGTCGTACATTAACCCATACAGAGCCCCGCAAAAGTAATTTGGCCGGCAAGAAAAAGGCAGACCAAACTGCATTATAAACTTATTTATTCTTTATTTGATTTTCGAAGAGTTTTCAAGGTAAGATTCTCCATCTTCAGTGTAGAAATAATAATGATGTGATACTGTTATAAAAATTGACCGAATAATTTTGTACTGGCATCAAAATATAATACGAGAGTACGTTTTCAGGTAACTGACTTTTATGCTAACCTGTATTTTTTTAAATTAACTCAACATTCCACTCCTGTTGAAGCAGACTGCTGCTGTCCCATTTCCTCAAAAAGGCAGAATTTCTTCTTATCAAACACTGATCCGCCTCCTTACTTAATAACTTTTCCAAAAGTTTTCCAATTTAATATTCATGACAATTTTTATTATTATTAAACATAGAGAAATTATTCTCAGCATATTTTCCGAAAACACTTCACTTCAACCAATTTTGTTACCTGCCTTAAGGCATTCAAATAGTCTGTGTGTATGCAAGATCTAATTCTGTATATTTTGATTTAAACTCTCCATTCGATACCTCTGATCATTCCTTGCGCATTATCAAACATAGTCATTTTGGTCTATCTTCTATTTATGTGGTTTCACAGCCATGTGACCGACAGAAGAGCTCCATTTTGTACTTCTAGTAACTGTTCTCTTCATCCTTATATTATGAATTCCGCCTTTCCACAGGGATCTACCTTCGAATTATTCATTACTAATTCTGTAAAACTTTGGATTTATTTTCTGATGATCTGAAGATCTATCAAAATATTAAGAGTGTTGTAGACTTCACTCAGCTGAAGTACGTCTCTGTTTCCTGGATCTCCATGACATTGACGCATTCATCTAAGCTTCAAAGAATTTATGGAAAATTTGCAGCTTTACATTTCCAGCTGTTCTGTTGCTAGGCTTAAATGTGAAACTGAATACTAAGGTAGTTTACATATGTTGAATCTGTAGCCACTTCAGGCCAAACGACGTGCGTTTTTGTACTGCCTTGTATAAAGGTTTTCGGAATATAATCATTCGTTCCTCCAGTTTCATACCTTTAGTTGACGGATATCAGTGACTTTAATAAGAAGTCGCTGTGTGCTTGTAGTCTGCAGAATTACTGATACTGTCTACATGAATATGATTTCCGACAATAATTTTGTTTCGTTAAAGGCATTTATTAAAATAATCGGTTGCCCTATAAATGATAGCTATCTTCAGTGCACTTCATGAATTATTCTTTAATCTTCTTAAAGCTCGCTTATAAATGGCTTTTATTGCTGTTGTGATAACAACAATAATTTCTGTTATTATATTACACTATATTCCTAAACATACAACTAAAATTAACCAGTTTCTGCTGGCTGGTTTATCAGCTCCAGGGCACAAGTAGTTTTCCTCTCCGATAATTTATTAAGTTATTTTAGTTTTCTTGTATCTTTCTTCTTTGTTTGAATGTGAGTGCCGAATTGTAGAATTGGCGTTTCGTCGGTTGAGTCATCAGGTTAATAAATTAGTTGAACTGCTACTACTTCTACTACTACTACTATACTACTGTTAGTACAACAACAACAACAACAACAACAACAACATTACGGTTACAACAAAACAACAGCAACAACAACTACTACTACTATAATACTATTGTTACTACAACTACTACTACTACTACTACTACTACTACTACTATACTACTGTTACTGCTGCTACTACTACTACTACTACTACTACTACTGGACTAATACCGGTTGAATGTTGATTTTTACTTAGTTGGTTCTTGAAGGCGCACAATCATATTTCGATTAAAACCGATAACTTACCAGCGACTTCTTGATACATCTCGTGGCTGTTCTGGCACGTGTTTGAACGGTGTGTGGCGAAAACTGTGGCTAAGAGGTACGCAGTTATTACCAAATTGAGAAGGGCTGCAGCCAGATATTTAACCTGCGACATCATATAGCGAGCCAAAGAAGATGGACTCGAAACACTAAAAATACCTATATTAAAGAGTTGTTAATGTGTCACGGAGAAGGCTTTTCAGATGAGAAGTTGAAACATAACCGTGTTCTTGAGATGGACGATGACACACAAGTTCAACGCAAGCAAATCATGCCATTTTAAGTTGTAATGTCACGAGGATCGCTGAGACGACGGAACGCTTCGTACAACTGCCCTGGCAGCAACAGAATGACGGTAACAGAGATTCTCAATATTAACTGTTACCAGAAATGCTGTTAAGGTAGCCTAACAGCTTCAGCTGTTACCATAAATGCTCTGATAACAAGGAAGCAGTAGACAGTTAATTCTAGATGCATTCCTTAAAGTGCAACCAATTGGAGGAAGGGTGGCACCGTGTTGGGCTGGCATGAATTTGCTGGCTGTTATAATGTGGGTTTATATTGTGTGTGTAAGTGTACAATCATTATTAGTGACATTACAATGCGTTTGAATTCCTTAGTAAATTACTGTATGTTGACATCGTAGCTGATTTGGTATATAATTAATAACCTTCGTGTACAAGCAGCCAAATCAAGCCATCATGTGTAATTTACTCGTAGGTAACAAATAGTTTAATGGTATCATTCTCCATTGGACAATTAATATGTCGAACCACTTGGAAGCTGTTCCTAGGAACGCAACACAAACGATGAGCTGGGTGTTATTATTATTATTATTGACCCCATTTTGAAAATGAGGTAAAACTTCTTCCGTTAGTAATTACAGACCGATTTCTCTTTTCAATAACTTTTCTTAGGTTTTGAAATTTTTATACATGATCATATGTCACATTATTTTGTACATGAACTGAATCCCAGTCAACACGGTTTTCCAAAAACCAAATCTACAGTAAATGACTTGGCTGCCTATATTTATTTTATTCCACCACTGATTAGTTCTCAAAGACAAGTTGATTTAATTTATTCTCACTTTGTTTCGATTCTTATTTTACTTCACAAACTTTTTGTGCATGGACTGCCTGACGGTTACGCTGAACTGGTTGCCTAGTTACCCGACTAATCTGTACGCATTTTAAACACCTGTTAGTTACCTTTCGTAATTCTTTCGCGGGATCATTAAGGATGTCCTAAGTCGTTCGCTTTTTAATATATTTATATTTGTTTATTTGTTTGTTTGGCGCGACAGTCCCCAGTGGGCCAGCGCCTCCTCATTCACGAAGTTTCTAGATCACACACAACGACGCACCACAAACGGTAGGACTCCTCTGGACGAGTGATCAGCTCGTCACCGAAACATCTACCTGACAACACACAACACTCACAACAGACAAACTTCCATGATACCGGTGGGATTCGAACCGACGATCTCAGCGGGCGACCTACGCCTTAGACCGCGCGGCTACTGGGACCGGCATTAATATATTTATAACCTAATTTAAAATGTAATTAAGGATTCTATTTATCTGTTATTGCTAATGATGTTAAAATATTCAGTGCTTTATATTCCGAAGTCTTCAGTCAACTCTCACTCTTTTACGAATGTTTATTACCTGGTAACCAGATTTGAACTCGGGTATAAGTCCTCGTCTGACAATTGTACAAGAACGTAAATGGACAGAGGAACTTGGCACCGAAAGATAGCAGATCTCCCTCTTAACATTAAATGTATATTAAAATGTATCTACTGTGTATAAAGGTATAATTTAATTGCAATATGCCCAAGGATATTTTAAAAAGCTGTGTAATTGCTTATAATAACACTACGTACGTACATGTAAAATATGAAACGTTGAGTGTATCAGCTCCATATTCCGTAAAGGATATATTCGAAATGGAATTGCATTGATTGTGGTATGCTACTGGTATCATTCGACTTATCCCAAAGTACTGCCAAAATACAGGGTTATTCGAAATGATTGTCGGGGTTTTAACAACTGCCACCTCATTCGCCGGAAGCAATCCCATGTGATTTCTTTCTATGAGGTTACGTCAAGGATCAGGTTTATATTCCATTTCTTCCCGCAAGTATCCCGAAACTGAAGGTACGAATCAGAACCGCCATTGAAACCATCACCGCTGACATGCTACAAACAGTTTGGAACGAACTCGATTACCGTGTTGATGTTTGTAGAATCACAAAGGGTGCTTATATATAGAGCACCTGTAAAGTATGTAACAAAAACTTGGAGTGTTGTTCTATTAAATAAAAAAAAACATCTACTCCTATCTCAAGGGTATTGTGAATGACAAGTTGTTAAAACCCCGACAATCATTTCGAATAACCTTTTACATATCGAGGTGTAAATTCTTCTTATGGCAGAACTATGTTGTAAGATTAATAAAACAAAACTACTTGAGGTTTGTGTGTATGAAGTGTTACAGTGAAATTCATAAAAAAATTTAATCAATAAGTAAGAGATAAATAGTATGTAAAATACCGGAAATTAAGGACCTTAGCCAGCAGCATAACCGAATATTATATGATAGGTTATTAATATTGTATTTAACACTAATTAGACCCAAACTTGATTGTGTTTCAACTGTACGGAACTTTGTGTACCGTCTAATAACGCCAAATTACTCTAACGTTTTAAGCAGAAGTTCGTGCTTTCTGTCACCCTCGTTTCTTTACTCATTACTTTGTTACTTGAGAAGGAATTATTTAACTTTCTGAAGCTTCATATCCGGCACAGCACAAGATTTTATCTTGGTACGTTATCTTATGTTTCTGTTTATGCAGGTTTATAATGTTGCCCGTCTCTTTTGATATTGCTGGTATTCGTGTTCGTCGTAATTTCAGAATGTCTTCTCTGTTCACTGCCATTTGTAAAGTCTCTCAGTCTGCTAGATATGAATCTGCACCCAACCATGTGTGCAAAGCCGTCCATATCACTCGGAAACCAATTATTTCTTTTACACACATTCTGCAGTACGACATATTTAATACACCTTCGTTTTTTTGCAGGGTTTCGGGGTTTTTCTCCCGTATTTCCTTCATATTGTTTTTTTTCCATGCCATATGATTTTTGTTTTGCCAGTTTAATGTTTTTTTTGTGTTTTTTAATGTTTAATGTCGCATTTTTGTCGCTGTGCTGGCTTTTTAATAGGCACTTGTGCTGTTCAGCCTATACAGTAATAAATAAGCATTGAATTGACTGGAATTGAATCGAATAATCACCATATTGTCACTACTGCTGTGTATATCGATTGTTCAATTCATTCCTATAAATTTAATTTAATTTAACTACGGATATAATCACGAACAAATTGTCTCACACGTTTCTTATTTAACAAGTAAGAACTCATGTTGACTGATACATGATTTTCTTCGTTTTTATCTCTTTTTTATGTGTTTCCGTTTGTGAAGTTTTTTATGCATATTTATTATATTCCTGTACTGTCTGTAGTTGTTTGTAAAGGCACGTTAATAAAAAATTGAACTGAGTTATGCATAATAACTTTACTTTCGCTGACAAAATATTCGGGAATTTTGGCACTAACATATCGCCGACGATGTGGACGAATGATACTGAAGCAGGCAACCCCCCCCCCGTCAACGTCCTTCTTCTTGGACTTATTACCCGTGCTAGAATATGACTTAACTCTGTCGTTAGAACAGTATTTATACTAGAACGTCTAGAGCTGGGATTGGAAGGAATTGCGTCTAGAAGCTGAGATCCTCAGGGAGGAATGGGGTTGGCGTTCCAGAGAATGTAGCGGTCTTGGCTACGAGTGTTAGGGTCTACTTTATGATAGTGGCGTCTGCATGACGAATGGCAATATAAATCATTCTGCTTCTTGGATCATGTAAATAATTTCTACCGTGATTACGCTGTTAGTAAAATAACAGTCACTGTGATAATGTGTCGAAGTCACAGTTAGGCCCTCTACACGATCAACCTTCGTAACTTTGTTGTCCCGACGCGCTCAGTCTGGTAGGTGATCCTCTTTCGGGAAACGGGTGTGGTTCACCCAATCACATTTAGATTTAGTGATTTTTTTTATTATGTATGTTTTATTTATTCATAGTGGGCCGGGTAGCTCAGTCGGTATAGCGACTAGCTACGGGCTGGACGTTCCGGGATCGAATCCCGGCGGGGAGGAGATTTTCCGCCCATCTAGACCGGCCCTGGGGCCCATCCAGCCTCCTGTAAAACGGGTACCGGGTCTTTCCCGGTGGTAAAGTGCGGCCGGGGCGTGCTGCTGACCACTCACACCCTTCTAGTGGCGCAGTCATGGAAGAGTAAAGCTGTAGCTCTACTCACCCTCTGGGCGACACCGGGCCTGTAACGCGATCACTTTACCTTTATTTATTCATTTTATTCTTCATATAAAATAACGGAGCGCTATATCCAGTTAAACTAGATCATTTCTAGGAAACTGACACAGTCACTTCTCTGTACTCCCACTTACACCACACTCATACGCGACTGCTTTCAAACCGGATTATTAGCGTCCGTTATCAGCTCCCAAAAGTTTCGCCGTTTAAATCTCTCCCCTCCTACCTATCAACAACGGTTCTGAATATACGTTGACAGATTAAACCCAAAACGTACGGCTACGAACCGTCCGTAACCGACGCCAGCAAACCTAAGCAACAAATATATAAAAAATATTCGGCTAGAACATTATGTGTGTCTTACCGTCAATAGTGTGTAAACAGACGTTGCATACAGCAACTCGTTATTTTCAAAGTAAAGGAAATACCCAGAGGTTGTGATGCTGGATCACTCAACAGTTTACTCAGCTTTTCCATAGAAGAACGAACTGACCGCAGTCAGGGCACAGAAAGAGGGACCATTCAACAGTTCAGCTAGTCAGGGTATAGAAGAAGCAGCTGACTCCAGTCAGTGCTCTTGAAATTACGCTTACCGTTGTGTAGTATACAAAATCAACAACAAAACAACTCAGTCCTTACCATAAATATAATATAACTGTTTTCCTGTACTAATAAGAATTAAATATAAATATGTTTCAACATTTACCCACACGTCATCACGTCCAAATATCAGAAACGGAGGAAAAGAACGTGTAGGTTTAAAATTACATTAAAACTGGTTAAGTATGTTTGTCAAATTTACGTGACAGATACCTCACGTTTATTTTAGTTGTCTTGAAACGCATTGCACAAAGTTTTGTAACATTTCTATCTTATCTGAATTATTGTCCGTTTTTCAATGCGTATGTGCGGCTTGATGGTACTTCTGTAACTGCTGTATAAAACGTCATCATTTGTTTATTAAGAGATTGTAATTTATCATATTATGCTGGTATGTTGCAAGTTCGGCAATCGTGCATGTGTGTAATATATGAAATGTATTCCTAATTAATACGCGTATATTGGTTCAAATTAGTTATACATCTTCTCTCGTTACGTACAGTTATAACCTGCCTCCCATTTACTTATTCCAGTTACATCTGTCCAGTTCGTAACAACTACCTTACGTAATAGAGATTTATTTGTGAGTTCTACAATACTAATTATTTTGCATTAGACGCCGTTTTCCTGAAATGCTGCGAACGATTATTATTAGACCTACCTGTAAAATTACTGTTTCGTGATCAATTAATTGAGTTAGACAAATTCAACATCATTTTCCATCCCGCTTCAGATTATTACTTAGGGAATACATTAACAAACTCCACAGAGAATAACTTTCTGAGAAGATAAGAGTTCCTCATCTGCTCAAGAAATTCTCCACATTTTACGGAAACCCAACGTTCATTACCGAATTAACTAGTTCCAACCGCCTGTCCCTATTCTGATCCAGAGAAATCCAATCAATTCCCCTTCATCCTATTTCCCGGATATCCATTTTTAATATCAACTTGTTGAGTCTTTGCATCCTAGGCATAGGAGGGCATTAAATGCCGTCTGTAAGACAGTTAGATCCCCTGCTATTTAAATATATTCTCTCAACGCCATGAAAACATACAGAGAAATGAAGTATATATTTCACTTATTCTTTAAATACGCAATCAATATAATTTTTGGCCAGCTTCACGCGCCGGCCTCTTTACTCCCGGGTAAGAACACATTACGCAAGTCTGTGAACCGAACAATGTGTTCTGGCATGAGTTATGCTGCCAGCGGAAGTGTTGAGGGTGTTGACGAAATCCGACTGGGTATCAAAATGTCCGTTCCGGCTATAAACGGTGGAAAGCAATTCATGGCAATGTGGCGTCCATTTCAAAGACAGAGTGTTAACTGCCAGCATATAAAGAGCAGTCTTGTTGTGCAGTAAGAAGTTATGATGGCACATATAGCAGGGGCCAAAAGTCGCTTCTCAACTCTAAAGATTAGCTCAGGAACATTTCTCAGGCTAATTGTTACGTGTCTTTTCTAAAAGAACAAGCTTGTGTGTATACATCTGTACAAGCACGTCAGTGGCCCTTCCTAACATCTGTGTAAATACAGTAAATATGAGAAATGTATTTTATTAAAAACTAGCTGAATATGCTCACAGTCCACAGTAGGTACAGGTATTTTGACAGCATCTGTGTCAGTGGTGTGGGACAGATGACGATAAACATTATTTCATGTACAGCTAGTAGTGTTTAGACACGCTATAGGAAGGTTAGAGTTACTAATAATTAACGTGTATCATTTCTGGGTATTGGACTGCGTCACACTCATCTCCGTGCCCCACAACTGGAAGGTTGGAGTTACAATGAACTGCACCCAGACTGTCTTTATGCTGATACAGAAACAAAGGCGTATGTTTTTCATTCTTTTAGATGTTAAATGTCTTATATTTCTTGATCAGAAATCTCTTTTTCCGTTATTTCTTAATTGTGAGAACTTCTGTGTGTTTCCTTTCCATTGCAAAATAGAAACAATTTTATTTCCGAGCTGACGTGTTTAGCACTGTCTTGTATTAAGCCTACTGCTTTACTGAGGTGAAGGACAGACATATTGGCTTGACGGAGATAGAACTGTAACTACTAGAGCCGCGAGGTCTCAGGATAGCCACCTCCAGAATGCGTCGCGTGTGGCCTACTTGCGCACAACCGGGAACTGAAACCGAAATATCAGCCGAAAAAAACTAAATAGTTTGTATTTACCAAGAAATCATTTCGAGTATTTAGGAACTAAAACTACTTACTGCATTTTGTAAGGCACACAGAAATATCTCTGTCTTATTTCCCACAAAGAAACCAGCTTGTTACATTATTTACTCTTGTTTGTTTCACGTAATATTAATGAATTTTTGTAAACCATACGCAAAAATTTAAATAGTCAGCGAAAAGAACGTCGTATCCGAAGGAATGCTGCCATTTAAATTCCGATGCGAAAAAGTTTAACTCCCATCGACGCATAATTCTTCCAAGTGGACTCTTACCCCCATATTTCCCCACCAAAATCCTGTATGCACTCCGTCTGTCCTCCATACGTTCCACATGCACTGACCACCTCATTCTTAACGATTTCATCAGCCGAATGATATTTGGTGAGAAGGCCAGAGCATGACGCTTCTGTTATTCACTTTCTTTACTCTCCTGTCACTTCATCCCACTTAGGCCCAAATGTTTTCCACAGCACTGCATACCATCAGCCTACGTTCCGTCCTCACTGTGGGTCACAAGGCCTTGCAGCCATGCAAAACAACCGGTAAAATTGCAGTTCCGTATGTTTTGATTTTTGTGTTTTTGGACAGCCGAATGGAAGGCAAAAGATTCTACGCCGAATGATTGTAAACATTCATTACGTTCAATCTGCTCTTAATTTCTTCGTGAATGGAATTTTGAATTGTCAGATTTGTTCCAAATATTTGGCTGTTTCACCCCTTGAAAGCATTTATTAATAATCCTTATGTTTTTTTGTTTTTTGTTTTGTTTTTTTTTTTAATTCTGGTCCCGATGCATGACCATATATGTAGTTTTCTGAGGATTATGTTCTATATGAGGCACCTTACTAGCGACTACCAAAATTGTTGTGCCTTTCTTTATAATATGTTTGTTTCCACCCAGTCATCAACTTGAACCAGAAACTGATGCACACCATTTAATTTCAAAGCCTTTTGGTTCGCCAGAACTTTCATAAAGACATATTCTAACGCAAATATGAAAAGAAATGGCGACAGACTATCTCATTTTTTCAAATCAGCCCTTAAATGGAGACTTTTCAATTAGGAGTTTGCTATAGGTTCAATTTAGACACATTTCTTTAGCCTTGTTTGGCGCGGGAGTACCAAACTCGATAAGAATATTTAAAAAAAACTGTCTCATAACTGAATGTTAGGTTTTAATGCAACATATAACTAGCTGATTCACTGCTTCATTTTGTTCTCATTTTTTCTGAAGTATTTGAGGAACAAGAAAATATATAATCAGTAGTTGACCTAATTCATCCAAATCCACGCTGACGATGTCTAATTATTTCCTTTGCATATGGAGCTAACCTTGACAGCAGGATGTTGGATACAAGTTTGGACGCAGTTGACGAAAGTTATATGACTACAATCCGTTTTATCATAGTTTTTATAAATAGGTACAGTGATCGATTCCCACTCCCCAGGAAATTCCTCCTTATTCCAAACAGCTTACGGTTCTCGGAACGTATTTCCCTACCTCCTGCTTTAAATAGTGCTACTGGAATTTGCTCTATACTTGGTGATTTGTGCCCTTATTAGCTTTTAAATATCCATATAAACCTGAAAGGCGCTGGGATCAGACCCTAATTACTCTGCCTGTCTGTGTTTCAGTGCCTAACATCTTTAACCCCATGTACATTCATTAGCTGTGAGAAATGATTCCTCCACACACATATTCGAGATAAATTGGTGGTCAGCGAACAGATCATCAGTTACTACATTATTTCTAGGTTCATAGCCCTTCCTATAGTCATTGATGTTCCTATAATAGCCTGATTTTCCTTTTATTGTTCTTTGTTTCTAGTTCATTTATTTTAGCTTTCTTCTCTTGAAATGTCTCCTAGTTTCACGTCTTATAATTTTTCAGATTATCTGTATCTATTTTGTTCGGCTACTGAAGTCACTGCATTTTAGCGTGCATCGTACGGTCCAAAATTCTGAACAGTCTTCATCGAATGATGGTTTAAGCCCCTTCCGTTTCATTTAACATGTGATTATTTCCTCGTGTTGTTAATTTAATTCTTTAACAGTTTGAATCATATAAATTATGCAACTGATAAAAGGATCGCGATTTTACATTTGATCTTGTTTTAAATAGATATTTTATGGAATTCACAGTTATTCCATACACTAACTAGTTACTGTGACTAATTTTCTATGCGTTTTTTGTAATCAAATTGGCGTGGAATTGCTACATTATGAAACAAGTAGCTATTTTAAGGCTAACGAGTGTAATTTTCTTTTCACTTGATACACTACCTGATGTGGAATAGCCTCTTTATGAAATAAATATTCCAGAAAGTTACTTGTTGAAGAGTTAAATTTTCATTTTACAGGACAGCCTAATGGAAATTCCCCTTTGATATATGAAGCAACTTGGTATTCTGTGAGACACTTGGATTACACACTTTAACGGTAACACATATATCGTGATGTAGGGATTCATTTGTCCTCACGCTGGCAGAAAACCCATTAATAATATACAAACACTCCGATTCAGTGTTCAGATAACGCACGCTTTGTTTTGGAGTCAGACCTGGTGTATCCTAAACTCAGATAAAAAAAAGAATTCAATACATTTCTACAATGTTCTACGTTTGTAAACTAAACTGCTTCATTCTACATTCTTAAAAATGCATACACTAGAGGAGCAAACATGTGTGAATGTGGGTGGTATAAGATGTTCTCAACTCCCACTACTGAATTCTTTCCTCCATAAAAGCTAGATTTCTAGCAAACATGGAAGGAAATAATTATGAAAACGACATAAAATGTCCTTCTTTTCCTCTGGTCGCACAAATAAGAGCCTCAACATCAATGTCCATAAATTTCTGAATGTCAGAACTTAATTTGTGTAAACCTGGGCTTAAGGCCAAGTATCTGGTTCACCTTCTATCTTGTCATTCTCCCTAATATTATAACCACGACTGGAATGTTACGACAGGTTTACCTCCAATGTTCAACACTTTTCGTACGCTAACCTCCTTTTGACTATTGTTTCCTGCTCATATACCACCATCCCCCAAATTTTCATTTTTCCTAACCTTACCGTCCATTACGTCCTCAGTATTCGTCTATGGCTACAGATGAAAGGGGCTCAGTATTACGTAAATAAAGATAATTCTGATATAACTTCAGTCGTCAAATTTACCCCTTTAATTTAGGATTAGATAACAAGAAGCAATACTCACAGAGCTGTATAGGGCTATTTAAACTACCAGTCCATTCAGACATTGCCCCTAAATATAAAACCGTTGACAGCTATCATGGAGCATGTTCCTAATATCGTAGAAATTTAAAATGTCTTACCACGGATAAGTTGTAACAATAAGTTTATTGCTTTATCAGAACTGTGGCACAGTTCAAACACAATTTCAGAACAGTAGGAACTTGTTAAGGCGGCTTTCTAATTGGCTGCTAGGCTTTGAAGTGACATTAATATCTCAGTCATATATTGGAAAAAAAGTAAACGTTACTGGCTTCAAGTCTGAGTATTTTAAGCCGCAAAACTCAAAGCCGATTTGGGTGACGCAGTTGGGAGCGAAGTCTTAAATGGCACTTCCCTATTTGAAGAATAACAGACCAACTAGATGTCACTAGTTATTAAGTTTTATTTCACTTCTTCAATGCTCAACATGTTTCAGACATTAATACATCCATCATCAAGAGCCTACGACATTCCTATTGTATCACCACATTGGTCGTGTGTTCTTGTTTCGATGTGTGTTGGA
>Ga0123355_10012391_pt1 | contig 13206 bp, 4 predicted proteins | sample TergutEmb28metaG_3_FD_89872 | JGI IMG/M metagenome (GOLD analysis project Ga0123355, IMG submission 89872) | Embiratermes neotenicus P1 segment gut microbial communities from Petit-Saut dam, French Guiana - Emb289 P1 | ecosystem: Host-associated > Arthropoda: Insects > Digestive system > Gut ... | reverse complement strand
GTAATACTAAACGGCACAGTAATAGCCACAACAACAAACAACCTGCTACCCCTACGCGAAGTAGTAACCCGCGCAGGCGGCACAGTGGCCTGGGATAGCAACACAAATCAAGTAACTATCCGGCGTGGCAACCGCACAGCACAAATAACCATAGGCACAACCCATGCCACAGTAAATGGCCGCGCCGTACAGCTAACCACACCCCCAGTACTAATAGAAGGCCGAGCCATGGTATCACTATGCTTCTTAGCAAACCACCTGGGCCTAGGTGCTGGCCATATAAATAACCGTTTTATCCTATCCACCATCCCGGCCAGGCAAATCCCGGTGCTAATATACCATCACATTCTACCGGACGAGGTTAACACCAACTTCCGCGAAAATGCCTGGACGGTAAGCACAGAAACTTTCGCCCAACAAATGCGATACCTATACGAAAACGGCTTCTACACCCCCACCCTAGATGAACTGAAAGCGTTCCTATATGAAGGCCGCCCACTCCCCGCCAACAGCGTGATGATTCACTTCGATGACGGGTATTATTCTAATTATGTATACGCCTACCCTATCCTTGAAAGATACGGGCTAAGGGCCGTTATCTTCCCCATAACCGCACAAGCCCAAGCCATGGGCGATTACCAACCGTCAATATGCCACGACTCACTAACAAGAGCCGCCGCCATTACTCTACGCACCCCAAGTTATGTATTCGAAACCGCCAGCCATACACACAATATGCATCATCATGCTTATGGCACATCTCAATCTATAATGCTAACGGCAACCCGCGAAGAAATCGTGCAAGATACACTGCAAAGCTTTGAGTTTGTCGGCAATCATAGGGCTTTTGCGTTCCCATATGGCCATTTTAATAATAATGTCGTGGAAGCACTGGCCGAAGCAGGTATAACCATGGCCTTCACCACAAGAACCGGATATATAACCGCAAGCTCTGACCCACTAAGGCTAAACAGGTTTACCATTTACCGAGATACCACAATGGCACGGTTTAGGGCTATTGTTAACCGCCGCGCATAAAACCACGCCACCTATGAAGAATTTGACACTCCAGTATATATAATGAATCCCTGCGATGTATCAAATTGTCACATAAAGCACTTTTCTACGACCGCAAAACATCCTCCGGCCTCTCAAGCGATATCCGCCCAAGCTTAGCCGCCCTATACTCATCCAATAATGTAATAGCCGCCCTTTCCAAATCTATAACGCCACCCCTCATCTTGAAGCCCCGCGCCGCGCCAATATCCTCAAGTATCTGCCGCGCATTCTTTGTAACACCTTGCAAATCTGTACTAACCCTATACCTGGCCACAATCGCCACCGGGTTTATCTCAAGTAGCATTCCAATCAAATGCTCCGCAAGCGTTATCCTATCCAAAATAAGATCATTAACCGCACCGGTAACGGCCAGTCTTAACCCAACCTGCTCGTCCTCAAACTTGGGCCACAGCACCCCTGGCGTATCCATTAAATCAAAATCTATCGCGTCAAGCGTACCACGGGCCTGCATATCACGTACCTTTATCCACTGCCGCCCGCGTGTAACACCGGGCCTGTCCGCAGTAGCCGCACTGGCCCGCCCCGCAAGCTGGTTTATGAACGTAGATTTCCCCACATTGGGTATCCCTACAACCATGGCCCTTATTGGTGCACTAACCCGCCCACGCTCGCGTTGCCGCTCGGCTTTGGGGCGCATAATCTCACGCACCCTTTCGGCCAGGGGCTTAACCGCCGCACGCTGGGTAGAGTCCATTGGCAACGTAAAAAAGCCCAGCCGACGAAAATACGCCTCCCACTGGGCCGTGATGGCCTTATCGGCCAAATCAGCTTTATTAAGTACTAGCAGGCGTTGCTTATTCTCCGCCAGCTCGTCTATATCCGGATTTTTACTGCTTAGGGGCAGACGGGCATCTAAAAGTTCTATTACCACGTCCACAACGCCTAGCTGGGTTTTTAGCATACGCTTGGTTTTGGTCATATGACCAGGGTACCACTGAATATTCATGTGAAACTCCATTCCGGAACTTTAGTGCAACGTCATAAAAGCGGCTTTGCCGCTTTTGCTGTCGCATGCAAGTGGAAACTGCAAACAATTTCCTACAGGCATCAGTGTAAGCCCGCTTGCACGCTAGTCTACCTGCCCAAGCGCATCCATAGGCCATACCCTAACCAGCACCCTGCCAAGGATATCACTGTTAGATATAGTGCCAACGGTAATATACCTGCTATCTTTGCTACTGTTTCGGTTATCCCCCAGCACAAAAACGCGCCCTTCCTCTACAGTCACCGGGAAAGTAACATTCCCCGTAGACCATACAGTATCATGAGAAAACGCGTCCTGCAAAGGCTCGCCATTTACATAGAAGATACCGCTAACCAGGTCAATCTCATCTCCTGCAACGCCAATAACCCGTTTGATATAGTACTCAGACGGGTTATTGGGGTAAGGAAATGCAACTATATCACCCGCACGCGTGGTACCAAAAACCACCGCCGCACGGTTAAGAATCACTCTATCGCCGTCACTTAAAGTAGGTGCCATAGAAAAACCCGAAACATGTGCAACCCTAAAGAGAAACATCCGCAACACAAAAAACAATATCACAGCTAGCCCTATAGCCAAAACCCACTCTACAAGGCCCTTGACTACCGGGTTTGCGATGCGAACATTAATCATACGAAGCCTTCTTCCTAAGCCTTTTTGGCCTTTGTAAAAATGGCTTCTTTAACTTTGGCAGCTTTACCAATCCGGTCACGCAAGTAGAACAGCTTAGCACGGCGCACGATACCACGGCGCACAACCTCTACGTTGTCTACCCTAGGTGAATGCAAAGGCCAGGTTTTTTCTACGCCTACACCGTATGATAAACGGCGCACAGTAAACGTTTCGCGAACGCCGCCTTGCTGGCGCTTTAGCACTACGCCTTCAAAAACCTGGATTCTTTCCTTTGTGCCTTCAACTATTTTGGCGTGTACACGTACGGTATCGCCAATGTTGAACTTTGGCACGGTTTCCTTCATTTGACCCTGTTCGAGTTCTTTTATCAGTTTGTGCATATAAAATGCCTCCTTATTAGACACACAAAATACGCCCGAAAGCCTTGCATGCCGTGACAGAACAATATTATACAGTTTATGGGGTGATGAGTCAAATTTATTTAATTTGCTACGCATTTATAAAACCTGTGGAAACCGGCTAACAATAATAAAATCCACACCACCGAAAAGTACATACCGGTGATGTGGATTTTATACTACATAAATCTAGTTAAACTACGCGTCAAGTATTACCACGTATACACGGTAACCTCTTGAAGCTCTGCATTCCAAAGCGTAATGGCGTTAAAGTTTTCAATAACAAACCTTGCCGGTACAAATACGCGGTTGTTTCTCATCTCGGGTATGCCTAAGCCGCCCGGTAGGGGTTGGCCCATTGACAACCTTAGAACTGTTTCACCATCATAGATATAGGCAACGCGGTTTGCCGAATCCCAGCGTGGGGTTGCGCCCAGTGCTTCTGATATGAGGCGTAGGGGTACCATTGTGCGGTTTCCGCTTATAAATGGAGCTACATCACTTATTTGCGGAACACCGTTATGACAGTAGTTAACCTGGCCGATAGTTAATCGTAGCAGTGGTATTGGGCGTTCGTAGAATACGAAGCCTACGATACCTGCGTTCTCTATCTCGGCATAGAAGTAGTTACGGTCTGCTGAGAAGAAGCCGCGTACTATTTCGTAAAGCCCGGTTTCTGGGTCAAACTCGAAGGCTACTAGCATAATCAGTTGCTCGTCGTTTAAGCTTAGGTCTCCTACATATACCCTTATCAGGGCAGGTATATCGCCTTCAGCCAGCTCTATCAACGCTTCCAGAAGCTCCTCGTTAAGTGCATCGCGCTCATGCATGTCGGCTATGAAATCTTCCGGCAACTCAGCGTCTGCAATGTTAACCTCAACGAAACCATCGTAATCTGCACAGAATATGCTAACACGCCCAGGCTCTGGGGTATGTGTAGCTGGTGGTGGTGGTGTAGGTGTTGGAGATGGCGTTCCTGGAGTTGGGGTTGGGGCTGGGGTCGTTGCTGGGGCACCTCCGCCGCCTCCACCGACAGGTGGGAATATGATGTGGATTACGGTGTTACTTAGCTCAGAATTGGCAAATTCCACACCATCGCCAATGGCTCTGACTCGAATAGTGTGATCTCCCACACCAAGCCGCCCGGCCAGGTTAAACCATCTGGCATCAGCACCAAGCGTTGCAATACGGTTGTTGTTTGCATAAACAGCGTATCCTACTGCACCCGGCACGCCTTCCCAGCTTACAACAGAACCGACGAGAATAATAATAGGCGGTGGCAACTGTTCCGGCTCGGGTACATAAATGCGAACCCAGGTTGCGGTTGCAATTACGCTAGTGTCTGGCATTGCAAATCTTGTAGTCGGGCTATTAATGTCTTCAAAGCTTACAAACGGGTTTGAATTCCAAGTAACAAATCTATAACCGGCACGTGTGCCTGCATTAATTGTTACCATGTCGCCTTCTTCATAAATACCAGCACCGCTATTTGTCGCATGACTGTTGTTTACTGTAACCGTTAACGCACTTGGGGAAGCCCAGTTGGCTGTTAAGGTTACATTTGAGGCAATCATTGCGAAGGTGGTAGCGGAATGTGTAGCATTTTCAAAGGTCACGGCCGGTGTGGAAGTCCAGATAGCAAACTCGTAGCCTTCGTCATGAATACCCGCATTAATGGTTACCGTATCGCCTACCGCAAAAGCACCGAATCCGCTATAGCCGGTTGCTCCTGGGCTTGCAATGGTTACGTTATACGTCTCAACCTCTGAACGGGATACAGTAATTGTATATACACGTACGGTTACGCCGTCTTCGGCGGTTACGGTGATGGTGATTGTATTGTTTCCTGCTTCAAGCCCTACATTGGTTGTGCCAGCTGGCAGAGCTTGACCGTTAACACTTACTACAACCATTGCACTTGAGCTTGCGGTTGTAATAATTAGGTCAACATTGTCTGTGTTTGCGGCCACAGTTACAGCATATGAGGTTGTTACATTAGGGGCAAACGCGGGGCTAAGGGTGTAGCCAACAACTTCAAGGTTTGCAAGTCTTGCGTTGCCGGATATATAAACTTCAAGGGCATCAATCGCGTCAAGGATATCTTGTGCAAACGCATCAATTGCGGCTTGGCTATACGCGGGAACGTAGTTACTGCTGCCTGTTAACATTGCCGCTTGCCCTGCTTGGATGGCTTCCATCAAAGCACTCCAAGATGCGACAGAATAGTTTGCCTGGTTTAGGAGGGCCGCCGCCGCTATTGCTTCTTCTATAGGAGCGTGAAGCGCAACCACTACAACGATGAAGCCTTGGGTGTTAAGGTTCCACTGATATGGTGTTACTCCCAAATAACCGTCTCTAACGATAATATTATTAGCGTGACTTAGGGCGAAAGGACGGTTATTGTCTACGTTTTGGTTGCCTGGGATTTCTACAACTGCCCTAGATACCGGAACTTCAGCCGCATTAGTGGGGTTAGCACTTATTCGCACACTTGTATTTCTTGGCTCGCCATGTATTATAAGGCCGCCACGCGGTGCACCGCCGACTGCATTACCTAAAATGGCTATTACATCGAATGCACCATTTGGTACTACAATACCAAGCTCCATAAGTGAAACCCAACCTGTACCAACATCTCTGGGAACATGAATTGTACTACCAAAGCGGTCTACCCCGGTTAAGCCGCTGGGGTTTTGACCCCACCAGCCAGCCGCTGTTGTGTGGCCGCCGCGTGTGCTTGGGCCTGCGCCGTCTGGGCCGTACCCTACGCCAAACATTACACCGGTATTGTCAATTTCAACCATGCTGTCCGGCAAGCGCGGGGTTTCTGCCGCCCATGTATCGTTGGCGGCACCAAGTGGAATTTCAATCCAACCTGCGGGTGTGTCTGGGCTTGCGGGCATACGGAAGTTAAACTGCCAGCGGTCGCCTGGGGCAACAGTACCGGCGGGAGAAAAGCGGGCATATACGGTCATATCGGCATTAACAACTGTTCCTGCCGTAAATGGGTCGCCGCCTTCAAGTGCGGTAAACCAACCTACAAAGCTATAACCGGTTCTGAAGGGATTAAGCGGGAATCTTGCACCCATAGCGGCATTTATAAGCGTATCACGAACTAAGAAAACTTCGTGCTCATCCAGCATAAAGGTAACGGTATAAACCGGTATATTTACCGTAATTACACTTGTACCAGACGCTGCCGGGTTCAAAACGGAAGTCGCTCTAATGGTGGCTGTGCCGTTACCTACTGCGGTTACAACGCCATCGGCAGATACGGTTGCCACTAGCTCGTTAGAGCTTGACCATGCTACATTACGGTTACGTGCGTTTTGTGGCGATACTGTTGCGGCAAGCTGTTTTGCTTGGCCTGCTGTTGTAAGTACGTAAGTAGCCGGTGCTACGGTTACACTTGCAACATTAGCACTTCTGTCTGCTACGGTAATTGTCATTGGCTGGCCGAAGTGGTTCATTTTTAGACCTGTTGCGGTTTCAGATACGCCTATTACTACAAAGGTGTATGTGCCACCAACAAGGGCTGTTGTGTCTACAAGTGGGGCATCTCCAACAGCTTCTGCTACTAATGTGTAGCCAGCTTCCAACAATTGGATTCTTGTGGAATTTGACAATGTACCCCTTGGGGTTAGGTCAATATTTCCACTGTTGCCGTTTCTGCGCCACAATTGATGGCCGGTTATTGGGAAGCCGAATTGATAACTACTGCTGGCGGGCGAATAAGTTACTACAACGCCTGCAGTTGATGAAAGTGTGTAGTAATCCAAATCTTGTGCCAGCACAACGCCTCTGGAGGGCATAAAGCTTGTGCCTGGGGGTTGGTTATAACCGTTGGCTTGCCATGTCATGGCTAGCCTGTAGTTATGGTCTTCCCACAGCCATGGGATTACATAGTCTGTTTGGATTGTGGTTCTGTAAATTCTTACAATTGAAGGGTCATTGGAGTCGCGGAAGATAACTTCCTCACGCCAGTCGCCAACGATGTCGGCTTGGGTGGCCGGGGTGCCTTTGGTGCCGTTATTTGTAAATACTTCTGTGCTGTCAAATAGCAGAATCTCTCTTTGGTTTACATGGTCCCACTTGGTTATTTGGGTGCTAATTGGGTAGAAACCGGCACGCTCGTTAAAGTCGTGGCATTGCAGTTCGCTTAGCAGGTCACCAGACCAGAATAAACTAAAGTTCATTGATGGGTTAACGGGGGCAATTTGATGCAGTTCACCGCGCCTGTCAGCCACATCACGGGTATGGTCTGCGAAGCGTTCTAATGAGAACATGCCGCTTTCACGCTCATCCCAGCTACCATCACGTGCCGGCGGGCCCCAATTGCCATTGTCCAAATATGTGGGGCTTTTATCTGCCCATGTTTGCGCATTTGGGAAAGATGGGTCTACATGGGCTATCATACCACGCCTCATATCGGTATACGGCATGCTGTTCCAGGTAACGAGAGTAGCACCAGATAGGACATCACGTACTATAAAGCTGGGCCTGGTATATACTCCTTGACCTTCTTGGCCAAGTGCTATAACTTGACGAGGGTGATTGTTTGGCAAGCGCAAATCGTCTGGTGATGTTACGCCTGGCGGAAGCTGATTCGATTCCACCATCATTTCAAACATAACTTCATAGGAAATAAATGGGCCAAACTGTGAACTGTTACCGTGTACGCCTACGTTGTTTAGTATCCTAAACCCAGTAGAACCGGCAACAGCGGCCGAGCCTGTAGCATTCTCGTTAATAACGTTGGGTACAATAACAACCCCGCCGCCAAGGATAGAGTCAAAGCCCAAGCCGTGGATATCTGCGGTGTGGATATTATGGTTGATATTACCACCGGTGGCGGGGCCATCCCAGCCCAAAACTACTTGCCATGGGCCTGTACCGGTAATGCGATATTCTCTAATTTGCAATGCACCATATTGCCCACCCGTTATAAAAGATGGACGCTGGTCATGACCTCTTACATAGCCAGCAGCGGCACTAAAGCGCTCATGAGTAATTGCTTGAGTAGGGCGTACTGCTGCACCAATAAGTGCGCCGGTAACACCGTCAATTGCTATGATGTGCGAACATCCGCTATTTGATGTGGTTGGGGCAACGTTGATTACACCGCTACCTACACGGTAGTCAAGCTCTACCAAGCTTTGGTCTGTACCATCAAGGCTACGGAAGAATCTTGCGCTTGTGGGGGCGTTCATCATAACGTCTTGACGGCCTATGCCCCTAAAGTCTGCCAAACCAAACATCTGGTAGTGGCTACTTGCGCGCATGTTCCAGCCTAGGTCTATACGCCATAACAGTACGGTTTCGCCTGTGTTCCAATCTACTGTGTAGGCATCAAAAAATACTGAACCTGTTTGTCCACCAATGGAAGCATCAAGTGCGTTGGTTGGAAACCACTTTACTACCATATCCAGTGTACCATCGCCTGTAAGGTCGCCTACGATGATATCATTTGGTACATAGGTTACTCTTCTGCCGTTTAGCATTGTTTGCATTGGCGGTTGGAAGAGTTGCAACTCGTTGTAAAAGTTTGTCCAAACACGTATGCCTGGTGAAGTAATATTTTGCAATGCGTCCGAACTACCCACTACTCTATAAACATCGAATGGGCCACCGGCTGGGTCAACCAGGTTGGTTACCGTAAGGCCGGTATATATTGCTATGCCATTTCTGTACAGCGTAAATGTTGTGTTATGAGTTTCGTCTGCGTTAAACCAGCGCCAGCTAAGGTATACACCGCTGGTTAGTGTCTCGCCATTAGGGCCTGCGGCAGAAACCAGTGTTTCCGCACCCCTATCGCCTGCCAGATTAATACCCACCAGTGCGCGGCATAGCTGGCCGGATGTTCTGGGAGCGGGTACATATCCACTTAGGGTTGACCTAAACACTTGTGACAACCCGCCGGAACCGGCATCGCCAATGGCCTCTATTTTGTAGAATGTATGAAAGTTAGGGGCAAGCCTTGGATGGGTGTCTACAATGGCATTTCCGGCAGTAACAACACCAATCCTCTCGAAAGGCCCTCTTTCGAAGAATGCGCGATAAATAATGTACTCATCGGCGTTTGCAATCGGCACCCATGATAAGTTCATTTGTCCTCTTTGCGCGGTGATTGTCATGTTAGTAACTGTAAGTGGCCTGGGTACTACTACACCGGAATGAACCACGGTAAGCGCATTACTGCGGCTGGTATGTGTTCCGTTAACTACTGCCTCTGCGGTAATTACATGTGTTGCATTGCCGCGAGGAACATTGATTGTGTGTGTACCAGCACCGGCAACCGTAGCCACCAGAACTTCTGGACCGGTTACATTATCAATAGTAGTTGTTGCGAAAATGTTGATTGCGTTAAGCGTCGCGCCTGGTGGAATGCTGTAAGGGGCGATTTCCAAATCAAAGGTGCCTCGTGCCGCGTTTAAGTTGGTAGCACCTACCAATACTGGCGGAACATAAGGAACAAGCCCTTGAATGGTCATGTTATCAATTTGTGTACGCCAGTGGCCGGCATTAAAGAAACGGAAGCCCGCTACTTGACGATTCCATGTTACTGCACCGCCGCCTAGTTGCCCCATACGGGTAACAGATGTTCCGGACGTGTGATTAGTCCAGAATCCGCTAGAACCGTCAGAGTTCCAATGGCCGAATGGCCCAGTTGCGTCTGTTTGATGGGCAAAGGGATGAACTTCATTGTTCACCAACACCTGGCCTGTTTCTGAAACTGTAATGTGTACTGTGATTTCTTGTGCTACAAAGTCTAGGGATAAATTGATGGTTAGCCATTCTTCACGGTTAGCGTTTGTACCGAATGGGTGTCTTACTCCAACCACAAGCTGGCCGTCTTCTGGATGGCCTTCTTCAACTAATACGTGGTTAAGTGCAAGTGGCATAGTTGCGCCAGCATTGCCGCCTGCTCCGCCACGGAATGCGACTGAGTCAAGCACGTTTCCGATAACAAATGTAAGCCCTTGGTCAGCCGCTGTATCTTGTGACCAGTTAGAGCTTATGAAGTTAATGAACTGGTTAGCCTGCATACCGCCGGAGTTTGAGAAACCGCCGTTGTGGCTATCATTGATAGCCACTTTACCGTAGGCGGTTGCACCGGTGCCAACGGGTATACCGGGGAACCATTCAAATTCCATATCAATCCTATAGTTGCTTTCGACGGGTACATGTAAATTGGCTTGTCCGCCTCTTGGGGAGCTACCTGTATTATATTGCAACACCCTCCCCCGGGCGGCTCTGGAGGCCACATCGGGCCCAAAGATAGCGGTAGCACCGGTACCTGTGCCGGTAACCATTCCCATATTATGCCCGCCGCCGCCGTTGCCAATCCAGCCCTGCTCTGGAACCCATGCCTCGGCCATGTTCCATGGTTGTAGGAAGTCTGTTGCAAACTCCATGGTCACATCCCATTGGTTACCGGAGCGGGCAAAAGGATTTTCGCTGGCAAGGGCTACTGCTGGAAATGATGTGAGTGTTAAGACTAATGCAAGAATACATGCTATGCATTTTTTTAGATTACGAATTTTCAAGTTGTATTGCTCCTTTCAAATCGCTTTCTCTTATAAAGTGGATTTGCCACTTTAACGATAGATGTCAGATATGTTTCCTAGTCTATAAAAATGAAAGCGGCCATAAAAGTCGCGGCTTAGCGTACTTTCATGGCCGCTTACTTAGAGTTTAGAAGAAGCCTAATGACTTATACTAATGCTACCATGTGTACACGGTAACCTCTTGAAGTTCTGCGTTCCAAAGTGTTATTGCGTTAAAGTTTTCTATTACAAACCTTGCCGGTACGAATACGCGGTTGTTTCTCATCTCGGGTATGCCTAAGCCGCCCGGTAGGGGTTGGCCCATTGGCAACCTTAGAACTGTATCACCATCGTAGATATAAGCAACGCGGTTTGCTGAATCCCAACGTGGGGTTGCGCCCAGTGCTTCTGATATAAGGCGTAGGGGTACCATTGTGCGGTTTCCGCTTATAAATGGCGCTACGTCACTTATTTGTGGGGCACCGTTATGATAGTAGTTAACCTGGCCGATAGTTAGGCGTAGTAGTGGCATTGGGCGTTCGTAGAACACGAAGCCTACGATACCTGCGTTTTCCATCTCGGCATAGAAGTAGTTGCGGTTTGGTGAGAAAAACCCACGGATTATTTCGTAAAGCCCGGTTTCTGGGTCGAACTCGAATGCTACTAGCATTATTAACTGCTCATCGCTTAAGTTTAGGTCACCTACATATACCCTTATTAAAGCGGGGATATCGTCTTCTGCAAGCTCTATCATCGCTTGTAGTAGCATTTCGTTAAGCTCATCGCGCTCATGCATGTCGGCTATAAAATCTTCTGGCAAGTCAACCTCTACAACGGTAAACTCAACGAAGTTTTCGTAACCTTCATAAGCTACGGTAAAACGGCTAACAGGCTCTTCTGGGGTGGGTGTCGTCACACCTGGTGTGTCTGGGCCTGGCGTTGGAGATGGCGTTGCTGTTGGTCTTGGGGTGGCTACGGGAGCACCGCCGCCGCCTCCTCCTCCGCCAACAGGTGGTGGGGCAGAAGTAGGTGTAGGTGTTGGTGTAGGTGTTGGTGTAGGTGTTGGTGTTGGTGTTGGTGTTGGTGTTGGTGTAGGTGTCGACTCTACTTCAGCGGTAAGGTTTACGTGAACCGTTATGGTTGCGCTTACACCGCCACGCGTTACAGTAATTGTATGCGAGCCTGTGATAGCAGGTTGGCCAGCGGCAGGACGTACACCTGTTACGGTAATAACGCCGCCTACCTCTGTTACGGTTAGGCCAGCCGGTAAGTTGTGGGCTACTGTGATAGCACCGAAAGCTGTACCGCCTACGTTAACGGTGCGTGTAAGGTTGCCGTCGTTTACCGTAACGATAGCCGGGGTTAAGACAACTGTAGCTTGTGGAAGGTCTGGCCCACCAGTGAAACGGGTAAACGGTACCGGCAAGTTCCATGCTACAACATCATCACGCACGGTTACGCCAAGGTAGAAGCTAAGATGTGGCGGCTGGTTGTAGATAGCGTTTTGCCATGATACGCCCATACGGTACGCTGGGTCATGCATCAAGGTATATATCGTGTAAGGTGTGTGGAAGTTTGTAATATAAACCCTAAGTGCCGCTTGGGTATCATCATTAAAGCTTCCTGGGTTGTTGCCGCAAGCTGTACGCACAAGGATGTTTTCGCGCCAGTCACCGATAATATCGGCTTGTAGGCCCGGGTTGGCTTTGGTGCCATTGTTTGACACTGTGCCATCCAACCGTTGCACTGTTGTGCGTTGTGCTTGTAGCTCGGCTGGTAAATTACCGTTTATGAAATCCTCATGGGAGAAGTTAAACCAGCTAAGCTCTGATATTGTCAAAGGTTGGTTTGCCAGGCCGTCTAAGAATTCCCTGGTTAAGTTACCGGCCCAATAAACCATATGGTTTACAGGTAGGAAACCATCACCATAGCCTTGACCGCCATCGCCTACGCCACTTACGATGTGAATCATCTCGCCGGTGTAAGCGTTTATTATCTCTGTGCCGGAGGCCCAGAATTCAAATCCTGGTAATGGAGTTACGTTGCCCATTACCGCACGGCCTACGTCACCTTCCGGTGAGTTGTAGGTCATATGCGGGCGACCTGTTGAGCCGTGAAGCATTGTCGCGTTGTGTGGTGCGCCTCTTTCAAGGCCGGTCCATCTATAGAACTCTCTTGAACCTGGGAATATTGGTGCCCAGTCCATAGCATCGCCGTGGGTGCTCATTAAAGTACCTCTGGTACCATTTGCGGCCCAAAGTACATGACCACGGTAATCCAATACTATAGAGCCAAACTGTACATCGTCATACCCGTTAAAGGTTACGTCTGCAACAGTTATCTGGTGGTTACCTAAGTTCATTGGTAGGCCCCAGTCGCTTGCCCTGTATTCCCAAATTTTAATTAGCTGACCTTCAATTAACTGGTATGCCGCTACAAAACTTGGGAAGTAATGCTGGCGTACTTCAATAATTGTTGGCCATGGCTCTGCGCCAGATACGCCACCTCTTGGCATAAAGGCAACTGCGCCGTTAAAACGGTCAGAGCGGTTTTGGTTGCCGTC
>Ga0123355_10012390_pt1 | contig 13206 bp, 11 predicted proteins | sample TergutEmb28metaG_3_FD_89872 | JGI IMG/M metagenome (GOLD analysis project Ga0123355, IMG submission 89872) | Embiratermes neotenicus P1 segment gut microbial communities from Petit-Saut dam, French Guiana - Emb289 P1 | ecosystem: Host-associated > Arthropoda: Insects > Digestive system > Gut ... | reverse complement strand
TTTTGTGGATTTACGGGCAGCAAATACGATGTCATACAAAAAATGTCAGCGAAGATTGCCCACAGGGGACCCGGGGGTGAAGATTTTTTTGTCACCGATGCGATATCGCTTGGCTCTCGTCGGCTGTCTGCTTCGGGCTTGGCGCAGAATGGGCAACTCACTATCGTTTTCAACGGCACGATTTACAACTTGCCAGCGGACTCTCAAGCAGAGTCGTTGCTTGCCCTATACGCAGAGCACGGCGCGGACATGCTTAACATGCTGCGCGGCATGTTTGCCTTTGTGATATACGACCATGTGGACAATTCAATTTTCGCCGCGCGGGATCACTTTGGTATAAAGCCCTTTTATTATGGCATTTTTGACGGCGAGTTGATGTTTGCCTCAGAAATTAAGGCTTTGACGGAACATCCCGCTTTCGTAAAGCAAATAAACCTTGATGCCTTGGCGGCGTACATGTCTTTTCAATATTCTGTGCTGGACGAGACTTTCTTCAAAGGTGTGTGCAAGCTGCCGCCCGCGCATTATATGCGATATGCAGACGGGCAGGTGACGACCAATCGTTATTGGCAGGCGGAATTTGAGCCTGTAAAAATGCCGCTGGAGGAGATTGTCAATAAGATTGACGGTGCAATAGCAGAATCCATATCGGCGCATTTGGCGGGCGACGAAGAAATCGGTTCGTTTTTATCCAGCGGGGTGGATTCCAGCTTGCTTGCGGCGCGCTTTGGCGGCAAAAAGACCTTCACCGTGGGCTTTGAGCACGAAGGTTACAATGAAATTGACTATGCGCGGGAGTTGGCTGCCGATAAGGACTTTGAAAATCATTCCAAACTGATCACCCCGGAAGAATATTGGCAAGCCTTGCCCAAAATCCAGTATCACATGGACGAGCCTCTGGCAGACCCCGCCGCCGTTGCGCTGTATTTCGCAAGTCAAACTGCAAAAGACCATGTGAAGCGCGTGTTTTCCGGCGAAGGGGTAGACGAGCTTTTTGGTGGGTACAACATATACAAAGAGCCGCTTTCACTGCGCCCTATGCGCATTTTGCCCAAGTTTATCAGACGGTTTTTGGCATCAATGGCGGCAAAACTGCCCAACTTCAAAGGAAAAAATTTCCTGGCGCGGGCGGCGTTGGATGTGGAAGAACGATTTATCGGCAACGCAAAAATATTTTCGGAAGACGAAAAGCAAGCGGTGCTAAAGGTTTCCGGGCCAAAGCCACAGGATATCACCCGTCCATATTATGACAAGGCGCAGCATTATGACGACATCACCAAGATGCAATATCTGGATTTGCATCTGTGGGCCGTGGGGGACATTTTGCTGAAAGCCGACAAGATGACCATGGCGCATTCTCTGGAGGTTCGCTCGCCCTACATGGACAAAGAGGTTTTTGCCATGGCGACAGCCATCCCCACGAAATATAAGGTCAACAAAAAGGCTACAAAATATGCTTTTAGGCTGGCGGCAGCGCGATACCTTGCGCCCAAATGGGCCGAAAAGCGCAAGCTGGGCTTTCCTGTCCCTATTCGCGTGTGGCTGAGGCAGGAAAATTATTACAATGCGGTGAAGACGGCCTTTGAAAGCGAGGCGGCACGGCAGTTTTTCCATGCGGATGCACTTGTGTCCTTGCTGGATGCCCACAAAGCAGGCAAGGCGGACAACAGCCGTAAGATATGGACGGTGTATATGTTTTTGTTGTGGTATGGGGAGTTTTTTGGCGCATAAATAGAGTGGTGGGATATTATGGATTTATTGAGCAAGGCAATCAGCGGCGACATTGATGCCTTCGAGACGCTGATTTTGCAATACGAAAAATTGATATACAACATCGCCCTGCGCATCATGGGCAATGACGAAGATGCCAAGGATATGTCCCAAGAGGCCATAATCAAAATATACCGCAATTTGGCATCCTGCACCGGCATTGAATACATGAAGGCTTGGGCGGCCAAAATAACCCATAACACCTGTTTGGACGAGCTTAGGCGGCGCAAGGGTAAGTTTGCGGACAGCTATGACGATGTGATCGTCATAGACCCGACCGACGGCCCCGAAGCTTTGTTTTTGCGCAAAGAATTTGGCAAGCTTATTGAAGAAGGGTTAAACCGCCTGTCTGCCCGGCACAGGGCTTTGATTGTGCTGCGCGATGTGCAGGGCATGACATATGAGGAAATTGCTGATATCACGGCCGCTCCTCTTGGGACAGTGAAATCCCGTCTGTCCCGCGCAAGAAACATCCTAAAAATGGTTTTGACTGAAATGATGGAACAAAAATAGTGAATTTCTCGTTACAGTAATAGACGGAAAGATGGTGATATTGTGAGGATAAGCGACGACGATTTAAAGCGCGCATTGGCTGAGTTGCCTGAGATTGAACTTCCTGCGGGATTTCATGACGAGGTGATGGCAAAAATCAGAAAAGAAGCCAAACCAAAGCAAAAAAAGCCGCTGAACTATAAGGTTATCGGTTCTTTTGCGGCGGCAGCGGCTCTTGTTGTCATTGCGGTAGTAACCGTGATGGACTTCGGCCAGCGTGTCGCTGAATCTCCGCAGGAGGCCGCGGCCCCAATGATGATCATGGATGCGATGCCAGAATCAGAGCCGATCCTTACAGCCCCAATGTCGCCGCCATCAGACGCCGGGGTCATCGCAGGGGGGAATTTTGCTGTTGGAGACGAAGCATATGGTTCGGATTTGACGTTGTGGTCTAATGCGTGGCGGGGTTTTTCTTTTGAAGATGAAGAATTTGATTCGGATTTGGAATTTCAATTTGGCGCATTGCCTTCCCGCCTTACAGCGGCAGACTTCGAAATTACAGTCGTTGTGGATGATGTGGAATACGCATTGTCCGTAGTTGAAAGACTTGGCGGCCATGTGCTGTGCCTCTCTTACGAAGACCTGGAAAGCATCCTCGCTGTGCTTCGCACTTTAGGATCCGTAAGCACGCAATGGCGCGAAACCGGTGCTTGGGAACAAAACAACATTATCATCATAACGCTGTTGCAAAATTCGCCATAAGATGGTATAATCAGAAAAAAATTATTGCGAGGAGATTTTAAATGAACAATACGAACATCAAAACCAATGCCGTAAAATTTACCAGGGCAAGAGGCAATCTTTTGCTGGTTGTGACTTTCACACTTATCAATATCTTGCTGCTTGCCTTCGAAAGTGACTTTTACCTGTTGTTTTCCGCCACAGTTCCCATGATTGTCCTTGAATTTTTCATGGAAGAAGCGGCAATATCCGGCATCCCTGTTTACACAACAATCGGAATCATAATTGCGCTTTTCGGCGTTTTAGTGTATTTTGTGTTCTGGCTGCTGTCAAAGCGCGTCAGGGCATTTATCTTGATCAGTTTGATAGTCTTTGCCATTGATACACTGCTGTTTGTTATGCTGATAGCCGGTGCGTTCTTGCTTGATGGCTGGTTCGAGCCCGCCTTTTTGATAGACCTTGCCTTCCATGCGTGGATACTGTTTTACCTTATCACAGGCACTGTCGCTTGGGCAAAATTAAAAGGTGTCTCCACAGAACAACTGCAAGAGGCAAAGGCAGCAATAAGCGATATAGAGGCAACTTCCGCATTAAACGAAATTTCCGCCGATGACGCCAAAGAAGATGATGAATAAATGGCGAATAAAGAATCATCTTGACAGGCCGCGCCTGTTGTGATAAAGTAATCTAGTTGAAAATATTAACGGGAGATAGGAAGTGTAAATATGGCAAAAAGACCTAGGGCTAACAGCCACGACAAAACCATACGAAACGTGGTTATAGTCTTTGGCGCGATTATTTTAATACTTGGCGCGATAATGATATGGAATAACCGTAGCCTCAGCTATGTTGGAACAGTTGACGGACAGAGAATACCTACGCCAAACTTTCATTTTATGTTCCACGAATACCAAGAAGAGTTGTGGTGGCGTGGCATGATGGTTACTCCGGAAAACGAAGCTGAAGTTGTGGACGAAGTTTTTGAAAGGCTTCTGAATATACATCTGACGGCAAGATGGGCCGAAGATCTTGGCATCTCGCTGACGGCCGAGCATAGAGAAATCGTGGACGAGCGCATAGAAAGCTATAGGGCGGCATATGCTGCTCCGGACTTTGATTTACTTTCTGCGTGGGGTTTTTCCAATGCATCTTTAAGGCGGTTTGTTGAGCAAAGGGTGCTGTTCGACCTTGTGTACGAATATATCACAGGCCGCTATGAGATAACCGAAGAAGATATGATACAGGCTTTCGAAGAACATCTGGCAGAAAATTTCTTCGACTTCTCTGAAGTTTTTGTATATTATATCGAGGTCGGAACCCAAGAGCTTGCAGACAACATCATGACCCAGCTTGTTTTCGGCGCAGATATTGTTGAACTTTTGCGCGATCATTCCATTGTATTTGAGCCTGAAATGATGCGTACCGGTAGCGATGGCCTCATTACTGAAAGCATAAACATTAGAACCACTAACTTGGATGACGACACAGAGCAATTGAGGTTGGTCTATGATGCGGACATAGGTACTCTCATGGGGCCGCTGGAGCTTCCTAACGGCAATTTCGCAATCATTGAGGTTGCGGAAATCAACGAATTTATCGAGGATTTTGAGGAACATGAAATACAATTCAGAGAACACCACGAATGGCAATCGCGTCTTCTCTATTTCCACAACGAACTGCTCACTGTGCGTGGTGACATTGAAATAAGACGAAACAGCAGGATCTTGAGCTAATAACTTCTTGCAACAGGGCGGACAATGTCTGCCCTTTTTTGTGTGAAAAAATTTATCATGTATTCCAAAATTTGACAAATTATCTCCGCAGACTTCTATATAATGGAAACACTCACGCTATACGGAGATGATTTGGTGTACGCAAAAGACAAAGAGGGCGCGTCGCCCATAAAATTTAACATTAGCCGTCCCGCGATTGTGGAATTTATGCTTGTGGCAGGCAGCTTTTTGGCGGCTCGCGCTCTTGTTTTTGACGCGGCAAGTCCTTTTGTTCTTGCGTATATTTCCGCATTTCTGTTTCGGGGCAACAAATTTTACGGTGCCTCTTTTTTTGCTGCCGTTGGCATAATCACAAGCTTTCGTGCAGAATTTTCAATAAAATACCTTCTGGCCATCGTATTGTTGTGTCTGGCTAATCTTTTTTTAAGTCTGCGTCCGAAAATGGCCGCACCTTTTTTGCAAGCCACCTCTGCCGCCGTAGCCGCCGCCGTAGCCGGCGTGATGCTTGTTGTTTTGCGTGGCGGCGGGCTTTATTACTTCGCCATAAACTTACTGGAGGCGGCACTCATCTTTGCTTTGGCCATTGTTTTGGCAAAAGGCATCGCTTGCGTGTCGCCCAAAGTCAAGCGGGAGACCCTAAGCAACGAAGAACTTATCTCTATCGCAATGCTGGCGGGAGTTTTGGCCATCGGAGCTTCGGATATATTCATCTGGCAAATTTCATTACGGCATTTTTTTGCCATGCTGATTGTTCTTTTGGCGGCACAAAGCGGCGGAGCTGCTGTCGGCGCAGTGTGTGGCATGTTTTTGGGGTTTATGCTTAACCTGACAGGCTTCGAATATATATATTTCGCCGTATTGCTGTCCGTTTCAGGCTTTGCGGCAGGCAAAGCGCGCCGTTTTGGCCGCCCGGCATCCACTGGTGCCTTTGTGCTTGTCGGCTTTCTTTGCGCACTGTATTTCGATTTAAGCCTGCTGGCATGGGGGACGATGGTTACGGCCATAGCAGCCGGGGCGGCCTTTTCCTTCCTGCCCGCAAACTTTTTGCTTAACATCCACATTGCGGTAAATCCTTCTGTGGCACCCCATGACGAATATGTGGATAAGGTGAAAAGCCGCGTCGTAAGCCGGGTTTACGATTTTGCGGCAGGTTATGGTAAGCTGGCATCTTTGTTTGAGAGGCGGGCAGCGGGGAAAGGTCACAAAAAACCGCAGGCAAAAGAGGACAAGCCCGCAGAAATAATGCGTACAGAATTTTGCGTGAGATGCCACAGATATCAACGATGCTGGGAATCAGGCGCGGACACTGCCGAGTACGTGCGATATTTGACCAAAATGGGAGAAAAATGGGGCAAAATCGAAATCGAAGATGTTCCCCTTGGGTTTTCGGCCATGTGCATGGCACTACCGGAATTTATAAAGACGCTTTGGGCGCAGATTCAAAAACAAAAGTTGGCCAAAGATTTGGAGCAGCGTCTTCTGGAGACCAGAACCCTTGTGGCACAGCAGTTTTCCGGATTGTCTGCCGTGATGTATGAATTTGCCGATGAACTGTCCGCCACATTAAATTTCCGAAAAGAGTTTGAAAACAAGATAATTCAAGAATTTGCAAAACTAAGAATTGAGGTGGAAAATGTGATAGTGATTGAAAACCGGCAGGGCAAATACGAAATCAGCCTAAGCCACAAAGGTCGAAGAGGTGACAGTGCATATAAAAAGCGCGAGATGGGCGAGGCGCTGTCCCGTTTGGCAGGCAGAAAAATGGAACTTGTCGAAGAACGTTCTGCCGGACGGTTGGTGCGTTTGGAATTCCTTGAGAAGCAGAAACTTTACATACATAGCGGCATCGCTAAAATGAAGAAGGGACTGCCGGGAGCCAGTGTCTCCGAAAGCGGGGACAGCTTTTCACTGGTGCAACTTAAAGATGGGCGGTGCGTTGCGGCCTTGTCCGATGGCATGGGATCCGGCACCCGCGCCAAAGAGGAAAGCGAAACAGCCATCGACCTGCTGGAAGAGCTGATAGAAAGGGGCTTTCAAAAGGATATTACCCTGCGGCTTATAAATTCTGCGATGCTTCTCAAATCCAATGATGAGTTTTTTTCGACCCTGGATATCTGCCTTCTGGACATGAACACGGGCTTAGCGGAATTTGTGAAAATAGGGGCGGCGGCATCATATGTTGTGCGCGGAAGCGAAGTGTGTCCCATAGGCTCTTGGACGCTGCCCGTTGGTATTCTTGAATCTATCGATGTGGATGTCCACGAAAAACAGCTGACCCACGGCGACGTTGTGGTTATGATGACCGACGGCGTAGCCGATTCGCAGAAGGGAGCCGAAAGTTTCTGGATAGAAGATATGCTGGCTGATCTGGAAATGGGCAATCCACAAGATGTCGCAGAACACATACTGTCGGTGGCAAGAGGGAATTACGGGGATATGATTGGTGATGACATGACGGTGCTGGTGCTTAAAGTACTGGGGCGGTGGTAGCAAGTCTGGAGGGTGCAGATGCCGGATCTGCACCCTCTCTTAATCTTACGTATTATATTCTTCTTCGCGCTTCGGTCAGCTTGACCGTGGCATGTCTAAAAGCCAATCCTGTGTCGCTTGCCAGTCTGAAAGACAGTTGGCCTTGACGTTGTCCGTGGCCGTGTTGCTGTAGACGCACTGTGTCGCGCAGTTCTATGCGGCTTTCGCCGCTGTCGAATGTATACAGCTTCACATCAGGCGGCATGTTGCCCACCTGATGGATAAGTTCTATTGTGACAGGGGTGCGGCGGGGATTTCGCAGTTCAAAGTCGATATCAGCCGTAAAATCCATTCCCGCGGGCAGCACTATAAAAGTGTCGCCCTGTCTGCGCTGCACCTTGATGCAGCAAGTATTTTCGTGATGCCGACAAGGATCCTCCCGCAATATCAATGTTCTGCCTGCGCTCCACAAAAATCTGTTGTCGGCCAAAAAAACGGCGACGCAACGCTTGCAATGCGGTGGATCCGGTGGATGCGGCGGGTTCGGGCAAGGCCTTGGGCAGGGACATGGCGGGATAGGAGGTCTGGGCAAATGCCCCAAAGCCAGCCTCAATTTGTTTTTTAAGATAATTTGCATGTCCATGATACTGTCTATGACATTGTTCACACTTTCATTAATACACAACAGCATTTGCATATCTTCACGCTTGCCGAGCCTTGCGTTTTCTTTCGCGAAGCGGATTTTTTCGCTTTCAGCCTCCATAATGCTTGCCAAAGCGTCTTCTTCCGCTGCTATGGAGGCAATTACGGCGGCCAGCGCATCTTCTTTGCTTAAAAAATTTTCACGGTTTGCCAATGTTGGAAAAGACATCTTTTCATCCCCTTTATTACATGCTATGCGGCGAACTCCGACTATGTCCCATCACGCACCCTTTTTTTGGGCTTGCCATGCCAAAACTAAAAAAGTACGATGTTCATAATCAAATGAACACCGTACTTCTTTTGAAAAGTTTTGCTAATAGTTTATGGAACGCAATTCAAAGTGGGCTTGGGGATGGTCACAGACGGGGCAAATTTGCGGTGCTGTAGCGGCATCAACGATATGGCCGCAGTTTCTGCATATCCACACCATTTTTTCTTGCCTGCTAAAGACTTTGTTTGTGTTGACATTATCAAGCAGTGCCAGATATCTTTCTTCGTGTTCTTTTTCGATTTTAGCAACGCCCTCAAACAGATAAGAAATTTTGTCAAAACCTTCTTCTTTGGCTTCTTCGGCCATACGCCTGTACATTTGGGTCCATTCCTCATTTTCCCCTTCGGCTGCCGCTTTCAGGTTTTCGGCCGTCGAAGGGATCTGTCCGCCGCAAAGCAGCTTAAACCAAAGCTTGGCATGTTCTCTTTCATTTCCGGCAGTTTCTTCAAAAATGGCCGCAATTTGTTCATATCCGTCTTTTTTGGCCCTTCCCGCAAAATAAGTATATTTATTGCAAGCCATGGATTCGCCTGCAAAGGCTTCCCAAAGGTTTTTTTCGGTTTTCGTTCCTTTCAAGTCCGGCATCTTTTGCCCCTCCTTGTGATATAATCATTAGCCCAAGTGATATAATCATTAGCCCAAAACCGAAGAGAGTATGCCTACGGCGTTGCCGTCAACTACCATTTCTCCGTGTTCCAGCAAAAACATCTTGGAAATTTCCAGACTGGAGAATTTGTTGCTGTATTCCTTTAAGATGTTTTCTTGGCCGGCGGACATCCTGACATTGTCATTTTCGAAAACAAGATAATATTTGTCGGCGTATTTGAATAAGGCGTTGCTGCCTATGTAAGTGCCGGAAACACGCAGACAGGCATTTGTTACATTTTCGAAGGATTGAAATTCAAAGATAATATGTTTTGGGTGGGATGGCCTTTGGTTTGCGGCATCAGCACCAAGGGGCGGCGGCATAACCGCGCCTTTTTTTTGCCTGGTTCGTGAAACATTTCTGTGGTTGCCCAAGATAGGGGGATAACCAAGGCGTCCCTTCAAATCTCCGGGATTGGCCACCTTGGTGACAAGTATCATAATGCTGCCGTGGTCAACGGGTATAGCTTCGATGATAAGGGGGGTTTCGTGGGAGGTGTGAAAATCGCATTCGATGGCTGCCCTTTCCATAATTTCCCTAAAAAGCTCCTGCGTTTTTTCGGAGCCATAGGAAAGTTCGTTGAGACGCATGTCCCTGTCCCGTAAATCGCTTTCCGTCAGAGTGAATTTTATTTCGTTGTTGCTGATTCTTTCAATTTTCATGGCAATCAAATCCTTTTTGTCCGACATGTCCACAGACCGAAATTACATCTTACGTATAGTATATCGGAAAATAGCGCATTTGTAAATAGTATAATTCAAGAAATTAATTTATTCTTTCCAAAATTGTCACAACGTGGTATAATTGTCATTGTCAAAAAAAACAATCACACGAAGGAGTTATTATTCTATGAAAAAAGATGCTAAAAAAGTTACGTACAAAAATGCCAAACATCGCAGACAGCAAGAGGCCATCAGAAGAAAAGCCTGGCAAAAAAAGATTTGGGCGAGTGTTGGCGTTGCGGCAGGCATTATAGCTATTATAGCCATCACGGCCGGTCTGCTGGTGCATTTTAATAATAGGCCGCCACGCCCCGTGAACATTAGTCCCGATCAAGTTGTGGCGCGGATTAATGGTATAGATGTCCTCGCAATGGATGTGACTTTGCAATCGATTTGGGCCCAAAATATGCTTTCTCAGGAGCTTGGCGAATGGGGCATAGAACACGACAGAATACTTGCGGATGGGCAGACCTTTGGGCGAATTGTGCGCGAAGAAGCGGCGAGGATTGCGGCCACATCGATATTTCAAGAAGACTATGCAAGGCAGCTGGGCATTACGTTGACCGATGAAGACATAGCAACGATTGACGCACAAATGGATGACCTGGAACTTCAATTTGGAGAAGAGCTTCATAATACTTTACGGGGCGAGGGTTTTCAAGATATAGATCACGTGCGCAGAGCCTTTGAAATCCAACAAATCGTAGAAAATATGCTCCAAACGATTGTCGGCGACCCGGCCAAGTTTGCCGTGTTTGAGCAATATATGGAGGAAGAGGAATTTGACGTAGAATTGCTGGGCGCGAAACACATATTGTCCAGTTTCAGAGAATTTGACACCGAAGAAGAGGCTAATGAATATGCCGTTGCCATGCTAGAGCGCGCTTTGGCCGGCGAAGATTTTGATATGCTTATGCGGGAATATGGGCAAGACGGCGGCGTGGAAAGATTTCCTAATGGATATTCGTTCACAACAGGCGACATGGTTCCTGAATTTGAACAAGCTACACGTGACCTTGAAATGGGCGAAATAAGCGGGTTGGTGCGCACTGAACATGGATATCATATTATTAAGCGCACCGAACCTAATATGGATGACTGGCATATTCTGCGCAACATGACGCATCTGACCACAGAACAAAGAATGAGGATAGCAGTCCTCACAGGGCTTGACGCAATGGTCGAAGCGGCAGGCATTACGTTTTTGCGCCACCTTGACAATGTCCCCATCGGGCTGCAAGACCATGAATCATAGGAGGTCGACATGAATTGTCCAAATTGCGGGCATGAGTTGCCCGAAAACAAAAGCAGGCGGAAAACAACCCCTGTCATTATAGGAATTATTGCCTTGCTGGTTGTCTTGTGCGGTGCCGCTTTCTTCATTTTTGGTTGGCCTTTTGGCGAATCACCGGAGAATGATTATATTGCGGCCGAAATTGGGAGCGAGGACGAAGTCACAAATGACACTGTTGCCGCTATAGATGGCAATGTTGTTGTCGCACAGTTTGATGGCATGGATATCCGTGCAATGGATGTATCTTTGCATACGCCATGGGCTGAATTGTCACTATTCCAAGAGTATTTTGATACGTTCGGCGACTGGGAGCTTGACTACAACAGAATATTCAGAGACGGACTGACTTTTGGACGCGTTGTGCGCGAAGAATCGGTGAGGATGGCGGCCACCATGATAATTCAAGCGAACTATGCAAGGCAGATGGGCATCGTGTTGACCGACGAGGATGTGGCAATGCTTAATTCTCGAATGGATGACATTGTATTGCAGCTCGGTGACGATCTCCATGATGCTTTGAGGGCAGAAGGCTTTCAAGATGAGGATCACCTTCGCAGCTTTCTTGAGATTCAACAAGTCATAGAAGCTATGGTCTGGACAATAATTGAAGACCCGGCCAAGTTTGCCGTGTTTGAGCAATATATGGAAGAAGCAAACGAACCGGACATCGAGTTGCTGGGCGCGAAACATATATTGACCAGTTTTAGAGAATTTGACACCGAAGAAGAGGCCGAAGCACATGCTGATGCCCTGTTAGAGCGGGCATTAGCCGGCGAAGATTTTGACATGCTTATACGGGAATACGGACAAGACGGCGGCATGGAAAGATTTCCTAACGGATATTCCTTTGCAAGCGGCGACATGGTTCCCGAATTCGAACAAGCAACCCGCGGCCTTGAAATGGGTGAAATAAGCGGGTTGGTGCGCAGCCAATTCGGAATCCATATAATCAAACGCATCGAACCTAATATAAACGACTGGTATCTTCTGCATAACATGCAGCCGCCGTCGCCCGAACAAAGAATGCTTGAAGCAATCTTTGCGGGGTTTAACGCAATGACGGAAAGGGCAGAGATTGTATTTTTGCCTGCCCTTGATGACATCACTATAGGGCAGTAAGACCGGCCACACTATCACCAATCACACCGCTTCCCCATAAAATGCCTTAGAACTGTTTTGAGGTGATATGGTGGCGGTGTTTTTTGCGCTTACTTTAAGCATGGATGCTTTGGGTGTGGGCGTTGCTTGCTGTTTAAGGGACAGGCGGCCAAATTTTTTAACATATGCGATAATTTTTTTCGTCAGCCTTCTTGTTATGGGATTTTCGGTGTTTTTTGGCAATATATTGTTTGGCCTGTTCTCGCCCCAGCTGGCGGAGACAGTTGGGGCAGTGTGGATAATGCTTCTTGGCCTGTGGATAATTGCAGGTTCCGTAAGGAAGTCGGGCGACATCGTAAAATCTTCGGCCAAAATCACTGTACCACAGTCCTTTGCTCTTGCAATGATGCTTTCGGTTGATTCAATGGGTGCCGGCCTTGCCGCTGCCGCTTTGGGTCTGGACATTGTGTTTCTGCCCTTTCTGGTGGCCGCTTTCCAGGTGACGTGCCTTTCTCTGGGTGTATTTGTTGCTGACTTGCTGCCTATAAAGAAAAAAGGAAGCAAGCTGCCCACAATGGTTTCGGGAGTGATATTGGTGATAATCGGGATAATTAGTCTTGTGTAAAAGTACAGCGGCATGTTAAAATGGATACAAATAGAAATCGGAGTGGATTATATGAGCAAAAGAGCAAAACACTATCTTTTTGTGGCTATCGCGGCTGTTGGGTTGTATGCCATGTATTTTCTGATGATGATGGTGGTCGGCTTGCCCCTTTATGCCCTGCTGTTGGCGTATATTGCCGTTATCGTGATCTTTTACTATCTTAATCGCCGCTCTATTTGGGCCGTAAGGGGCAATTATTTTTATGTGACCGGCCACAAAGAGCGAGCCAGGCCAATGCTTAAAAAAGCAATTGACGCAAACACCAAAAGTCCTTCGGCTCATATTTATTACGCCCTCCTGGCCTTGCAGGACAAGAAAACACAAGAGGCTTTTGACGTACTGGAAAAAGTCCGGAAACTTACCGTTTCTGTTGTGGACGAGCGCAACGCTCTAACCGCTTTGGCCGCCTGCCATTGGCTTTCGGGCGAGCCCGAAAAGGCTATCGAAACTTTGGAGGACATGCGGGCCAGGCATGAATACACCGGTGCCGGCGTATTAACTGCCATGGGGTATATTTATCTGGCGACCGAAAATTATGACAAGGCCATTGAGGTCACACAGCTGGCAATGGAAGACAATGCCGGTTATGGTGCCGCGTGGGACA
>Ga0123355_10012389_pt1 | contig 13206 bp, 7 predicted proteins | sample TergutEmb28metaG_3_FD_89872 | JGI IMG/M metagenome (GOLD analysis project Ga0123355, IMG submission 89872) | Embiratermes neotenicus P1 segment gut microbial communities from Petit-Saut dam, French Guiana - Emb289 P1 | ecosystem: Host-associated > Arthropoda: Insects > Digestive system > Gut ... | reverse complement strand
GGAAAACGTGTGTGCAGGTACAAGGGATGTACTTTGAAGGTGACCGTATTTTAGTTGATAAATAAATAATACAAAACTATTTTTTTGAACCTGTCTCATTACTTTACTGTCGGACTGGTATGCAATAACTATTGTAAGTGTTGCATTCATGACATGACATGTTTTATGTATAAGTCATACTAATATAATTTCAGTTTTTTATATTCTTTCAAGGACATTTCATAAAATCCAAGTGAGCAGTTTCTACTGTTCTAATTAGTGCCTGGACCTTTTTCTACCAACCCCAAATGTGCTCATTGCAAAGCATAATTTCTACAATGTCTATATATACGTACTTTGTTTCTGTTTTTGAAGTTTTGTTCTTCACATTAACTTGGTGCAGTCATGTTACGTGCTTAATAAACGTGCGAATTAAGCCTTACACAGATCTGAATTGGAAAAGATAGATTCCTTGTAAAAAAAAATTTAGAAAAGATACTCCAGGATATAAAAATTAATCCTTATAGATCGAACAGTGAGTTGCACATGACAGTGTGCAAATTTGACAGCAAAGGGTTAAAACTTCATGAGTAACATGTACCAGTAAATACATGTTATCTCCTCCTCCTTCTCTTCCTTCAATGGCTGTTTGGCCCATTTTCTGGCCATGGCTTCCTCACTTACATGTCAGTATCACAATATAAGCCACAGTGCAAGAGATATTCTGAATTATTTGTATTGAAAACCAGAACATTCTCACTGCTGCTTTTCCTGCCACATTCAACAAAACATACCAGTCTTAGTACCAGCATTATTGCTGATAACTTTATTGCTGTCAGGGAATGGTAAAATTAATTTGGGGTGCCAAATGTTAGAAACAGTTCTCCTCAGTGTTTTTGGCTCAGAACTTTGTTGCTCTGATTTATATGACGAAATCTTTCTTATTTTATTCAGAACTTACCTCCATTCATGAAAAGTATGTTTTGCGTATAAAACTCGAGGGATCTGATGTAATGAAATAAAAATGTGAATTTTTATATTTTTGCTGTCACAGTGGTGAGACTGAAACACATTGAACAAAAGCTGTTAGGATTTTGTTTTAAACAACCAGTACATATTTCAACTATATGTACTTGAATTGCACTTCTTGTTTTTTGGCTTTCAGGGGTCAATGAATGGTGGTTTCTTTTAAAGTATACATTCTGTAGTATGTTCCTGTAACAGTGACTGGAAACACTTTTGTAGTTCTTTGTGGTGATGGATTTGCATGTAATCAGAGCCACTGAATGTTACTGCTGTGCATAAGTGCTTGATGTTATAAAATAATATTGATTGTGTATTTTTGTATATAAACTTAAACTGTTTCATTGCTTTTACCAGTAATTTAAGAAATGACTGTGTGTTTAAGTTGTGGTGATGATTGGTTGTTGACAGATTACACATCATGTAAAACTGTGTATAGATGTGGAGGCAGTGTAAGTTAAGTGTAAAGACAGGACTGTTTAAACATACATTTACTTTTTCTTAGTATGTATTGAAATTATGAAGGTGTTTTTCATTTTGTTGCTATGATCAGATAGTACATTTGTGCTGAGTCTTCATTCAGTAGACACACAAGTTGTCAGCATCACATTGAACATATCTGTCAGTTGTGTTTTGTTGCTGGTTCATTCATGAAGACAGCAGCTTTCTTTTGAAATATGAAGCAGTTGTGTCAAGGAAAAAAAAAAGGCACTAATTACATTCTAGAAAGTTCTGGTAGGATAAATTTCATTATTGATAGAAAATTTTGTGTGTTTTGTATAGTTCATTGAATGTGCAGGCCCAAATATTGCTGTATGTATGGAAAGTTACATCTTACACTGTAGCAGTTGGCCTGCTGAATGTGATTCTGCTAAAATGTAAGATAATGGCATTTTTTCCATGACACCAACAAAATAATCTTTTGGCAGAGAGAAAGTAAAAACTGTCACTCACAACTATGTTTAAATGTTTTATTGCTACATGTTTTGGTCTTTGTGGAAATTCATCATGAAGCAATGAAAAAATTCTTGAAGAGGGACAATTTATGTATAACCTATTAGAAGAAAATTTAATGGGTTGTATGTAAATCTTTCTTTATGTATTTTTTTAGACTGCCTGATGATGGCTTTGCAAAAGAGCTGAAACATAAAGCAATCAAATAGTATAAACATAGTTGCAATTGAAGGTTTTTGTTTCCTCATCACTGTTTATACATTGTAGTATGATGTCACACATAGAGAAATAATATTTTACGAAGTAGTTATCAATCACCATCAACATAATTATTGGTTGTGTTTTATCAGACAAGGTACATGGCTATATGTAGACCACTAGGTGGTCATCTTCAGATCGTTAAAGTATGTAAACATAAAATTACAATTGCAAGTTAATTTTTGTATGGTTAGATTAAGCTCTAAGTCCTTGAATTTGCAATTGCATTTTTCTTTAGGTACTTAAGTGGCCCAAAGCTGACTGCCTAATGGTTAAAACATGTAGCCATGTAACTCATCTGAAAAGACATAATAAATAGTTGTGGTGATGGTGATTAGTTAACTATCTTACCTTATGTGTGTGTGTAAAACGCAACAGGACATAACAAGGTAAAAATAATTTTTTTCACTGCTTAGAGATATTCTTCACTAAAGAAGGTGGGTTGAATATACAGCATGCAGAAAATAATCATGTCATAGATTGTGGTATATGGCACCATATGGTTTGGTAGGCTGGTACCACTGTACTGGAAGACCATACTCCTTCCTTCTTCAGGATAGAAGGCTGGATGTATGCAACTGTACCTCCAGGGCTTTGGTATGCATCTGCCAAACTTCTTGGTTCCACAATGCAGAAGACTTAATCTTGATAATGAACCACTAGGAGAACACTATCACAGTCAGTAGTCAAGAAATGTTCTGCAGTAGGTGGTAAAGAAATGGGATGGTACTTAATGTTGGGCTTTGTATGATAAGCAAAATTTTGTGTTGAGTGATTGTGATGTGATAATGGAACAAGATTATTTTAGAGTAACCCATCCCTTGCGTCATGAACATTCACTCTATAGATTTTTGCTTTAAGGGCTATTCTTTTGCTTTTACAGTGAAACAGTGTGTTGAGCACATCAGATGAGCAGGGTCAGTTCAATACACTTGTGATGCTACAGGGTTTTCTTTATGGATATTTGCCATACAGACACTTTTCGGGGACTGGATTACATCTATAGAGCAAGAGATAGGTGTTAGTGTAAATGAATATTGAGGCTTTAGGAGTGGTAGTGTGATCAATCTCTACATGGCTCATTACAGAAGTCCCTCAAATAGAATTTTTACAGAATTTGAGACCAGTACTCACCATTTAGGTTACAAAAATTTGTCTTAAAATTATTAATTTATCTGTATGTAGATGTTAAAACATTATTACAATTTCATTTCAGAAGAAGATTCATATGACTTGGTAACATGTTATTGTACCAAGCCATTTGCTGGAAGGCCCATGATAGAATGCAGCAAATGTCTCACGTGGATTCATCTCTCTTGTGCCAAGATAAAGAAAACAAATATCCCAGATGTGTTCATTTGTGTCAGATGCAAAAACAGGAAATTCAGCAGTGTCACATCAAGTTCATCTGTTAGACACAAGAAAAGAGTGAGTGTGTGATCAGTTTCAAGAAGTGGAAACTTAAAGTTGATGATCACATTGTGTGACCAATTAGGCATTTTTGTGAAATGCCTTAAATGTCAAATCAGTTTTCCAGGTGAGGCATGTGAAATTTGTCATGTTTTATTTTATGCATCTGTGTGAGAGTATGATAGTGCAAAGAACATGTCAAATATTGCTCTTTGATATTGATTTTGTGTTTGGGTGATGGCAGTGCATAGAAGTTGGGTGTGTCCTTTGAGGAGGAAGGTCCAGCCCATGGCACTTGCTTCCCTGCTGTTTGTTCATTGAGCAATAGCAGATAGGAAATGGAAAAAAAGATAGACCTTTTCCTCCACTTCTTGTTGGCTGTTGGCAATTGCCTTATTGTACTGTCGATTTGTCTTATGGAAGGAGACATGAAGGATCCCTGAAAGGTTGGCGATTTGGTCCGCTACTGTTTGGTGTCATCACTCAAAAACAGAATCAACTTCAGCATTGAACTGCTGTGAAAGCCTGAAATCTCATATGTAAAGGTGTTATGAATTTTAAGTTTGTATTCACAGGAAAATTTCGTTACCGAGTGAAATCAGTGGTTTGCTGATATTGCCATATAAGCACAATTAAGTTTTTATTTATATGTTTGAGATACAAAGAGTCAAGACCTCATTATTTTTTGTGCCTGCTTGTCTGGAAGATGGTGTTTCTTGTTACCTTCCAGTAAATTGGTTCAACCATTGTTTCTTGATTTATGATGGTTTTACTTTGAGAAAACAGTGATTTTTAATTGTTTTCTGTGCTGTACTGGAGATTGAAGTAATACTTTGCCTACATAGTCATTGGCCAAAACTTCTCGAATTTCACTGAGGGTAGTATTTAACCCCAGTGCATGGTTGTTACGTACAAATCAGTTATTTGCCATACATCATGCCCATGACTTGAGGATTCTCATTTTTGTATTCTTTAAGAGGCACTCCCACATTTTCATCAGTCCTGCTGTTTCCCTGATGCTGATCATGTCTTTCAGGTGAATTTCAAAGAATTTTTCATCAGTGGCCACTAGCATTACTTACTGATTGGAAAGGATGGATTTTGTTTGGTGAACAATACTGATTTAAAACAAAATATTAGATATTAAAAGTTGAGCTGTCTGTTGAAGAATGAACTTTGGCAAACATTGTTACAGCTTGCAAGCCTTGCATTTTGCACTGTGTACTTACGTGAAACTGATTACTATCTTTATGTACTTTATTTACATTTTTAATATTTGCTCTTGTATTCACTTTTATAAATCCACATATGTAAAGATTGTCTCTAGTGGCTGTGGCCAAAGGCAAAAAACCTGACTTTTTTGCATGTGAAAAATTTTTTAAAATGAAAATGGCATACAAAGTTTTATATGAAGATTCACTACAATAAATGGGGGAACAGCGGTTTTTCATCTTACTGTGGTTATCATCATGGTATGAACTGGTGATGACAAAGGAAACATTGTGATATTGAGCCACATGTTACTTTTTCATGATAGAGTCTGTACAGCTTATCTATATGTGTACATAATGTTATCTATGTTTATTGTAAATAAGGACAGAGTTGTAATGAGAAGTGTTTCTTGTTAATGATTCAAAACCTTGCTTTGGTTTACACTCAGCATTATGAGATTATGAACACTGTAAATCAAAGTTTTGAGAGATGAACCTCTTGGACGATAAAATGCTACTTTTCTTTTATTTCAAAAATTTACTTTTGAAGAAAGTTTTTCATGTTGTCTTGTAACTTTTTTTCCCTTTTTATTGTTGTTTATAATGTATAGTTTTGTAGTGATGGGTATTTGCTACAAGCTAAGTACTCAGAAGTAATTTGTGTCAACTGGAATTCATAGATATAACACTGACCATATTTCAAGCAAATATTTTGTATTTTCAGGGTCTGTGTATTTGCAAAATAATGCAGTTCCTTATTGAGGGAAGGGTGCAAAATTTGGCATACAAACTACATATACTGTACCAGAAATTGTATTTCGGAATAACCAACTAGCTTCTAGAAACTTATGAAACATAAAATTGTCAGAGGGAAAGAAGTGGATAGCCCTCCACTGTATGTTTCTAGCATATGTGGTTGATGTCAGTAACAATATGACCTGTTAATGGAAATGACTTTTTATTTACATATCTGCTTATTACTGTGTCAGTCATACACACAATGATGACATATTTCAACCAAAAACCTTGAGACCACCATCAGGTGAAACATTCTGTAAAATCATGACTATTGGAAGATTAAGTAGTCAGAAGGTCATATTTACAGGGAATGAAATCTCATTTCTCGTATACTCCCGAACTTTTTTTTATCGTACCATGCATTTTGATATCTATAAAGTTCATTCACCAACAAATGCATTCCTTATTAAACTTGACAGAGTTTTAAAACTTACATTAAAAATCACTTTGGCTTGGTCCTACATATTTTTGGTTACAACCATCATCAGGGAGCCTTTGTTAGAGCCTAGCTAAAGTTATGTTTAGGTTAAAATTCTCTAAAAAACCTAAATATAACTTTAGCTAGACTCTAATGAAGGCTCCCTGATGATGGTTGTAGACCGAAACATGTAGGAGCAAGCCGAAGTGATTTTAATGTAAATTTTAAAACTTTGTCAAGTTTAATAAAGAGTGCATTTGTTGGTGAATGAACTTTATACTCCCAAACTTATTAAACTTTTGATCTTGAACAATGTGATAACTTAATACTAGATAGACACTGACACAGACACCCCTCTGCCCTCTCCACCCTTGTTCCCTTTTTCACAGATATACTCAGTGATTAGTATTTTGAAGCTACCCACCCTGCACATTACATTCATATTAGCAATTTTTTCAACCAACCCTTTAGTGCACAGTTCTTTAAGCTACGTTACACCTATCAATTAGCTACTCCAATGTGTTTCAGCGCACTAGGTGTCATCCTTGGGGAGTCCACCAATCAACTGTTCGAACAGTTCTATGATGGACTTCTGAGGATGATTCTTCATGTGTCGAAATGCATTGGAGTAGCTAATTAATAGGTGTAACGTAGCTTATATAATTGTGCATGAGTATTGAAAAAATTGTGAATACTATGTGTTTAGTACTTTGTAGTGGTTGCTCACAGATGGATAACTTTCAGCTAACACCATGAGTAACAAAGCACGCAAAATAGTGGCAACCCTTTGTCGCTCCATAGGGTAATCCATGTTTTAGTAATTCAGTGTAGACTGGAGCTCCCTTCAAACATTTTCTTGACAATGTCAGTTGGAAGGTACTTTACTCTAAGGAATATGAGATACAACAACTTTTATAAGGTACCAATAAATATTTATTAGAACCTAAATTATAAATTTGTATTACTTTAATACAATAATAATAATAATAATAATATATTTAACTGCAAATGGGCTGTCACCTGGTGGCAGTGGTTATTATGCATGTGCATCTTGAGAACTATCTCATTCGCTTATAGACAGGGAAACCAAGAAAAACCTGTGCCAAGGTGGCAGGTCGCAGGACCTTCCGGATACTGACTTCTAGCCGGCAATCCAGCAACTAAAAATCATGAAAACGTTCATGTAACTGTCATAAATTTTCATGCTTATGAGGACTAAAAAGTTTGACCTTTGTCATTGAATGATATGCGTGTAGAGCCCATTATTTCAATTAGACATGATATGAATAAGCAGAATACTTCTTCCCATTTAATAACATCAAACTCTTAATTCATATTGTGGGAAAAAGGTGATATTTTACATGTATTTTAATCTGATTACATCTTGACATAAAAAGAATTGTAACCTTACGCACACAACCAATACACCAACCACATGAATTGTAAATCACCTTTTATAAATGGATTTAATTTAGAACACTACAGAGGAATACATTCTTAAAAATGAAAGGTTTTTTTAACTTTGGGAATGTTAAAGAAATTAGCTGTCATTCATTGTAAATATGGTACTTGTGAGTGCTGAATCTTAAAAATATTTGTGTCTTTTTTATGAACGTTTGACCAGATGATGACCTCTTGGTTTTTGGCTGACACATTTGCAATTCCAGCATGATCTGTATAATAATAAACAGCTGTGTAAGGCGATACACAGTTCCTAGACGTAGCATGTAACACAACAGGATGACTTCCACAAAAATTGTAAGGCCTATGCAACTTGTTCATAATTTTATCAGGCAGAGAGGAATTTTGAAGATATTGAATGGTACACAGTATAATTTCATTTGAATACTGCTGTTGCTGTATTCCATTAACATTTCATGTAATGGTTGCAACTGCTGAACTCACAATGGATCTTTGTTAAATTGGGATGAGACATGAAATGATCCATGTACACATAATCTTCCTTCTTTTACTTTTCCATTCTTTTGTATAAATAATGTCAGTATATCCAAAATGTCATAATTTTTTGTAAATTGTTATTGTGTCTATGTGACAGGATATTCTAATTTTTTAGTTTCATTGGTACTAGAAGAGGGAGTTAAGCAGTTTCTTATTTCTTGCCTCATTGGTATTTGCACCAACTGACATTGTCATAGAAATTAATATTCTTCCCTCTAACTATGTTCCATATTTAATTAAAGTTTTTTTAGAGGCATATCAGGCCTTATTTAAAACCAAGTAAGAGATATCATCAGGGTTATGTCCAGGTGTATATTCTGTTTCCATTAACTTTGAACTTAACTGATCTGAATATTCTAATTCCATTGTGGGTTGTATATCCTGAATTTATGGAATTACTGCAGTTAGAAAATCTGCCTCTCTCCATTGTAATAATAGGCAAGAATATTTTTTTTATGAAACTTTTTTGGAGGGGGGGGGGGCTGGATTCATATTTGTGGGATACATTTTAAGTACTAGTACTGACATTGTAATAGAGCATCTTATTTAAGGAAGGCATTGTGGTATGGTTGTATGAGATGTACAAGTTTGAGGTGCTGTTGCTGTAGAGAGAAACATGTAACATTATTGGATTTTGATTTGAACTGCCGTCAAGTTTTTGTCATTGTTTTTGTGATAGCATATTCTAAATGGTGTGTTACTTGGTTTATCCATATGCGATCATCTGTACTAGTGCAGAAAATTTTCGACTTGTTACCATTCCTGGCATATATTTAGTAGAGCGAGATTTTGAATGTTGACATGAAGACTTTATCATGACTGAACATTTTCTTGTGGTTTACTCAGCCATTCCAAGCTGATGCTAGTATTATGTTGGAAATGGCATGTATTGTTTCCACATTCTTCAGTCACCCTGTTACTCAGCTCTGCACTTCCTATGCAGGTCATAGTGTTCTGAAAGAAGTACTGAAGTTTCATTGCTGTTACAGGGCATCATGAGATAGGGAACGTCTGTACTGGGGCTGAATTCTTGGAAGTATGGAATGCTGATTGCATGCGTCAGTATCGTACACTTATATATTCCTTTTATTTGGTAGAATATGCATTTAGATATCTTTCACCTGCTTGGGAATTTGACGATACATTGCCAAGAAATGTCAAAAGCTTTGGGAGCAAACTGAAATTTACAAATGCAAAATAATGAGACATTTTCAAATTGAACATGGTGCACTTGACTGTATTCATGAATTTGTTCAGACCTCTCTGTGCATGGGTTTGCCCATGAAAATAAGTACACACAAAAGAGTTTGGCCGTCTCAGTACTCGATACTTGAAAAGTTGCAGCACATTTTATCCGCCTCTGATATAGCTATTCACACACTACTTATGTATTGACAATTTGTCATTTTTCATTATACCATATTTCTGTTGTGATCAATATTTTTTGACAGCTCCTTGAAGATTTTTATAAAGACATTTCAGTGTGTTATGATTCAAACATTACAACATTTACTAGGTCTAACATGTGGACTGTGTAACTTACAACAGTTCTGTGGGGTTTAAATTCTCAGTTTAAATGGTATGTAATTGAAATGGTCTGCACAAATATCTCCACATGCTGCAATAAGAATCTTGTGTTGTATACTCTTATTGATGTACAGGAAAACTGTTAAGTTAGCCCTTTCAACAATTATGTTTGTGAGTAGGGAGTTCCATATTTCCTTACAAGGTTTCTTGAGTTTTGCACACACTATCCTGTGTTTGTCCCCCTTCACCTCTCTCTTCCCTCTAATGGGCATGTTGATTTCACTCATACAGATAGTTCTAGAATGCTGTGCTGGGAGAGTGTGATCAGCATTCTACAATTCTGTAGTAAAACTGAGAGTTGTGCCATCATCCAGCTTTAATGAAGTTATGAATCTTAAAATGGTCTCATTTTTTATGTGTTAATATGTTGGGTGCAATACTGTGTGGTAGGCTAACTGGAGGAGCTCATTGTGATTGCAGACTTTCCTAAGTACTGACATAATGTTTTGTATGTATATGACACCAGAGAAGTAAAAGTGTTGGTGGCGTAAAAAGAAAATTTTTGAGTTCATTAATTGATGCATAATTTAAGTATAAAGATCAAGTACGGAGATCACAGTATTGGCGATGCATAGATCTCAGAGGTAGTGTGCTAGAGACTTCTTGTTCTGTCCACTTAGCATTGTTTCATCCATGGCAGATGGCCTTTCAGTGTTCAATGTGAACTGACTCCATTTGATCACATCTGTTCAGTTACTTTCCTAAGTTCACAAGCCCAATATCCCCTGTGGGGAGAATTATGACAGCATTATCTGTGAACAAAGATCTCTTCATTTAAACCAGGAATGTGCACCACACAGAGGCTTTTTTTTTCCCTGTTGTATTTTCCTTCCAACACCAGTGGTCATCACTTTTACAGTTACCAGATAATTTTGAATAGAGTTGGGCTGGGGAGGAAGTACACTGGCACTCACTGCCTCCTCTGAACCAGGCACACATTCCCATATAAAGATTTAGATCTCATGGTTTAATCTGTCTGCACCTTAACTATTCCTGGGACTTGTAAGTTTTCAGGGGACCGCAGTGGCACAGTGGTTATGGTGCTGTGCTACAAATCGGTCACTGGTTCGATCCCAGCTGGTGTCATTGGATTTTTCATGGACATAAAATCCTTTCGATCGCACTATGGCCCTGGGGTCGACTCAGCCTCTAACAGAAATGAGTACTAAGAGCACTTCCTTGGGGTAAAGACGGCCGGTGCATAAGGCTGACAACCTACCACCATCCTGTGCTGTTGTCACAAAATCTGGGAACCTTAACTTCTGGAACCCTCTGGGCCACTCCAGGCCTGTAACAGGACTGCTTTACCTTTACCTTCTAAGTTCACAATTGCAATGGCAGTGCCTGTGCCTGCCTTCAGTTACGGTATTTTTATGACCTTCAAGGTTTAATCGACTTGACAAGGATGATGAAATTCACTTCTAATGTGGGAAGCCCCATTCACTGCTTTTGATAGGATAAGTATCAAGGACATGACTGGCAAAGGTGATTTGTTGCTTAATATAGGGTCTGAACCATAGGGAAAGCACATTTGCAAAGTTTTCACTGTCAAAGATGGGTGAATGGGTAAGTTATGTTAGATCATACTAAATCTGCTGTGCTTCAAACCAAAGTCTGTGAAACATCAAAAATGTTCTCATTGAAATGCCACGTACCTGATGTACAGATGATTTCTTGTTCTGCAAATCCTATGGTTTTTTTCTAGTTTAAAATTTCTGCTAGTAGCATATTTTGGTAGTATATTAATCCTCACAACAAACAGCCTTTAAACAAAACTTTCTATGGCTAGCAGCCGTGCCAGGTGGTTGAACAGAGAGTAAACCAACATTTGAGAACCATCTCTGTTCTCATAAACAGGGAATATTTCTCTGATAGACAAGAGATGGTTCTTGAAATGGTGGTTTATTTGCTGTTCAACCACCTGATGTAGCTGCTAGCCTGGGGGAGTTTTCTTGAATTCGCTTGCCATGGAAGCTTTAGGTTATATGTCCTTTAAATGCTGTGTTAACTGAGATACACATTTTGCCATGTTATGTGTTTTTATCAATGTTATGTGATTTAAAGGTGCATGTTGTAATATGATATAAGTAGTTCAATTGCCACATGGAATGTTAAAGTGAATATGAGTATTGTTTACAAAATATAACTTTATTCACATCCTGTCAGAAGAGGTGTAACTGGTGTGGGGGGTGGGGGGAGATGGATGTTTTATGGCTGCCCTGGGCTGCAAAGTGAGCAGAGAGATAACTATTTTAATTGAATGTGTTTGATCTCCTACACTAAATGGATTTTATTGGGCTAAAAAAGGAAATTCTATAAAAGGTAATTTTTTAAACCATGATTTCTGGTAGGGGCAGCCATTTTGATTACTTGCCTTGGGTGTCAGAAAGTATGTTGCTATGCCACTAGAATGAAGAAAGTGAAACATTGATATAACAAACCTCTAGTGCAAGTGATACACTAATACAATTGTAACTTTATTCCACATTTTTGTTTATGAGAGTGTTAACTTATTGATGGTTGAAAGCAGGTAAGAGTGGCTTCAAGAAGCAGACATTTATCAATTGCCAAAAACTGTGTGGAACACAAATCATATGAAGGGCCCCCTTTCCTAATGGGAAATGCCTGAAAAATGGGGTATGTGTTATATTTTAAACTTTTCATTACTGAAAAATTGCCTTGCCATAGCTAAGTACTTTGATTTTTCTCTAGTAAGTATAATTCCACCAATGCACTATACGTACCACTAACACTGCACAATCTTAGCAACTGGCAGTGTTGTTAAGTAATACCCTTAAAGGAAACATATCCATGAGAAAGGCTAGTGTGCATCAAAACTCCGATCTGTCTCATAACCACTGAGGCATCAGATTTCTCTGCACATTCTCTCTAGATACTGCAACTGCAATTGTATTAGTTTCCTATGATTTTATACTTTTCATATGTGCTGTGACAGCATTTTGAAGCCTTTGAAACGTCCAGCAAAATTACTGAAAGTTTTATTTGTAATGCTCGTATATAAGATCATAGTTAATGTGACTGCTTTTGCCAGTTACATTCCACTGGCTCACTAAACGTTGACATGCAGTGACGTACGTATTAGATGTATGTCTTTGGGTGATGGAAACACCCAGAACTTTTTTTAACTATGATAAATATCTAATAGTAAGCCCATTAACACTGAACTAAAACGCGTGGGCCACACCTCACAGCAGAGTGAAATAGTGGTGGCCTCAGCGATGTTGGCCATAACGTGAAGTTGTGCCCCGAGTTGTCAGATAGTGCACTGTACTACAACTGTATGAAATTCTCATTTTGGTGAAAACCTGTAAGATATCGTGCTTGTGCAAAAGAAGCATAACTTAGCATTAGTTTGGTTTAAGGAAATTTCAGGCATCATGGTTTTGTTGGATTTGCACTAGGATTGGCTCCTTTGCAACAGTTTTAATGGTCTTATATAGAGCTCTCAACATGTGTCTTGCTAGTTTTTTTTTTTGGGGGGGGGTGAAAAATTTTTGGACATTTGTTTACTTTTTTTTTTAGTCCTTCCCCCCAAATTGGGGAATATTGTCTAAAAATGGGCAAAAGCCCTTTCTTTTCCCCACCTTT
>Ga0123355_10012388_pt1 | contig 13207 bp, 10 predicted proteins | sample TergutEmb28metaG_3_FD_89872 | JGI IMG/M metagenome (GOLD analysis project Ga0123355, IMG submission 89872) | Embiratermes neotenicus P1 segment gut microbial communities from Petit-Saut dam, French Guiana - Emb289 P1 | ecosystem: Host-associated > Arthropoda: Insects > Digestive system > Gut ... | reverse complement strand
TTAGGTTCCATGAAAAAACTGCGGCTGGTTGGTTCATAACCAACTGACCGCAGTTTTACTTTTACATAAATTTTAGAGTGCAAAAGGGTGCAAAGCGCACCCTTAAACCGCCTGGCGTTTATAATAAATCAGTGCGCCTGTATCTATGCGGTTTTACAGCTAACTTTTTCTTTATAGTTATGACGGACAAAGCCAATACCGCAATAATCAAAACCGTACTACCGGCCAAAATAAACATTGATGTGCCGATGCCACCGGTTAGCGGTAATTCAAATTGCCGCATGTTGGGTAAAAACCAATTAACGCCTTCATAACCTGTGCTGCTGTAAATAAACTCCGGGAAAGATGTCCCACCAATCCTCTGGAACATGATGTCAGGTACATTGTCTGTATCAACCCATATCCGCCATTGGCCCATGGGTATTTGGAAACCTGAGGGGGCTAAATATTCTACCAGTTGATAGATAAAGCCCGGGGTCATTTCAAATGCTATTGGGTCTGCTCCTGGGCCGGATTCGCTTTCATATAAAATCATGTCTACCGCCTCCCATGGGGAAGCTGGGTCTGCGGCTGCACCCTGGGGAACGAGCCCCCCTTGGTCTATGCCGCCTAAGCTTGTAGAGTCGGCCCTATATACCCTAAACCTTGCACCTGGTAGTAGGTTTGCACCTGGGTTAGGGGTTATTCCGTATTCGTTGGTTTTGAAGAACTCGAAGAGCACGTCATCGGCCCGGAAGTTTATATCGTAGTTGTTTAGGGGGTGGACTCTTATTGGGTTTGTGGGCTGGCTGGTGTTGATGAAGGCGCGGTTTGGCAGGGTTGCGGGTAGTACTGCCGTTGCGTTTACCGGTGGCACGTAGCGGCGGTTTGCTGTGTTATTGGCGAAGTATACGTCGTGTAGGATTAGGTTGCTGTAGGCTATGTTTTCTGGCAGTACGCCTATTGCGCCTGGTATACGGGTTAGTTGGATTTCGTATTCGTGGCGTTGGGTGTAGATACCGCCGCCTAGGTAGGTGGCTGTGTTGTGGGTGATTTGGACATTTGCGGCTGTGTTGTATACGGTCATTGTGCCGGTGTCGCCAACCCATATACCGCCACCGTAGTCGGCTTCGTTGTTGGTGATGGTTTTGGCTGCTGTGCCTTGCAGATTGAATGTGGCATTAAGGCCAACCCATACGCCGCCGCCATTTATTGCAGCGTTGCCATAATCGGGGTTGGCGTGACCTATTGTGCCGCCGGTCATAGTGAAAGTAGCAATGAGGCCTTGAATAAATACCCCTCCACCATTTGTACCGGCAGTATTGTTATAAATGTGACCACCATTCATTGTGAAGGTGCCTATACCCCCTGCACTGTTTACCTGTATGCCACCACCGAAGGTGCCGGCTGTGTTGCCGGTGATAGTGCCACCATTTATAATAAGTATACCGCCACTACCTATTCCGCCTGCGTGATTCGTTGCTGTATTGTTGCGGATTACGGCAGTTCCGGATATGGTGGTGTTGCCGTTTACGATGTTTGCGATACCGCCAGCGGCAAGTGCATTATTGTATTCGATAACGCCAGCAGACATTTCAAATGTCCCATTGACTACAACATATATGCCACCACCTACGTTGCTTGAAATGTTATTACGGATAGTTCCATGTGTCGGATTCTCCGCTGTACCACCGGCCTCCATGACAAAGGTTGCACCGTTTACATTCACTCCAGCACCGTCAAAGCCTATGTTATATTTAATTACACCAGCCGACATTGTAAAATGACTGGTATTACCTGCAACAGCCACTCCGCCACCTCCCATAACTGGTGAAATAATCGTAGCTTCATTTCCCACAATCATCCCATCACCTGTAGTGATGGTACCGTCAGAGGCAATGTTATCTTTCATGTAAAAACGTCCACCATTGCTAACCAATACACCGCCGCCGCGTAATGCGCGGTTAGCTAGTAAGGGGTTAGTATCGCCTATGATGCCGCTGGTCATGGTAAACTCAGCATCATCACCGGTTACATATACTCCCCCACCAAGGCCATTTGCCAATCCGGCTGCCGTTGCGGCTTCATTTGCATAAATCTCTCCGCCATGCATATTAAAGACGCCAGTATCCTGCACTCGCACACCACCGCCTGTAGGCCCGCGGTTATTACGGATTGACCCGCCACGCATGTTGAATGTACCGGCGTTTACCTGTACACCACCGGCTTGGTTGGCATTGGTGGTTGTGTTGTTGTATATATTGCCGGTGTACATATTAAATGTGCCAGAGTCAACATGTACCCCGCTGCCATTTGTGGCTGTGTGATTGCGTATACTGACATTGGCACCAGTTATTGTAGTTGTACCCGCGCTTTGATGAATCCCTGCACCTGTATTTGCACCGCTTGTATTGCCATCGATAATTACCGGACCGGTGCCGCCAAGGATTACTTCGGAACTTGTGTGATATAAATGTATTCCACCACCGTTTCCAGCAGCATGATTATCCGTAATATATTTGGAGCCTGTACCCGCGGTACGGAATTGCCCACTATTCCAGACAATTATGCCGCCGCCACCATCGCCACTTGTATTGCCTGTGATAGTGCCACCATACATTGTTAACGTACTGGGCAAGGCACTGTTTACACTGCCCACAAAAACAGCACCAGTAAGTCCAGATGCGTTTGCCGCAGCAATATTATTGCCACTTATTGTGCCTCCAGTCATAATAAAGTGGCTATCAGAGCTTCCGATATGGATAGCAGTAACCTCTGAAATATTATTTGAAATTTGGCCACCGGACATATAAAACCTACTGTGCGTACCCTCTGTAGAGAGGTGTATTGCCTGGGAGTTGGGATGTGCCAAGTCACCATTATTAACAATATTGCCATTGGACATGATAAATGTTCCATCTTGCACATTTATAGCTACTGAGGAATGATGGCGAATATACGCTCCTGGCGAAGACATTGTTATTAAGCCGGTCTCTAGGGTTATTGCAGAACCGGGATTTCCAATATGGGGTACGCATGTATTTGCTTCTATATAGATTCTGCCCGCTTGCATATGGAAGCCAGTGGTTGTATTTTCCCTGGCTGTTGTGGCAACACGAATCCCACCGCCGCGCTGCGTTGAATGGTTGTTACGGATTATCTTTGTTGTTTCAATTTCGCCGTCATTTTGCATATTGAATGTTCCGCTACCTTGCACCCTAACACCACCGCCGGTGGTGCCGGTGTTGTCGTGGATTGACCCGCCACGCATGTTGAATGTACCGGCATTTACCTGCACCCCACCTGCTTGGTTGGCATTGGTGGTTGTGTTGTTGTATATATTGCCGGTGTACATATTAACCGTACCGTTTACCACATGAATCCCGCTACCATTTGCAGCAGTATGATTGCGAATATTTACATTAGTGCCGTTTATAGTTAAAACTGCGGAACCGCTGTTCACTTGAATCCCCGCACCGGTATTAGGATTTGTTGCTATATTGCCTTCAATATTTATTGGCCCTGTACCGCCAAGTATGGCCTGTGAGCCTGATAGTAATATAAGTCCGCCAGCACCACTGGCTGTGTTGTTGGATATTGTTTTACTTCCCGGCCCAAGCATTGTAAGTACACCGGCGGAATCTATACTTATCCCGCCACCGCCGTGATTAGATGAGTTGCCGCTTATAGTGCCGGCGTGCATGTATATTCGGTTGCCAAGCCCTGTTGTCCTTATCCCGCCGCCAGCACCTTGTACGGCTGTGTTGCCGCTGATTGTGCCTCCATGCATGGTGAGTCTGGAATCCCCTGTTAAGTGAACGCCACCGCCATGGCCTAAAGCGTGGTTACCGCTTATGGTTGCAGCGTTTGTCATCATGTAAAACCTGGTTCCTGTTCCAACATAAACGCCACCAGCATTAGAACCACCATTGTTATAACTGACTGTGCCGCCATGCATAGTAAAAGTGCTGTTAGCATCTACAAGCCGTACACCGCCTGCAAGCCATCCATTGGTGATGGTACCATTGTGGCGGACATGACCACCCCACATAACAAATGTTGAACCACCGCTGACAACAACGCCAGTAAAAGTAAATATATTACTAATTTCACCACCACGCATTATAAAATGCGCTCCGTTCAGCACGGACACACCACCGTTAGCAGTATTTGCACGACTATTGCCGACAACACTACCTGGATGCATATACAACCGCCCATAAACATTTATACCCCCGCGCCACACACCAACAGCAGGAATATCCCCCGCTCCAGTGCGTCCATCCAGAAAAATATGGCTTAACCTTAAAGTCGCGCCGTCGCTTACTATAAAATGGCGGGAATTACTGTTTATTCTGATAACAAACCTAGTTGCCGGTGCACTGTGAAGAACAGGGTAGCCGACACTACCGTTAAGATTAGTACCTTGGCTCACAATAATAATGTCGCGCCCCGTGGGGATGGTAATCGTACCGGGCAGGGTAATATCCTGCGGTATACTTATTACAAGATTACCGGCATTGTTGGCAAAAACATTATTCCAGGCCGGTAGGTCAAATGGTGATGGAAGGGTAACAATAGTAAACCCCCCAGGTGCGCCTGACGCGAAGGGCATAAAGCCAATATTTCCGCTGTCATGACCATGGTTCCAGTTGTGATTGAATGTAATAATTGTGTATGTTACTGATTCCTCGAAGGGTATAGCTACGCCGTACTCTTCCAAGCCTTCAACGCCGTGGTTGTCAAACACTTCAACATTGTGGCTGATTTCGTATGCCCACCCTTCGGGCAATTTGATATTTATATTTGACGGTGAGTATTCACCAGTAAGATAGACGCGTATGTAGTCGCCGTCCAGCACAATGCCGTGCATAACATAAGGGTAAATGGCAACATTGCCGCGTTCATCCATTTCCATGGTGATTAAGCCGCTATATACATATTCCGGTGCATTGCCGATATAACCGCTATACTCGTATCCATATTCTAAGTAATTGTTACCGCTTTCTAAATAGTCATATCGATATCCTTCAACACCAGATAAATAATATTCACTTTCATACTCATATCCAGTGCTATTTGCTGGGGGGGGGGGCGTACATATTGTAGTAATATTCGAGATTTTCATCATTCCATGTTATTTCGCCTGCACTGTCCTCATTCCATTCATCTATGTAACTTGCATACCCGATATAACCAGCCTCATAACCTACCCCGTACTCCTGGTAGTAACCGTCAAAGGCAAGTACGGCAATGCCCGCAACCACCATTAGTGCTATAGCCATCCCAAGCACTCGCTTCCAGGTTAGGCTTAGGGCATTATTTTCTTTGCGAATCATCCTTTTGTTCATGTAAACACCACTCCTCGTTTGAGATAGTGGTGATTGTAGTAAAAAAATATCCTTGTTTCGATAAATCGTAATTTTCGATTAGCTTTTTGTCATAAGTGCATATGACAAATTTATTACAAGGGTTTGGCTGGTAAAGTTTCAGTCTTGACACCACAATAAACCCCGCATATTTTATTTAAAGCCTTCAAATACTAAACAAAAGGATTGTGAACCCAAAAAATGACTCTTTTTATAGCCATATGTGATGATGAAAAGAAGGTGTGTGCAGAGTTGGAAAATGTCCTAATGGATATCTTAGATAAGCGCAATATCAACTATGAAATTGACATTTATTTCGCCGGGGAAACTCTATGCGACAAAATGGAAAACGGCGCAATCTACAACCTTATCTTCCTAGACATAGGGTTTGCCAAAAACGCCATCAATGGTGTAGAGGTGGGCAAGCTTATCCGGGAAGCCCACCGCAACAACATAGTTTCTATTGTGTATATTTCATGGGAAATGAAATACTCTATGCAGCTATTTGCTATACGCCCGCTGGACTTTCTTATAAAGCCCTTGGATTATGAGAAAATTGAGAATATTATCAATATTTACCTGGACATATCCGGGGTAGGGGTAAAATACTTCACCTACAAAGTAGGGCACGACACATTTAAAGTGCAATTAAAAGACATTGTTTATGTGCAAAGCATAAAGCGGAAATTGATATTACACCTAGCCGATGGCAGGGAAGAAGAATTTTATGGGTCAATAAGAGAGGTATATCAAGAGCAGCTGCAGAAGTTTGATTTTTTGTTTATTCATGCTTCATATGTGGTTAACTATGACTATATTGCAGCCATTAAGCTTGACAAGCTTACACTGACTATTGATGCCGAGCCCCTGCCAATAAGCCAGCGCAAAAGAAGTGAGATTAGGGAGGCTTATTGCGATATTTTGGATAGGAGGGTGGTGTAGGATGTTTTTATCGATAATGCTTTCTTATATGTGAGTCGTTTAACAGAGCTATAGAAAAGAGGTTAGATTAATATGCTGGATTTTCCAATGCTGATACTTCATGGTACACTCGTTTTATCTACTGCAATTCTAATGAGTGTGTTTTTCGAGAAGAGGAAGACACCACTTTGGGTTGCTATCCTATCTTATGTTTATTTTTTTATCTCTCCATTTCTCATGTTTGAGCTTACAAGTCTCCCGGGTTTGTTTATTTTAACTATGAATATTTCCACATTTGCGTTGCTTACATTAAATTATGAGTCATCTAAAATCAAAAAAATTATTGCTTTTTTCTGTGCTGTTTCATTTTTTTTCACATTGGACTTGGTAGCGCTTTCTATAATTATGGTTTTAACACCTCTTGGGGAAAGAGGGAATCCATACGACACTACCCCCGATGCTGTCGGTGTGATTATTTTGACAGTACTTTCTCTATCACTGGTACTACTGTACCGGCGTTTTAAGAATATTAAAAGGGATATAATACCTTTTCCAATGGGAAGAGTTTATGCCCTATTCATCGTGATTTCACTGACGTTTTATTTGGTGACACTATCCTTCACCATGGAAATGCCACGGTTTGTTATTGTTATGTCAGCCCTTATGATGATAGCCCTTAACACCTTTGCATATTACCTGCACCATGTTCTGTCGGCAGCATACGACAGCAACTTAAAGGAAGCCCTTTACGCCCAAGAGAAGGAATATTATCTTACCCAAAGCCTGCTAATGCAGGAATCAGTTGAAAAAGTACGTGCAATCCGCCACGACATGAAAAGCCACTTAACCACAGTAAGGGATTACTCCGCAGATAATAAAGAGGTCACTGATTATCTTAACCGTTTGCTTGGGGATATAGGCGAAAGCGAAGCCTATAGCAGCACCGGAAATATCGCTATTGACAGTATTATTAACTACAAGCTAAGAGATGTTGAAGGCACCGGTGTTTCACTAGATGTAAAAGTAGCAGTCCCCCCCGATTTACAGGTTGATGCGGCTGATATTATTACTATATTGGGGAATCTTTTGGATAATGCGCTGGAGGCTGTGGCAAAGGTGCCGGATAATAAAATGCTGAAGCTTAATGTAAAATATGACAGCAGTGGTGTTTTGATTAGGGTGGAAAATTCCTTTAATGGTGAGATTAAGTACCTTTCGGCAAAAGCTGGTGAGGAAAAGCAGATAACCACGCTAAAGGCTGGGGAAGGGCATGGGTATGGGCTTAAAAATGTCCGGCAGGCTGTGGAAAAATATAATGGGTATGTGAAAATTACCTATACCGAAGATGTTTTTTCAGCGATGGTGTTTCTTTATATTTATTGATTTGATTCGATTCCTGTTGTACACTAAATATCTTTATTACACCGTATCCGTCGGAGCGGGGAGATGTTTCTATGTATAAGAGATTAAATGTACAGAAATATTTAGTGTTTCTTGCAGCAATAGCTATAATTGCTGGGTTGCTTGCGTTGTCTGGATGCGCCCGAATAAATCCAGATTTAGTGGGCGAGTGGGTATATGAGGCCGATCCCAGTTGGAAAACTACATTTAACGAAGACGGAACGGGAACCCATACGCAGTCCTGGGGGTTTGGCACGACGTTTACATGGTTATCATCCAGCAGAAATTTGTATTGGAATTATCCTGGCCATCAGGCGATGTATACCCCATATAGTATATCAGGTAATGTACTCACCATAACTATATCAAATGGCTCCACTTTCCGCTATATCAAAAACCCCTGACAGGTTAATCTAACGCATCATGAATAGCCACAAGAAACCTCTCAGCACCGCCACCGACAATCTGCCCGCCAATGACATTACCGTCCCTACCGATAATAACACTTGTAGGCACAAATCCGGAATTAAGTAGTTCCATCAGCGGTTGGAAGTCACTATGCAGCGCGTTCGCAGTTATAAAGGGTGCTCCCGCCTCCTCGGTTATGCGGATGGCGGCATCTTGGGCGGTGTCAAAATCACCTAGCAGCGTAATAAAGCCGACCCTGTCGCCGTACATATCAGCAAGTTCTGCCAAGACAGGCATACTTTCCACACAAGAAAAACACCATGTAGTCCAGAAATAAACAAAAAATATTTCTCTTTCGCCAAGGGTAGCGGCTGTTACGGGATTACCATGCAAATCCTCAGCCGAAAATGGGAAAGGAAATGAAAAAGTATCGGCAATCGGCTCCGGGGTAGGCTCGGGAGATGGTGTTGGTTTATAGGAAAGAGTAGGTGCTAGGGTGGATACAGGCGGCTCCGGGGTTTTCGAAGGGGCCGGGGCCTCTGGTGGCTCTTGCGCCGGTTGGGTTGTTTCTTCGAGCACAAGCTCTGGCGTTGCTTCCGGCATCGGTGAATTTACCTCCGGTTCTTCTGGCGGCTCTTCGGGAAAGTCGGGTGTTGGCTTGGGAGTTTGATTACTGTACTCACCATTGCTGTACCGTGCGAGGTCAACATACATATCCGTGTCAGGCTCGCCGCTACAGGCTATAAAAAATAATAAAGCCGTTGCAAGAATAAATTTTGCTAACAGCATTTTTTTAACAAATCTCATGGGTGTAATCTCCTTGTCATTTTTGCAAGTCAGATTTATCGTATCATATCTCTTACACGGAAATCAATGTTTATCGCAATAGGCTATTAAGGTATAATAAAACAAAAAAATAAACATGGAGGCTAGATAAGATGAGGACTATAAAAAAGCTGTTAGCAGCAGTGCTTGTATTTATTTTAGCGTTTACATTAATGTCGGGTACACTAGCATCAGCCAGCGACACAATTAGAGTAACGGTAAACGGTCAATTGCTTGAGCTTGACCAACCCCCGGTTATTGTAAACAATCGGACGCTTGTGCCCGTGCGCGGCGTGTTTGAAGCGTTGGATTTTAATGTGCAGTGGAATCCTGATGCCAGGCAGGCAGTGTTAACCAGAGACGGTTACGAGGTAATCATTACTATAGGCAGCGATTATTTCACCACAAACGGGGAGCGCATTGATTTGGATGTTCCGGCGCAAATTATCAGTGCAAGAACCATGCTACCCCTGCGTGCGGTGCTTGAAAGCGTAGGATATGACTTAGAATGGGATGGAGCAACCCGTACGGTTGTTATCACATCGGCAGCAACCGAGCCAGTTATAGCCAACACATCACCCTTTCCATTTGAATTTTCTACAACTGATTTATTCGGCAACCGGGTAACCCAAGACTCTCTTGGGGAGCGGGAAATATTTTTTGTTTATTACTGGACTACATGGTGTTTTGCCTGTGTAGAAGGTTTGCCAGGGCTTTCACAATTGGCTCAGGAATTTGGCGACAGGGTTGGCTTTATTACCTTGCTTGGGGATTTTGGCACGGGCAGGCAGCGGGCAATACAAATCACCCAAGATGCCGGTGCACCATTTTTTACTGTAGATGCAAATCATAGTGAATTTCAGGAATTAATGGGGTTACTAGTCTCCGGTTTTGTACCAACCAGCGTAATACTAGATGCAAACGGAAACGTTATAGGCGAGCAAATTGTAGGCTCTGGCACTGCACGGTTTAGACAGGCTATAGAAAGTGCGCTGGAGCAAAATGAATAGATACATGCCTTCCCCTACAGTTATTAAACTGTTTGTCTTTGTCGGATTTGTGTGGGCGGCTGTGGCCGGGCCAATTTCTGCCGTATTAATATTAGATACTGTAGGTGCCGCAAGTACACAAATAGGCGTAGTTATGGCGATTTGCGCCGTTATAAGCATGTTGTTTCAGCCCATGTGGGGCTATATTAGTGATAAGATAGGGTCGCCTAGGAGGGTGCTATGCTTTTGCCTGGGCGGCTCGGCTTTGTTTTTTGGTTGCATCATGTTCACACGCAATATTTACATGGTTGCAGGGTTGTTGTTTTTGGACATATTTTTTCGCTGTGGGGTTATAGCCCTTTTGGACAGCCATACCTTGTCTGAAATAAAGGCGATACCCGGTTTGCAGTACAGTAATATACGCTTAGCAGGCTCCATTTTTTTTGGAGGATTGTCTCTTATATATAGCAGGGTCATTAATACATGGAGTGTCATGGCTATAATCCCTATTTCTGTGGCAATTGCGGTCATATCATTATTTTGGGGGCTTTTTATTGCCAAGGGCCACCAGGAAAATGCAAATGATACAGATATGGGTATACGCAGGGCCAAGCCCAATTTGAGAAGAGACGCCGCATCCTTATTAAAAAACAGGCCGTATATGTTACTTATAATTTTTGCGGCGTTTTCTTCCCTTGCGATATCGCCTTTGTTTGTATTTATGATTGAATATGTAAACGCGGTAGGAGGCCATGCGGGTCATGTTCCGCTTATTCATGCCCTGCGCTGCGCTGTGGAAATACCTGCGTTTCTTCTTGTGGGGACTTTGGGCAAAAGGGTGAGGGCAAAAAAATTAATGCTTCTTGGGGCGTGTTTTTCGCTGGTATACATTGGGGGGCTTTTGTTTGCCAACTCATTTTACCTGCTTGCCCTTAGCCATTTGGCGGCGGGGGCACCTGGCTTTATATTAGGCTTGACGGGCCGTTTGCGGTACATAAATGAAACTACGCCTGAGTCGGTTCGTTCTACGTCTATAACCTTTATGGGTACATGTGAAATTGGGCTTGGCGCGATTATCGGCAACCTGACAGCCGGGTTTGTACTAGAGGCATATGGCATTACAGCCCTTACTTTTGTTTCCTTAACCGTCTTGTTAGTGGGGATGTTATTGCTATTATTTATTCCTGGGAAAGCACCGCAGGAGATTTAATATAGCTCACAGATTACTCTAAAATGTCAGAATGTGTGCCTGTTTCGGAAAGGATTAATGTAAGTATGTCTTTGTCTATTCGATATATTAATACCCAATCACCAGTTATATGACAGTCACGATATCCACGCATTTTTCCACGAAGGGGATGATCACAATGTTTCGCTAAAAGAGTTTCCCCAGTTGCCAACTTTAAGACAACATCATCAAGAAGCGACATATCGTATCCACGCTTTTTAAGAAGCTTGTATTGTTTGCGATAAAGTTTTTTATATCGGATTCTATATTTAAGAGCCATCGCTATCACTGTTTAAGCTTGTCATAAATTCATCAAAGGTATTAAATGGGCCTTCCAGCTCATCTTCATTCTCGGCTATGTTTAAATCTAATTTACTATAGTCATGGACATGCCCGTATTCACAAATATAAGAACCATGGCCATCGTTTAATTCGATGGGCAATTTTTGTTTAATTTCAAATGGCAAGCCGCGCACTATACGGATTTGGTGTAGCAACAAGTTAAAAGCTTCGCTTAGCGTAAGCCCTAAAGATGAAAGAATTTCGCCTGCTTGTTCTTTAACCTCTGCATTTACACGGAGGTTAATCGTGGTATTTTTGGTCATATTGCATCAACTCCCTTCCATGCTATATTGACACATATGAGATGCAATGTCAACAATTTTTCGAATACTCAAATGCATTAGCAAAATTGGTAATAAAATGCATAAAAATCACTATAATAAGCGAGCCGCTAACAATAACCAAATAAAATTGCAGGTTTACACAAATGCTATGTTAAGATATATTCCTATAAAACCCCAAGAAGGTGAGGTCACACAAATGCTAAGCAAGAAAAAGTTTTTCCTTATGGCCATGGTAGCGTTGTTTATTTTAGCCATGGCACCTACAACGAGGGCCTACGCCCGCGACAACATTATTGTCACCATTGACGGCCAAGAAGTAAATTTTCCAAATCAACCCCCGGTGATTATTGACAACAGAACCCTCGTGCCTGTGCGTGGGGTGTTTGAGGAATTGGGTTTTGAAGTGGATTGGGAGCCGGCAACACGGCAAGCTACGCTAACCAGTAGCCGGTACACCGTAATAATAACTATCGGCAGCAATGTGTTTACCACCAATGGTGCGCGCTACAATCTTGATGTACCTGCGCAGATAATAGGCGGCAGCACCATGATTCCCCTACGTGCGGTGCTTGAAAGTGTGGGATATCATCTGGATTGGGATGGTGCCACCTCAACTGTAATAATCACAACAACACCCCCCACCGCACGTTTTATTGTAAACGGTACCGAATGGGATTTAGAAGATGTGAACGCCATCAATATCGGCTCTACGGTAATGATGCCGATTAGCGTATTAACGGAGTTAGGTATTAACGGCAGCCCCGGTGGAACCCCAGCTTTTTGGTCATTTGAGCTTAATGATATGGCGTTTTCTTTACAGGAGGGGGATACCTCTTTTTGGATTTTCTTGTGGGAGGGGAACACCGGGCGTGGCGTAGCTAATATCCGTTTGGATTTGCCCGCAATTGTGCATAACGACGCTATGTATATTCCCATAAGCGCAATACAGTCGATTGTGGAAACAGTGAATGATCGGGTCAGAATTGAAATTACCCAACCTCCCCCGCGCCAGGTACCGGACAGGGTTACAAGGGGCCAGGATGCAAGTGCTTTGTGGGCGCAGTATTCCCTGCTTGGGTTGCAAAATCTTGTAGACCGGGGATATTCGAGGCAAGATATTATCTATATCTTTGACAGAACTCAAAGCTACCGCGAGGAGGCCCAAAGAATCGCCTACCGCCAGCGATACTCCACAATAACCCTACCCAACCGAAGGCTAACAGATGCAGAGCGGCAGGAGTGGATAGCCGATTATCTAGCCCAAGGGGGCCCAACCACCACAGAGCTTGAGGTTGTAAGGCTTATTAACATCGTAAGGGCCGAGCATAATCTTAGTGCAGTAGAAATTGATGACTCCCTAATGATGGCGGCCAGATTTTTTGCACAGCAGGCCCATGATTTACGGGGGCTTCATACGGGGTCTCATAACTTTGGCCCATATCAAGACCCTAACAGCAGATG
>Ga0123355_10012387_pt1 | contig 13207 bp, 9 predicted proteins | sample TergutEmb28metaG_3_FD_89872 | JGI IMG/M metagenome (GOLD analysis project Ga0123355, IMG submission 89872) | Embiratermes neotenicus P1 segment gut microbial communities from Petit-Saut dam, French Guiana - Emb289 P1 | ecosystem: Host-associated > Arthropoda: Insects > Digestive system > Gut ... | reverse complement strand
TTCGGCGCGGAAGAGGTCTGGTGGGTGGGGGCCTACTACTACCTGGATCAACTCTCGGCGGAAGAGAGGGATCACATCGCCCTGATGATTAACGCGGATATCCTCTTAGACGGCGATACTCTAATCTACGCCGCCGGTTATGGGACAGATCGGAGCCGTCCCCGGGCAAACGCGAAAACGGAGCGGATTGACCAGATTGCAGCGGGCCTAAATACGCAGTACGACCTGGGATTTGTTGCCATACCCCATGGGCTCCGCATTAACGCCGACCACGGGGCTTTTTTCTACGGGGGGCATACGGTGCTGTTTTTGTTCGGCGCGGATTACGCGGCGGGGAGGTTCAACTTGGGCCTGTTCCATTCGGATAGAGATGATATCCACTATATCCGGGAAAACATGCCCGGCAGGATGGAGCGGGCCATGGGGGCATTCTCTATCTTGCTGGAAGCGATACTGTTGATGGATTGACGATAAGGTAGTGGTGAGATCGGGGTGTTTTTATAGCCGGGGTGCCCGGGTGGGCGTTCTACAATGTACAACACAGGCCAAGAGCCTCCCCCAGTCAGCTTCGCTGACAGCCCCCTCGTAAACGAAGGGGCCAAAGGACCAAAGCCTCCGACTCTTGCGAGGGAGGTGGCGCGTAGCGCCGGAGGGAGTATACGGCGCGCCGGGGGCATTATGCAACAATGTAGAACACGGGCGAACACAGTTCGACCTTACGAAAAACGGTGCGCCTGTAGGGGCGAACTGTGTTTGCCCGCCACATAGCAGAAATTTTGTACATTAGGGCGCAACCAGGGCGTCGCGCCCTATGCCGGATGTTGATACGTGGGGGACGCACACCTGGGCGTCCCGCGTGGGATGGGGCGGGACGCCCGGGTGTGCGTCCCCTACGGCTAACAACGTGACTATATCAGAGAGGATCGTGATACCTATGTCCGCAAAAGCTGCAACTGTGACCCTTCGGCGTCTGCAAACGCCGCACCAATCTGCGCCATTCACAACATACCAACCCCTGTCCCCGGCGTTGAGAGAGGAATTGTACACCGCTGTTGCTGAACTATTTGAGGCGGCGGGTGGGAAACAAATGCTTAAGAGCAGTGGGGATGTCTTTCTAAAACCCAACGCGGTGGATAGCAAGCCCTACAGTCATACGCGCCCGGAACTGGTGGAGGCGGTGATCCGCTACTGGAAAGAGGCCGGGGCCAGGCAGATATATCTGTTTGAAAACTGCACCCAAAGCAACTTCACCCGCATGGTATTCGCCCTCACGGGTTACAGCGATATCTGCCGTCGCTACGGTGTGCGGGAAGTCTTTCTGGATGAAGAGAAAAACGAACTCTATCGTTTCTCCGGTAAGGCCGCCGAGACAGAGGAGGAGGGGGGTTATGCTGAGACCGCCTTCCATATCCCAAAGTTTGTGACGGAGAACCTCATTCATAAGGCGGGGGAGAACCTGTACATCAACCTGCCGAAGCTAAAAACTCATTCCATGGCCGGGGTGACTCTAGGAGTGAAAAACCAATGGGCCTTTCCCCAGCCCGGGGATCGGCGGGCTGACCACAATTACAACCTGGCCAGTAAGTTGGCTGATATGTTAGGCTACATACAGCCGGACTACACCCTCATCGAGGGGGTGGAGGGTACCATCCACGGGCATTACCCCGCTACGGCCTTAGCGGACAAGTGTGTCCTGCCCTTTGGCGTGCTTATCGGCAGCGACAATGTGATCGCCGCCGATTTGGTGGGGACAAGCCTCTTTGGGCTGACACCAGGGGCAGACGCACAGCATCTCCAGATCGCCATCGACCGGGGTTATGGCCGGGGGGTACACAGCTTAGAGGATGTGGAGATCATCGGGGATGTGTCGGATTTCACGGAACGCTACAACTGGGATCTCTACCCCCAATACCCGGCGGATATTACGATTCTCAAAGGCCGCGAGCGGGTTTGTAAGGAGGGGTGCCAGAACAACCCCCTGACTCTGATCCAGTGTCTGGCCTATGACTACGGGGGCAAAGGCGGCTTCACCGTTGTCATGGGGAAGGGTCACGACCCGGCTGTCATCGACGGGATCAGCGGGCGGGTGTTGGTCGTGGGGCACTGCGCCATCCGGGAAGTGGGGGACAAGTTGATTGCGCGGCTAGGGAAGAAACGGGTCTATTTCAGCGGGTATTGTAACGACCTCTGTGCTACGACTAACGCCCTGTGTCATCTGATGGATGTGAATCCGCTCTTGATGGCACCGCTGCCGTTTTTCAGGTCGGTGCGGCTGTTGATGCTTGCGAAGTTGCGGGGGTCGCAGGCGCGGGTGCCTTTCTTTTTTGCGCATAAGTTTAAGGTTGTTTGAGGTGGGGGGGGCTTGTGGGCTGTCGGAAGGTCAAGGGCCGGGCGACCGAGGGCGGTCGCCCCTACGAAGGACAAGGGCGCGGGACGCCCAGGGGGGCGTCCCCTACAAAAACTACCGTATATTATACAGTACGCACAGGACATTACGCTACATTGTAGGTTTCATGGTTTTTGTAGGGACGATCGCCCCGATCGTCCGGCCCTGTAGATGTGCGACGGAATCAAAAACGGGCGGGACGCTGTGGATGCCGTCCCCCTACCTGGAACATTAATAGTAAGGAAACCCCCTGTAACTGCGCGTTACAGGGGGTTTGGTTTTGGAGGCTATTATTAATATTTTAGACGATCCACCAGTCCAATAATATAGCTGTTACCTGGCTGTTTTTATCGAACAGGAAAGCAACGCTGTTGACACCATATTCGAAAACTTCAAGTTGATAATGGTACATTTTAAGAACGCCAATTTCTTGCAACTCATTATCTACGAAAATATTATCCGGAGAACCAAACCTTGCTACTACGTAGTCACAGATGAATGTGCCATCAATGCCATCAAAATGAAACATTGTGCTATCGGCGAAGAGATAATCAATGAAGATGCCATCTATGAGATTTCCAAACATTGCGCCGGACACCAAAACATCAATACCCGTATCAAAAGAATGAATTGACCCCATGAACTCGTCTGATAGGTCACCTATTTGCTCTATTTGTTCACCAAATAAATGTTTTACATCTGCAAAGGGCTCATGCAACAAAGGCCGGATATTCACCTGTGGCAGAGGTTCCGGGGGCATTTGCGTCGGGCCGCCGATGAAGCGCCTGAGCACGGTTGCGCCCTGGGCTCTCGTAGCTGTGCCCTGGGGGTGGAGGGTGGTGTTGGAGGTTCCGATGACGATGTTGTGATACACGGCCCACTGCATGGCCTCTTCGGCCCAATCGCTTACATCGGTTCGGTCTGTGAAGCGGGCCCACTGTAAGGTCAGCGGCAGTGTGATATCCTCCTCCATGAACTCCGCAAAGCGGAACAGCATCACGGCCATCTGCTCTCTGGTGATGCTGGCACCGGGGGAGAATGTGCCCTGGCCCGTCCCCTGTACGATGCCCACGCTGTAGGCCCAGGCGATGGCGTCGCTGTACCACTGTCCCGTAGCTACATCTAAGAGGGATAACTGGTCGGTGATCGCCGCGGGCTCTCCCGCTAAGCGCCAGAGGATGGTTGCGAACATGGCCCGGGTCAGGGTTGTGTGGGGGGCAAAGTGTTCTGTGCCGACGCCCTCCATGACGTTATTTTCCGTGACGAATCGGACATAGGGATAATACCAGCTCCCACGGGGTACGTCAGCGAAGCCGGATTCGGCGGACAGCAGGTGCATCGAACGCTCCATCATGGCAGATATGGCCTCTGATGGCGGCCGTGTCTCTTCACCGGCCGTGGCAAATGCCGCAGCTGGTGCCAATGTAAGCAGCATACAACATACCAGCAATGCGCTTATGTATCTTTTTAACATTGTTAGCCTCCTCATCCTGTACCGGAATTTATTTTACGTAATTTGCATAATCATAAATTATTATATCAAATAGTATGTTTGCGGTCAAGTAAAATTTGCGCCCCTGCAGGTCAATCTAATTCTCGTGGTTTTGCCCAAGGACAGTAGGGGCGAACACAGTTCGCCCCTACAAAAGAATTGTGCTATATGACGCAAATTAGATTGACGTGTGCGTCCCTGTGGGAAACAGGCGGTGATGTATCGGGAGGGTAGGGCGAGACGGAAGGCGACTGCGTGATCGTTTCGCAGGGGCGGGGTTCCATCCCCGCCCGAACCCTCGATTGCATTGTAAACGGGCGGGGGTGGAACCCCGCCCCTACAAAGGGTAAGGGCACGGGACGCCTGGGTGTGCGTCCCCTGCGTGTTCGATCCGCGATGGGGTCACTTTTTTGGGATTGACAAACTCGACGGGGGGGGGTATAGTATTTCGTGAAGGATGGAGCGAACTTGTGCTCTGTTTGAGGAAAATAAAATAAATATTTGTAGGGGGAAGTTTATTATGAAAGCACCAGGTAGTTCACTTTTGAAAGTAGTCGGTATTCTGTACGTCATCTTCGCCGGGCTCGGCATCATCTTTGGTCTGATCGGGTTGGCGGGCCTCGCCGCTTTGGGCGCAGTGCTGGGAATCAGCACGGGCTTACTTACCTTAAGTGCCCTCATCGCACTCGCGTCTGCCGCATTCAGACTGTTCGTCGGAATCGTCGGAGTCAAAAACAGCAATAATCTGGAAAAAGCCGGATTCCTGCGTACCTTGGGAATCGTCGATGTGGTCCTCGCCGGTGCCTCTGTTCTATTTGGCCTCTTCCTGCTGGGCTTCGCCAGTGCCATATTGGAGTTGATCGGCCTCGTACTGCCCATCCTGTTCTTGATCGGTGCCTCTAAAAACGTCGCAGCGGCGGGAGCGCCTCGGAGCGAGTAAGTGATTGTAGGAAATTGACGGATCGGAAACCAGCCGGGAGGGTATCTCTCGGCTGGTTTTTTGTGGGGCGGGTGCCTAGGGTAAATGGGCGATTGTCAGGTTGTCCTCGACGTCCCGCGCCCTTCTGTAGGGGATGGGCGGGACGTCCTGGGTGTCATTCTACAATGTACGACACGGTATTGTAGGGGCGGCAACCTGCCGCCCGTGGGTTGCGAAAGGGCACGGGCGGCCAATGACCGCCCCTACAAAGGACAGGGCGCGATGTGGACACCGTCCCCTGCGTGAACTAACAATTGAAAAGCAAAAATGACAAAAACAAACCGATCTTCCGACAAGCTTGTTGACATCCCCTGGTAAATCATGTAACTTAGCTCTAGCACATTTATAGTCAACCCAACAGGAGAGACAGCTATATGACCCCCTACATATCCCTCGACCCCCGGGCAAAAAACGCGGTGATCTTTGCCGTCTGTGCTATGTTCCTGGGGAATTTCTTCCAGGCCTTCGCCGTACCCGTGGCCATGCCAGCCCTCTTACAGGGGCGCGGGATGATGGCCCAGTTCGCCCTTTTAGCCGGGCTGGGTTCCCTGATTATCTGTATCGTCACCCCCATCGGCGGGAAGCTGGGGGACAAGTATGGCCGTAGAACTATCAGTCTGTGGGCCCTTGGCCTACGCTCGGTTCTCTTGACGCTCTGTGCCCTGCCCACACCCGGGCCGGTATTTTTTGCGCTGTTTCTCGCCGCCACTGCGGCCTCGGGCTTTATCAGTGCCGCGCCCTTTGCGATTTTGGGCGATATCACCACCTCTGCCGAGCGGCTGAAGTGGTTTGGGGTATTGGGTACCCTCAACGGTTTGGTGTTAATCCTGGGCATTGTGGGCGGGGGTGTGATCTCTGACCTCTTTGGCCCCGCCTCTATCTTTTTCCTCTTTGCCCCCCTGGGACTCATGGCTATGATCCCCCTGGCCAAATACTATCCCAACCGCCCCGGCAAACAGGCGGCCCTGGATAAGATTGGTATCGTGTTCCTCACCATCGGCCTCTCCTGCCTCATCGTCTGGGCGAATTTTGGCGGGGTCTTCGGTCGCTTGTCACCTGTGGGCATCACCCTCCTGGCAGTGGGGATCGGGGTGATCTGCCTCTTGATCCGCCACGAGTGGCGGGTGCCTGACCCGCTCATCAATCCGCGATTTTTCAAGCGGCGTGAGTTTCAGCTCTCCTGCCTGGTCTTTATCGGCATCGCCCCCATGGCTACCCTCTCCTCTAGTACCCTGGTGCTCTTCGGTCAGGTGGGCTTAGGCCTCAGCGCCACCATGAGCGGGACACTGGCCCTCCCGAAGAATATCATCTTCCTGCTGCTCCCCGCCATTCTCAGCAGGTGGATGGCGGTGGATGAGCGGCGTTTCCGCCCTGTCTTCTTGTTCTGTGGGATCACCATCGCCATTGCCAGTATCTTTAGCAGTATGTGGGGCGCTGACACCAACTTGATTTTGATCTATGTGGTGCTGGCCGTCTTCGGTTTGGGTACTAGCGCCCAGAGCGTCACCATCCAGCCCTATATGCAGCGCAAAGCGCCCCCCGAAGACTTAGGGAGCGCCACCTCTGTCTTGATTTTCGTGAGCACCATGGGATTTGTGCTCTACAACTTGATCCAGGGCATCGTGTTTAACGCCCAATACGCGGCAAATACCCTTCCGGGGGGCGGGGGAGAGAGCCAGGCCGTCCTCAATACCTTTACCACCATGTCCTTTGTCTCCCTCGCCGGCGGGCTCTTGGTTCTCGCGGCCACCTTGGCGCTGTTTCCGCGACATAAGCGGAGCGAGACAGATGTGGGGGCAGAATAGCGGGAATGGCTTAAATGTGTTGCTGGCCGTAGGGGACGCGCAGGGCATCACTCTACAATGCAGAACGGCTGTAGGGGGCGGGACCCCACCGCCGCCTGCGGGCGGCACCTCCCCTTTCAGGGGAGGCAGAGATGGAGCGCCTACCCAAAGCCTCCCCAGAAAGGGGAGGTGACACGTAGTGCCGGAGGGGTCACACGGCGCATCGGGCCGCCCTCTGCCATAACACAGCAGAGGACGCGCCCCTGCACATAAAAACAACGTGACTCTGTCGCGCCCTGAATAAAACAGTTATCTCCGGACGGGAAACACAAAATCATCAATGGCCGCTTCCGGGTAGAGCATATCCTCGGCAATGGCGTGCCAATGCAGAAAGTAGGAGTCGTTGTGTTCGCCGCGCCCTCTTAAGAACCAATGATATTCGCCGGGGGTCTCCCAGGTGGCGTCCAAAAAATACCATTGACCCTCCAGCATGACCAGATTCCAAGCGTGGGGGATCAGATTGATGATCTCGCCGGAGGCGTCCCGTTCGATCATACTGCCGCCCTGGTCAATGGCATTGACTCCCAGTCTGTTTAACAGATATGTGATAATGGTCGCGTATCCCTTGCATTGGGTCAGCCTGGTTTCGCCGAAAAAGCCCAGTATGGTTGTATCGTTCACAATGCGCGCAAGGGGCACATACTCCTCAAATGTCCAGTTGTAGCTTAAGGCGTGTACAACATAACTGTATACATAGCGCACAACTGCAAACTCGTCTGTCATGTCCACGCTTTGGCTCATGGTTTGCGCAAAGTCGGCAAACATCTCCAAAACATTGTGATAGGCCGCCTGTCTGCGGTCTGCAAAGACGTAATAGGCGGGCAGGGTGATATAGGGCACTAGGCCATCTTCGTCATGCCGTACACCCGGCACAATTAGGTTTAGAAAAAACTGCGGGTTGGCATCTGTAAAGTAGAAATACACCGAGAGAAATTCTTCCATTGTCAGTTGAAAGGCCGCGTCTAGGGGAAACACAATATCTACGCCCCAGTGTTCGTCATCGAGCATCAACTCTATGCTCTCCCGCGACTCTTCGTCAAAATCGGGTAAGGCGTCTGTCCACTGGGATTTGACCTCATTGTATTCCGCGAGATAGTCGTGCAAATCGTATACCATCAAAAAACTGTGCGCCCGCATCAGAAACTCGTAGAGCCTGATTTTTTCCCCACTGTTCTCCAATTGCGACAGGGCCCATAGGGCCCATTCTTGATTGGAGCCCCTTGTGTAGAGCTCTATGGTCTCAAATGCCGCCTCCGCCGGTGGGATGGCCCTCTGGGCATTATTGCAGCCGACCAAAATCGATAGCGCCATACTGAGGAGTAGCAAAACGGATATGATGCGGATTTTCATAATAGGTTTCCTCTCGCGGCGGCTTGGGGATATGCATAAGACTTTACCTATTATAGACGGCAAAAAAGTCTGTGCGTTCCATCAAATGAAAAAATAGGGGCGGATTTCATATCCGCCCCTGCGCGCGCCGTTGTTTCGGTGAAACCGGGAACCCTTGTAGGGGCGGCCATTGGCCGCCCGCGGGCGCGCAATGCGCGCGCCTACAACATACATCCAGGGATGGGCGTCGTATATTGCACGGGACGCGTCCCCTACATAGAAAACCAAATTTGCAGGGCGCGATGTGGGCATTATGCAACAATGTATAACACGGGCGAACACAGTTCGCCCCTACGAAAAACGGTGTGCCTGTAGGGGAGACCGCCCTCGGTCGCCCGGCTCTTGACCTTATCCAACCTCATTCAACTTCACGACCAACACCCCGTCAATCACGGCTACGGAACCGTGACGGGGGTAGAGGGGCATCTCCGCAAAAGCCGCACTCCCTAGCACCCTCTCGATCTCCTCCGGGGTGGGGCGGGTGATCCGCACGCCCAGATAGTATTGCATGAAGTTTGCGATTTTGGTCCAATCCCCCAAGCCCACTGCGGGCACACTGCCGCAGAAGCCCACCAGTTGCCAACGCTCTGCCGACAGTGTCTCCGCGTCACCCATCTCGTGGAGGGGCGCGCCGCCTAGGATGGCAACGGGCATTCCTGGCTCATAGCCCTCGGCCCCTTCGATGCGGGCCAACATACGGTTGTAGAAGGCGAAGGTGTTCTCGTATTGTATATGCTGAACGAAGTAAGCGGTACTGGTCTGGCGCATATAGCTCCCGGTGATCAAAAGGGTGACGGCCAGGGCGATGAGTCCCGGGGCGAAACCCGCTTTTTTCTTACCGGCCTGTCTCTGTTTCCCATAGAGATCCAGGAGGACGAAGAGCAGTACCAGGCTGAGTACAAAGGGGTTTGTCATCAGTGCGTGGAACTCCGCGCCCGAGGCCGCAATCACGGTAATGTTTAGCCCGAGAGGCAAGAGCAACAAACAGGCCAGGAGCATGAGAAAGGCTGGAATACGCTTATACAACTGACCGGCGATCACCAGCCGGAGGAACAGATACACCATCAAGAGAAACACCACCCCATAGAGCAGGGCAAGTCCCGTAGAGACATAGAGCTGGCTAATCCCTCCCCCCGTCGGGAGAAAGTTCTGGACAAAGATAACATAGGTACTGCGGAGCAGATACGGCAGGTCACCGATGGACAGGGCACCCAGGCCGTCCATCCCCTGATAGCCCCACAGGGCCCCGCCGGTGATGCGCAGGGAAATCTCCACACTGAGCATGTACAGAATCAGCCCCAGCACAATGGAGAGCAACAGCTTCCCGCCGTAGAGCAAAATTGCCTTTGGGGTCCTCGTTTCCTCCAAGATAAAGCGGATCACCGCCATGAGGGACAGGCCAACGGCAAAGGCCAAAAAGGACTGATAGAGCGCTAGAGAGAGCGTGAGCACCACCGCACCCGGCAGAAATCCAAAACGATAGCGCTGCGTCAGATAGACCGACAACACAGCCAGGAGCATAGCGGCGGGATAGGCGTCTGCCATGAAGTCAAACATGAATTGGTTTGCCCAGGCCGGGAAGCTCACAATCAGGGCCGCGATGAGGACGCAGTGCAGTTTGTTTGTGATCTTTAGGACGGAGACCAACAGTGTCACCGCCAAGGCCAGGTAGAAGACCGCGAAAACCCCGATGATCCAGGGGATGGTATAAAATCCCCGCACAAACTGCAGGGCGACTAACATCCACCTGCCCGACTGGTATAGATAGGCTAGAGAGCCGCCGAAATGAAAGAGGGAGTCTTCGTTTACGAACTTGTTTAAGAAGCCAAAGCTGTGCACCAGAACCGCCAGAACGACTGCCGCGAGAAAAGTGACCTTCAACTCGGCGGGGAGGCGTTTGATGCGATCTAAAATATATGTCTCCGGCCCTGTGGCCGCCAGTTTTTTGAAGAATTGTTTCGACTTTGCCGTATCCAAGCCAGTCCACCTCCGATTGTCAGTTATCTTATCATACCATTTTTGTGACCTGGGTTCAAGTGGGGGTAGACCTTGTATCTGCTTCTACGGCGCGGTTGCCCATTGTAGGGCGCGGGCGACCCCACGCGCCATTTCGCTTTGCCTCACCATGAAGCGGCGCGTCGAGTCGCCGCGCCCTACGACAATGTTGTGCATTGTTAAAATGTGGGAGTGGATAAATAGCGTTGTTATTATGTAGGGGCGAACTGTGTTCGCCCGCCAAGATTGTTGCCGCTGCGGGCGAACGCAGTTCGCCCCTACAAAGCTACGTCAACGCACTTGCCCACCCCCTAAAATGTCATCCATGCATCTAAACCTTTTCATTTTTCCATCCCCTCTTTGCACTACAACAAAAATCGTGTTATAATACCAACGAACAAAACCAGACCTACAGAGAGAGGGGCCAATGTGATGCATTCTGATCCGCAAACAATCAGTCTTGTGGTGCCCTGTTACAATGAAGAGGAGAGCATCCCTCTCTTTTTAGAGCGGGTTCTGACTGTCGCCGCTGAAATCCCAGAGGTCACTTTTGAGATTATTTTTGTAGACGACGGTTCCACAGACGGGACCCTTACCGTGCTTCGCGGTCTCCCGGCGCAATATCCGGAGGTGCGCTACCTCTCCTTCTCCCGTAACTTCGGCAAGGAGGCCGCCCTCCTAGCGGGCTTAGAGGCTTCTACCGGGGATTTCGTGGCGGTTATCGACGCGGATTTGCAACATCCGCCGGAACTGCTTCCCGAGATGTACAGGGGCATCGTGGAAGAGGGCTTTGACTGTGTGGCCACCCGCCGCGTCAACCGGGACGGTGAGCCCCGGATTCGCGCCTTTCTCTCCCGGCGCTTTTACCGCATCGTCAACAAGATGTCAGAGACAGAGATGGTAGACGGTGCCACAGACTATCGGCTTATGACCAGACAGATGGTAGACGCCGTCCTCTCCCTCAAGGAGAACAACCGCTTCTCTAAGGGTCTATTCAGTTGGGTTGGATTTTCTACGAAATGGATACCCTTTGAAAATGTCCCCCGGGTCGCGGGCAATACCAAGTGGAGTTTTTGGCAACTCTTCCTCTATTCCCTGGACGGGATTGTGGGCTTCTCCGTAAAGCCTCTGGCCATCGCCTCTCTGGTGGGGATGATCTTCTTTTTCCTCGCCCTTTTTGGGGCTGGATTTATTGTGGTGCGCTGGCTACTCTTCGGTGATCCCGTCCAGGGCTGGGCCTCTACAGTGTGTATCATCTTGTTTGTCAGCGGTACCCAGTTGTTTTGTACAGGTATTTTAGGTCAGTATATGGCGAAAACATACCTAGAGGCAAAGGGCCGGCCATCCTATATTATCAAAGAAGAAGGAAACCCATGAAATTCTTGAAACAACTCCTGAAAAAAGCCCTGGTGCGGGAAGTGATTGTCTATGTCTTTTTCGGTGTCCTCACCACCGCCGTCAGTTTTGGTGCCTTTGTGCTCTTTGAGCGTATCATGGATCTCCCATGGGCCGTGGCCAATACCCTTTCCCACCTGCTGGCGATTTTGTTCGCCTTTGTCACCAATAAGATCTGGGTATTCCAGGCCCGGGATTACGCACCGCGAAAGGTCATCTCGGAATTTCTCAAGTTCTTATCCAGCAGACTGCTGTCCTATGTGGTGGACATGGGTCTGCTCGCCCTGCTCATCGAGGTTCTGCGCTACGATCCCCTCCTCTCCCGCGTGGGGACCACTGTGATCATCGTGGTGTTGAACTATGTGATGAGCAAGGTGATTGTGTTTCGTAAGAAGGATCAGGATGAGGATAAGGCTACAGATAGCGACGAGGTTTGATTCTTGTAGGGGACGCCCCCTGGGCGTCTCGTATGGCTGGGCATCCCTTGTAGGGCGCGGCGACCCGACGCGCCGCTGTCCTGTTGCACCGCCATAAAACGGCGCGTCGGGTCGCCGCGCCCTACAGTCAATGTTTGCAGAACACCTAGGGGAATATCCTCTACACTCTATAAATCTACACAAAACAGAGCGGTTCACCTTTGTGAACCGCTCTGTCTTTACGTCAATCAAACCGCGATCAAGCAAAGCCCAATCCCCGTTCGGCGCGGGCGTTTTGCCATTTTCCGCGCACGGTCCAGGTGATAAAGGCCCGGGGCAGGAGTTTCCCAGCCACAGAGAGGGCGCGGTTAATCACACCGGGTGTGTACACCCGTCTGCCCCGGAGGGCCTTTGTGATCGTTCGGCGGGCCAGTCGTTCTACGGGATTTGTGGTCAGATCGCCCCAGAACCCTTGGGCGGCAATCCCCGCGATGGCCTCGTCGTTGGTGGCGAGCCCGCCGGGACACACAGACATCACCGATACGCCGGACGACCGGAGCTCACTACCCAAGGCATAGGCGAAGTCCGTGAGAAACCGTTTGGAGGCCGCGTAACAGGCCTTGAGTGGCATGGGCGATATGGACGCCAAACTCGATACGAACACGATATAAAGCTGCTTCTCCCGGGACCGGCGCTCTAACACCTCGTGGGTGATCCGCAGAGTCGCCGCGATATTGATCTCCACAATGGCGGAGAGTTCTCCCGCCGCCCGCTCGGTGAAACCGCCCTCAAAGTCGATCCCGGCGTTGTTTAGCAGCATGTCGAATTCGACTCCCAGCTCTGCCGCCCGGTCCAGCATGGTACAGACTGCTTCCGGGGCGGTCAGATCGCAGACTTCCGTGTGTACGGAGACGTCATAGCGGCGCGTTATACCCGTCTTAATCGCCTCTAGGGCGGGGGCTGAGATGTCAGTCAGGAAGAGGTCAAAGCCACGGCTCGCGCATTCGGCGGCAAAGGCTCTGCCCAGGCCGCCGGCGGCCCCTGTTATGAGTACGTTCATCTTATACGGCCTCCTTTAATGCTTCTGTTACGCCGCAGAGTTTCATGCTAATCTCGTAAAGTCTCCGGGCGTTCTCTGAACTGACTTGCCTGTTGTAGCGCTTCTCCTTGGTACCCAGCCCGTAGTATAGGCCGGGGAAACCACGCTCACAGAGGGTGGCGAATATCTCTGCCGAGGCAGTGGGGGAGACACCCCGCCTCTTCCGCAGTTTCCAGATGAAGTCTACCGCCCCTGAGGTGTCCTTGTTGCCG
>Ga0123355_10012386_pt1 | contig 13207 bp, 9 predicted proteins | sample TergutEmb28metaG_3_FD_89872 | JGI IMG/M metagenome (GOLD analysis project Ga0123355, IMG submission 89872) | Embiratermes neotenicus P1 segment gut microbial communities from Petit-Saut dam, French Guiana - Emb289 P1 | ecosystem: Host-associated > Arthropoda: Insects > Digestive system > Gut ... | reverse complement strand
AAGTATTGGCAATCCGGTTATACTCATCAATGGTAATCAGTATACCATGCCTGTTGCTCCTTATGTATCCCCAATAAGCAACTCAACTATGGTTCCGGTTAGATTTATCTCATTAGCACTTGGGCTTCCTGAGAGCGCCGTAAGATGGGATCCAATCCAATCAACCGTAACTGTTGATGCAGGTAATAGAATCGTTCAGTTCCAGACTGGCAGCTACCATTTCACTGTAAATGGTGTGTCAATGCCTATGACAAGCCCTGACGGCCTTCCTGTTTCTATGGAAATCCGTGACGAGAGAGCATTCGTGCCTTTCAGAGCTTTAGGCGAAGCTTTTGGAATTAGAGTAACTTGGGAACAAGATACTACTACAGCAATATTTAATGAAAGAAGATAGTAAGCTAAAGCCTATTATCTAAAAAGGATGTAGCCAACGCAATTGTAATTTAGCAAGGTGGAAGCCCCGCGGCTGTATGTCGCGGGGCTTCTTTATGTTGACGTTACTCAAAGCTTTGTGTAAAATATACTTATAGTGAAGCATCTATGATGCTGAGCTTAAGGCAAGACACAAACGCAGTGAAGTGGCTTGGTTCAACTTTAAGGGCTTTTCTTAAGTTGAACGACTATATACTTAAATTCTTTTGAAACAGTATTAGATTATTGCTTGCAATTAATCTGATACCACTATAGTGCCATTTATGGTACTGCTTTGTAAGTATAAAAACCATAAGCAAATAACAGCGAGGGTAAAATTATGCGGATATTTTTAAAGAAAGTAAAATACATTATTTGGTCAGTGTTTTACGCTTATGGTATCTTTCAAATTACACAGATCATCTACTATAATATTGCCGAGAGAGATGTACTTATGGCAACTGTTTTAAATATGGTTTTAATTATAATTCTAGTTGTTTCGGAAAAAGTTGAATTCTATATTCTGCGCCTATTCCAAGAAAAAGGTGAGAGGGGAAATCCTTCACTAAAGAAGAAAATTATAATGTGGTATTTGGACGGTCCTTCATTCAAATCTGCCATGTATTTCTTTTATTTAGTTTTTATTGTATATACTGCTGTTATGGCGGCGGATGCAACAATTTTTGCGGATATTCCCCGCAGCTACATACAATCAGTGCAGTACGGGCCCCTTTTCTTAATCGCCGCGGATAAATTTGCAGGACAAATTACAAAAGATATGGATAATAGTTAGCAGTAAAACTCATAAGGAGGCATTTTAAGTGAAATACAAATTACTGGCAACAGATTTAGATGGTACTCTTTTAAACAAAGACACTGCTTTGACCTCTCTCAATGTAGAAGCAGTTAAAAAAGCCAGAGAGCGTGGGTTAAATGTACTAATTGCATCCGGCAGAAGTCATGAGTCCATTAAACGCTTTAACAAAGAGCTTGGGCTTATCGATGAGAACTCTTATGGTATAAGTTTTAACGGCGCATTTGTTTTCAAAGCAAACACAATGGAGATTTTGTTTTCAAGCCCTCTTAGAGCTAATGAATGCAAAGAAATATATAAAGTTGTAAAAGCCTACGATAAAAATGTACCCCTTATACTTTATACTTTGCCGGGGGACAGGGTTTATTATGAGTCAGAAGATGAAAATATTAACACATATTATACTTTCACCAATATGAAAGCTTCAAAAGTTTCGGATCTTCGTGATTTTGTAAGGAACGGTGCAGCGAAATTTATTATCCGCAAAGATCCCGCCGAGCTTCAAAAACTTTATGAAACGGTTAAGGAAGAGCTGAAAGATGTATGTGAACTGGTATTTTCAGCCCCTCATTTATTGGAGTTTGGAGTTTTGGGTAACAATAAAGCGGTTGCCCTTGAATTTCTTGCGGGGCATTTGGGAATATCTATGGAGGAGGTTGCCGCCGTTGGTGACAATTACAATGATATGGAAATGATAAAGGCAGCAGGGCTTGGAATCGCTGTAGCCAACGCCGTTCCGGAGGTTAAAGAAGCGGCTGATTACATAACCAAAAATGATAATAATGAAAATGCTTTGGCAGAGATTGTGGAGATGCTTTTGGATGGGAATAAGGCATATGCTTCATCAAAAGAGGTGTTTGAGTGACAAAAACGGCATTTAGAAGTGATTTTTTGCGCGGCTTGGGTAGTGCGTTGATTGAATTGCACTCATGTACTGACCCAGCGAAGTATTATGAAATAATTTTGTATGGTTGTTTGAACAATACCACATATGATATGCAATGCGAAGGAGACCGAGGGCGGTACTTGTATCAGGCGGCTAAATTATCAGGAGACGAAAAAGCGATTGAGGAAGCTGTACGCCAAAAGTTTCTCCGAACAACCAACGAGACATGGCTACTTGACCAACTAACTTCAATCCTCTATCACTTTGCTGTAGACGGAAATGAGGATGCCGGGAACGCATTATACCAAAAATATGAAACTATGTTGCTTGAACTTTCGCGAAAACATAAATTCACTCAGATATGCCATAAACGAGATGCGTTTGAAGTGATTTGTATATGGCTAACCTCATTGGATGGTTGGAGTGTATTCAAGAAAATTCTTAATGATATTAGTGAATTTCTGCTGACTAAAAATGCTGATTTCTATTTTTCGGATTGGTTTATTGCTAATTCAGAGGATAAATTTGGCAAAAAACGTGTGCGGCAGTATTTGCAAAAGCAATCTGAAAAATCGCCTCATGTACGAGCTTATTATGAAAAGGTTCAAGAATTGGATAATCGAATTTGGGGCGAGCGGCCAATACCAACTTTAGCCGATGTTCTGGAGGCGGCAAAAAATCAATATAGTGCACGAGGGCTTGGGATGCAGTTTGCAAGAAAAGCAAGCCCGGAGGATTTAGAAAAGCTGGCAAACGCGGCTATGAATGAGCCGGATGCTGGGATTCAAGTAGAGCTTTTGTGGGCATTCAGGCGAGACAAAAAATATGTTTTCCCGGAAGAATTTCTATCAAAACTTCGGAAGTCTGATAATAAGCAGCTACGGTGTTTGGCGTACGACATTATAGGTCAAAACCCATCCGACAAAACTCGCAAGCTTGCACGTTCACTAATTCAAAGCGGTCAAGACATTGAAAATGGTATCTTCTTGTTGACAAAAAATCTACTGTTAGAAGATGAGAAATTGCTGTATGATGCGGTAAAGTCTTTCCGCCCGCGCAGAAATGAAGGCGCTTGGCACGGAGTTTATATGTGTGCAAGAGATGGGGTAGAAGCCATGCGTGGCAAGCCCCATACAGATATTTTAGAATATCTGTACCGCAATACGCTATGTGGATTTTGCCGAGAATATATTGTGCGGGCTATGCACAAAAAAGGCGTGCTTACCAGTGAAATTCTAAGTGGATGCGGTTTTGATGCAAATGTTGATATCAGGACGTTTGCAGAGCGAGTAACTCGACATTATAGTAAAACAACCCCAAAATAGTAACAGAAAAACACAGATGTTTTTTTGTAGATTGAGGCGGCGGGTTCCTGGCATGCCCAAAGGTATGGCATGGCAGGGTTTCGATAACGCTGAGATGCGAAAAAACAGCAAGTTTTTGTACTGTTTTGGGTTTATTTTACTATATAATCACGCAAAGAGAAATAACGAGTAGCCTCTCAAGGGTAAGGGTAATTGGTTTCAGCTCGCGCCCTTAATAAGCATTTTAAAAACAAACCGCCAAGAAATTTAATTCTCGGCAGTTTTAATTGTTCCCGGCGGGATTCGAACCCACGACCCCTCGCTTAGGAGGCGAGTGCTCTATCCTGCTGAGCTACGGAAACGAAATATATACTTTTTAACAGAGTCAATTTTATCACGCATGATGAGAAAATGCAATAGAAATTCTATGCTGGATTTCTTTAGCAATATCGTCTTTATTGCCCATAGCTTGGATTTTCACAACTTTTTCCCCTTGGGAGATGAGAAAATCAAGGGCTTCTTGATAATTTCTATTAATTCTCTCAAGAATCTCCAAATTATCAAATATTCCTTCTTGAGCTTTGCGCAAATTTACACGGCGCATAGCTTCAGGTGGTGTTATTTCCAAAAATATCGTCAAATCCGGAGAAAGGGCTCCAAATTTTTTATTAAGCTCATATATATCCTTGTTGCTAAGAGAATCACTTGCCTGATATGCCATGTTAGATAGATAATACCTATCACAGATGATATTTTGGCCTCTCTTAAGCGCAGGGGCTATGCAAGTATTAAGATGCTCTATACGATCAGCAATTAAAAGAAGAGCCAAAGAGCCTTGTGTTAAATTCCCTTTGCCCAAAATTACCTCACGGCAAAGAGAGCCTGGCAAGGAATCTGTCGGCTCGCGGGTTAAGCGGCTGTTTGGCAAACTCCTCTCCAGAATTGCCGTTTGAGTTGACTTGCCGCTGCCTTCAAGGCCTTCCAAAACTATAAATTTCCCGGAGGCATTAAGTATCATAGGTGCATAAACTCCTTTAATTTACTGATGAAGGTGCAGCTTATGCCAGATCAATAAGCTCTCTGCTCAGTATGACATCCGTTTTTATGAGGGCTTTGTTATTGGGCTTGGTAAGAGCGTGATGATTATATAGTAAAACTGCCCCAAAATAGTAACAGAAAAATGCAGATGTTTTTTTGTAGATTGAGGAGGCGGGTTCCTGGCATACCCAAAGGTATGGCGGGGTTCCGACGACGATAAGATGCAAGAAAACAATAAGTTTTCGTTACTGTTTTGGGGTAGTTTTACTATACAGCTTCCTCATCCTTCAACCGGCTCATTGCCGCTTTACCTCTCCATTTCCCGCTTCTATAATAAAAATATGCAAAACTGCCGCATAAAAACCATCCAACAGCTATAGACCAAGCCAGTGAGTCAAGCCCCAGCCCAAATACCAGCACAAATATATGCGCCAAAACTGCCCTTATTGTAAGGCTTGATATAGTAAGAACCATAACTATTACCTGATCGCCAACTCCTCTGAAAAAGCCGTTAAAGGCAAAGAATATACCAAAGAGTACATAAAACAGAGAAACAGTCCAAAGATACAGTGTCCCTTCCCTTATAATCCCTGCGGCATTAATATCATCCGGGCTTACAAACCATCCCATAAGCGTTGGGCTTAGTACTAAAAGAACTATGGATGTAAATGCTCCAATGCCTATCATAAGCTTCATGCCGCTTCTAAGGCCTGCTTTTGCCCTTTCTTCATCGCCTGCCCCTATATTTTGCCCTACAAAAGTAGAAATCGCCATATTCATATTCTGAAGAGGCATAAGGCCGAAGTTTTCCGCTCTAATCCCTGCGGAGAAGCCTGCTGTAGCCACTGCCCCTAATGAGTTTACAAGGCGCATTATTGTCAAAGAGGCAAAACCTGTAATAGACATTTGAATAGACGCTGGTATACCGTATGTAAGTATCAGCTTAAACATTGCCCTGTCAAAAACAAGCTCAGCAATCTGCAATTTAAGCACGGGAATCTTCCGGTTGGCTATAAAAATACATGCAAACACCGCAAGCCCTTGTGCCACAATGGTTGCAAGGCCTGCACCAAAAATTCCCCATTCAAAAATAACTATAAATGTTATTGTAAATATTACATTTAGCACCGCCGAAATTGCAAGGAGTATAAGAGGGCTTTTTGAATCCCCCAAAGCACGCATATAAGCCATATAAATATTAAGGTACAGAGGAAATGCAATACCCACCATAAAAGTCCGCAAATATGTTACGGCATAATCAAAGATACTCTCATCCACCCCAAGGAGGCGCATCATTGTTCCCGCTCCAAAAAATCCAAAAACCATAAGCGCAATTGAAAGCACGCCCATAGCTATCATAGATGTTGCAACGGTTTTCTTAAGCTCCGCTTCCTTTTTCGCACCAAAAAATTGGCTGATAACTACGGAAGCTCCCGTAGTAAGCCCTATAAAAGCGGCAACCAAAAGCTGTATAATGGCCATAGATGAGCCTACGGCCGCTAGAGCCGTACCCCCAATAAAACGCCCTACAATAATAGTATCCGCAATTTGAAAGAGGTTTTGTAAAAAATTACCCAAAAGTAAAGGTATAGAAAACAGAATAATTTGCTTCATTGGATTGCCGGAAGTGAAGTCTATCAATATTTATCCCGCCTTTTGATTTTTACGCACTTTTAATAGTATACAGTGATTTTTGCATAAACGCAAGAAAAAGCCTGACGAAAATCTCCGTCAGGCTTAAAGCTCAAAGTTGATTAAGTTAAGTTGTTAAAACGTATGTGAAACCATAATCTCTCTTGAGTTTGGCACCGGTTCTAAAGTAATGCCCAGTTTCTGCTTTAAAATCTCTTGCGACAATGCCACATCATAGCCATTTATATAGATTACTTCATTGGGGTTTTTAAGGTCATTGTGCACATTAATTCTTACTACGTCATTAGCAGTTCTAATTTCCATAACTCCGCTTTGAAGTATATTAACATCCATGCCAAACCTTCTGGCGATTGATGCAGGCACAAATTTTGTGCCATTTTTAACAACAAATTGGTTTGTTGAGATAGAATAGTTTAAACTCTCCATCGGTATTACAAATTCAACAACGCCACGTGTAGAGGAAGCTACATGCCCTTGCTCAAATACAATGTGTATTTTACCGTCTCTTATATAGAAATTTTGATTGGCTCTGATTGACCTGAAATTAGTTATAAAATAAGTGCCTTCTTCATCGGCTCTTTTTGTTTCGGCAATGCGGCGATTTACATAACTAATGAAATCTCTGCCAAGTAAATTTCTGAGCGTAACTTCATTTTTACTGACATGGTCGAAAACAAATGTGTTTACTACATGCCTGTCACCCATTTGGTAGCGTACTACCAGAGAAGTCATGCCGCCCCAATTATAAACATCGAAGTCGGCTTCTATATTTCTATGACCCGTATTAACAAGATGCAGGAAAGAATTTCTTATCCTTGTGTTAATCCTTTCAGCGGCTCTTGCGTTCATGCTGACAATCTGAGGAAGACTTCCGTTTATTCTTATATTATTAACTTCTTCAATAGAGTTAATAATATTTGGCCTTATTACGGCTTCACTTATGGGGTCAATGTCAATATATTCAAGGGGCAATTCATCAATCATAATATCATTATAATTGAAATACTCATTATTACTGTAGTTGTTGTTTAAATGACTTGTTAACCCATCGCTTATATAGTCATCATAGCCGTTATTCTGCTGATAGTCTGAAAATTCCCCAATAGAGCGGCTTCTTTTGTTGATGCTTGAGTCATTTATACGCTCTCTTTGAATACTGAATCCGTCGTGAGTGTGAGAGTGCTTGGCTTTATTTTCGTTAATATCTCTTTTATGCTCTCTGCTAATCTTATGCTCATGAGGGCGAGAATGATTTTTACGCGCTGCAAACACAGGCTGAGAACTCAGTATAAAAGAAGCGGCCAAAGTAATTATAATTGGTATCGCTTTATTTTTCACCTTATACAACTCCTTATTAGAATTGTGGCACAAAAATTGTTCCATATGCCACGGAATTATTATTCCCTCAAAAGTTGCTTTTATGGTGAAAAAAATTTCTAACTCAAAGAGATGCTATTACCTCGGAAGTTAAATAGAGCGATTAAATTAATTACTTAGGAAAATTTCATCTAAGAGAAATCCGATCGAAGCAATGCTCAGAGCGGTATGAGCGAGATCGGTTGACGATATTAGATGGTATTTTACTAGGAATTAATTAGCTATATTTGACTTCCGGGGTAATAAATACAGCGTTTTATTTAAACACTACTGCATACAATATATCCGCCAAAAGCTCCATTGAATTAAAAGCTTCCTCCATCGTGGAGTGCTGGCTGCCAATTTCTACCAAAAGCGATCTTCCCTCCATATGTGTAGAGTAGCGAAACGGCTTTAATAACTTCCTTCGCATAAGCCCGGGGAACATTTCATTAGCCGCAAGCTGCATATTAAAGCTAAAGGCCAAATTATCTTCCAAATTATAGTTTCTGAGATTGTTAAGCCTTCTTATTTCGCCGTTTTGCTCAAGAGCTGATACGCCGTTTACAAACATCAGTCTCGCATGAGGCTTTCCGTCAAAATAGGTAACAAGGTTGGGGTTTGGCTCTATTCCGTCTCTGTGCAAATCCAAAACCACTTCAATTGTAGGATTATCCCTTAAAACCTGCTCTATAACCGCTTCTGCCCGCTCGTATGAGCCGCCCCTTGCCGATACTCCGTCTATTACATCAAATACATCTGTAATATGTATAACTCCCAGGCCGTATTTGTTTTCCAATATGTATTTAAGCCGCTCTCCTGCACCTATAACACCTTGGCTCAGATCCGTTGTGTCCGAATCGACAAAAAATTCCGTGCCTCCATGAACGTGAAAAATTAAAACCTGAGGCGCAAAGTAGTTTTTTTCCAAAGTCAAATCTGTATTTAAAAACCTTATAGGGTCAAATAACTCTCTTATTATTCCCGTATTTGAGTCAATATTGTAAAAGCTTGATATGAAAAAATTCCTATCATTAGAAAACCTTTCAATATCTAAATTTTGTAGAGTAAAATTTTGGTTGAAGCTCTCGTTTACAAGAGGTCTGAATTCATCATAGTCCTGAAAAATTATATCGTCAAGACCAATAACCCTTAACTCTGTCATATATTCAATTGATACCAGCCGCAAATGCTCGCTGTTTGGTGTGATTACAACTTCTTCTGTGTCTCGCACAGTTGCAGACTCAAAAAAGGCAGTTCTGTCATAAGCTGCCGCTTCTGAATGAAAAGCCATGACTTCCCACAATATATAATCAAAAAAATTTGCCGCCGGAGAACTATAGAAGCTAAAAGCAATGACAGCCGCACAAATCATTGCTGTTTGTGCGGCCTTTACAATAGGTCGTTTAGGTTTGATAACGCGGTTATCTATGCGTTTTTTTGGTTTGATAATATAGTTATTTATGCGACTACTCATACAAACTCCTGTGGCACAATATTTACCCTTGAGTAAAATATATGCCAAGAAAAGTAAATCTATGCTACGCCCACTTAATGTATTCGCTTATTAAAATATTCTCCGCTTCTTCCTTGGCTATGCTCTTCGACAAAGAAATTTCACCTATAACAATTTGTTTGGCAGAAGAAAGAAGCTTTTTCTCCACAGATGAAAGGCCGCGCTCTTTTTCTCTTAAAAAAAGATTGCGATAAACCTCAATTACTTCAGAAAACTTGCCTGTTTTAATTTTCGACAAATTAGATTTATAGCGTTCATTCCAATTTTCAGGCATGTTAATTGGTATATTAACCACATCCTCAAGAATGGAAAGAACTTCATTTTCATTGTAAATTTCTCTGAGCCCCAAATTTTGAGCATTAGTGGCACTAACCATTATCTTTAAATTTCCCACAGGAATATTCATAACATAATAGGTTTGGCGCACTCCATCAATAAGTTTTTCTTCAAGATCTTCAATTATCCCGGCACCGTACATTGGATAAACGATCTTATCTCCTATGCAAAACACATTTACACCCCTCAATTCCATAATTCGCTTCCTTAAGTATATCAATGTTTGCGACAAAAATCAACTATATTTTGTCGTATTGAGAAATTAACGACATTATATTTTCGACACATTTTAAGAGCAGATGTTCCATATATAATATATATTGGCATTTATGGCTTATTTTATGCATTTTGCAAATTTTACGAAAAATAAAAAAGAGCGGATTACATGTCGTTATAAATCGACTCCGCTCTTTGCAAGGGCTTAAGTTTCACTTTCACTCAAAACAATCTCTTACAGTAAACTTACTGTTAACATCCTTTGCGTCATGTGTATTTGGATAAGTCCACGTGGCAGTAACCATCAGGGTTTTTCTCCAAATAATCTTGATGATATTCCTCGGCAGGGTAGTAATTATCAAGAGGCAAAATTTCAAGTACAATTGGGTCATTGTAATCTTTTTGCTTATTTTGCACATAAGCTTCGATTAGAGGTTTTTCAGCCTCAACAGTGTAATAAATTCCGCTTCTGTATTGCGTACCTATATCCTCTGCTTGTCGATTTAGAGTCGTAGGGTCGGTTATGTCGAAAAACTCGTCTAAAAGCCCTTCCAAGGTTAGCTTAGTAGTATCGTAAACAACCCTAACTGTTTCCGCGTGCCCTGTAAGCTGGGCTTTTACCTCTTCGTAAGTGGGGTTTTCCGTCTCACCGTTTGCGTAGCCCGACTCTGTCTCATACACACCTATAACCCGCTTAAGATAAGCATCCACCCCCCAGAAGCATCCACCCGCAAGGTAAATTGTTTTAAGGGCGGATAAATTAAATTGTACGCCTTCATTTGGGTTTGTTAATTGGCTCATTTCCTAGCCACCCCCATTACTATCATTTCCCCGTTTATATTCCACTCTTTAACATATTCGCCTCCTTGACCCGGCTCGATATTATCTGCCAGCACCTCGGCTTTTATCTCGTCCCCGTTACGGGCAAAAACTCCCAAAAGCTTCTCATTCCCTGTTTGCCATAGATTTATCCTGTCCACTACTTGGAAGCCGGCTTCTTTACGCATAGTTTGTATTTTGGAGATGATTTCTCGTACAAAGCCTTCCTCAATAAGCTCCTCGGTCAAATTAGTGTCTAATACCACCACCAGCTCACCTTCACCTACCGAGAGGAAGCCCGCCTTCTCAGCCACTTCCACAAGTACATCATCTATAGTAAGCTCCACCTTATCCCCTTCTATCTCAAATTTCGCCGATCCACTCTTAAGCTCATCCATAAACTTATTTCCGTCTACCTCAGAAAGATACGCCCCAATTTTGGGCAGTATTTTCCCATATTTTGGCCCCAATGTCTTAAGCTGTGGTTTAAACTTGTAAGTTGTCAGCCCTTCGATATCATCTTTAAAAGTTACAGCCTTAAGATTAAGCTCATCAGCTATAATTGACACATACATTTCTGAAAGTTCTCTCGGTGCCTTAACATACATATTGCCGATTGGCTGGCGGTTTTTTATTGCCGCGTCATTTCGCCCGGCCCGGCCAAGGACAACGATTTCAAGCACCAAATCCATATTATTTTCAAGGTCAGTGTCGATAAAACTTTCATCACACACAGGGAAATCCGTTAAATGGACACTTTGGGCTGCATTTTTATCCACAGTCCGCACTAAATTTTGATAAATCGCCTCAGCCATAAATGGGGTAAAGGGTGCGGACAGCTTAGTCACCGTATCAAGTACCGTAAAGAGGGTCATATAGGCGTTTATCTTATCCTGCTCCATGCCTGATGCCCAAAAACGCTCCCGGGAGCGGCGTACATACCAGTTGGACAAATCATCTACAAAATCGTTTAAAGCTCTTGCTGGCTCAAATATTTTGTAATTGTCAAGCCCGGTGTCAACCTGCTTTATTAGTGTATTTAATTTCGACAATATCCATAAATCGATTGGAGGCAGCTTCTCCTGAGCCGCCATAGCGGGCGATGCGTTAGCATCGATTCCAGCCGTAGGCTGGAACTTTCCCTTTTCCAGCTTATATTTCGTCGGGTCGAATTTATCAATCTCCGCATAGAGAATATAGAAAGCATAAGCATTCCAAAGAGTGCCCATGAATTTGCGCTGGGCTTCCGACACGGCCTTACCGTAAAAACGGCTAGGCAGCCACGGGGCAGAATTTGTGAAGAAATACCACCTGACAGCATCGGCACCCTGTACATTAAGGACATCCCACGGGTCCACCACATTCCCTAAATGTTTGGACATTTTACGCCCTTCTTTATCCTGTACATGACCTAAAACTATACAGTTTTCAAAACAGCTTTTGTCGAATAACAAAGTGGAAATAGCGTGTAAAGTATAAAACCAGCCACGGGTCTGATCCACCGCTTCGGATATATACTTAGCAGGGAAATTTGCCTCAAATATCTCCTTATTTTCAAAAGGATAATGCCACTGGGCAAAAGGCATCGCGCCGGAATCGTACCAGCAGTCAATAACCTCTGATACGCGCTTCATTTTGCCTTCGCATTTCGGGCAATTTAGGTAAATATTGTCAACATAAGGCTTGTGCAGCTCTAAATCCTCCAAATTCTCCCCACTCATCTGGGCAAGCTCAGCAATAGAGCCGATTGCATGGCGATATTCACAGGCACACTCCCAAATAGGCAGAGGGGTACCCCAATAACGCTCCCGGCTAAGCCCCCAGTCAATAACCCCTTCAAGGAATTTGCCGAAACGTCCGCTTTTCATATTTTCCGGCAGCCAATTGATTTTATTATTATTCTCCACAAGTTTATCCCTAAGTGAACTCATTTTTATAAACCAAGTGTCCCTGGCGTAATATAAAAGCGGGGTATGGCACCGCCAGCAAAAGGGATAATTGTGGGTATAAGGCTCCTCTTTGTAAAGGGTGCCATCCTCTTCAAGCTGTTTTACTATAAGAGGGTCAGCATCTTTTACGAACATACCTTCCCATTTAGCGGGAGCGGTAAAATTACCCTGTGCATCCACCAATTGTACAAACGGCAGCCCATAATCCCGCCCAACCTGGGCATCATCCTCACCAAAAGCAGGCGCGGTGTGTACTATCCCTGTACCGTCCGTCAAGGTTACATAATCGGCGCAGGCAACGTACCAGCCCTTCTCCTGAGTTTTTATCCCCTGGTCAAAAAGGGGTTCATACTCCATATACTCAAGGTCTTTGCCCGGCATAGTCTCTAATATTTCATAGCTTTCTTTCATAACTTTTTCAAGAAGTGCCTGGGCTAGAATATACACCTTGCCGCCGGACGCTACCTTGGCATAAGTCTCTTTAGGGTTGACAACTAAGGCAACGTTAGACGGCAAAGTCCAAGGGGTTGTAGTCCAGGCGAGGAAATATTCATCTTTATCTCTAAGCTTAAAGGACGCGATTACCGAAACCTCCGTAACCTCCTCATAGCCCTGTGCCACCTCATGGCTTGAAAGTGCCGTGCCGCAGCGAGGGCAGTATGGGATAACCTTATGCCCTTTATACAGCAGCCCTTTGTCCCATATTTGTTTCAAAGACCACCAAATAGACTCGATATAATTATTATCATAGGTAACATAAGGGTTTTCCATATCCACCCAAAAGGCAACACGCTCGGACATTTCCTCCCACTCATGCTGGTATTTCCAAACGCTTTCCTTACATTTTTTGATAAAAGGCTCCAAGCCGTAATCTTCGATGCCGGGCTTGCCGCTTATGCCAAGGGCTTT
>Ga0123355_10012385_pt1 | contig 13208 bp, 7 predicted proteins | sample TergutEmb28metaG_3_FD_89872 | JGI IMG/M metagenome (GOLD analysis project Ga0123355, IMG submission 89872) | Embiratermes neotenicus P1 segment gut microbial communities from Petit-Saut dam, French Guiana - Emb289 P1 | ecosystem: Host-associated > Arthropoda: Insects > Digestive system > Gut ... | reverse complement strand
TTAAAGCCTACTGGTTACGTGATGCACCAACAGTTTAACATTCAACAACTGTACGCTCTGTCCACACTGTATTTATGTGTTTTGTATTTATCTCAGAACAAACAGCGACTTGTGCCACTTACACCATAAACTGATTGGTTTTTATAACTGCGATGAAAAGTGTTTACAGCGCGGTACGAACTAGGCCTTTAAATAAAGCGGTCTGTCATTCATCTTAAAGGCTTAAGTTCTACTTCTTTTATTTCACCTGCTTGTACCTTTATAATTTTATAGCTCCCTGATGACGGCTTCAATAGGTGGCCGAAATGTATAGGGACACAAACACCAAGATTTGTGCGGTAGTTGAAAACAAACTAGTGCCTTCTTCTTCTTTTCCATCTCCTCCTCCACCTCCTCTTACTTCTTCTTCTGTTTCTCTTCTCCAATTACGATAATCTTTTTACTTTATCAAGAAACATCTTTCTCTATGTCACCTTCACATAAACCACCAACACTATATGCGCAGAGTACAACCAACAAGATGCAACGTTTCACAATTTATTTATTTTTGTAACATGTTCTACATGTTTCGGACGGGTTTTCCGTCCATCGTCAGGAGCTCAGAACTGCACATACAGCGTCAGGTATTGGTCTGACAAAACTGCACATACAGCGTCAGGTATTGGTCTGACAAAACTGCACATACAGCGTCAGGTATTTGTCAGACCGTTACTGCTACCTGATGCTAGACTGGCCAAGCTAGCAGCAGGTAGCAGTAACGGTCTGACAAATACCTGACGCTGTATGTGCAGTTTTGAGCTCCTGACGATGGACGGAAAAAGCGTCTGAAACATGTAGAGCGTCTTAAAGAAATAAATAAATTGTGAAACTTTGCATCTTGTTGATTGTACTCTGCGAATATATTAGCGAGGCACGGACCTATGAATGTTAAAACATCAGCGCTAAGTCCATTATTTTTACATATGACATAACATTCTTTTCTTGCTCTGTAAAACCAATCCCTGTTTAGGTCCGCAGGAGGGTTCCAGGAAGCTGAGGCTCCCAGACTTCAAGACAATCAGCACATGAAAATGTTAAAGTTATCAGTCCCACGGGCGGGTGCCTTACTCCACAGGAAATATTCCTGGCACTCATTTCTGTTGGAGTTTGAGTCGAACCCGGGCCATAGTGGGGCCGGAAGAATTTGTTAATGACACAACCGAGAATCGAACCCGCGACCTTCCGACTTGTAGCGCAGTGCCTCAACCAACTGTGTCACCTCGCACAACCTTATTTCTCTGTGCAGTACTTGCAACTTTTCCATCCATTCGAAAATAGTGGGTTCACTTGTTGCTTGTCACTCTTCACTTCTATATGATGATTCTACTTAACATTGAGTGATATATACCAATCGCGTCACATGTTCTTCGCTTTTATAGCGACACTTTAAAATTTGCTCAGGCCTACTTTATGGAGCGTACGGTAATATGATGCTTATGACACATAATTTCGAAATAAACTATAAGTAAAGTGGTGCTTACCTGTTTCGTACCTTTTCCTCTATGGACAGAAGAAAACAATGAGAAATGTCGATACAAATGATTGGTTATTTTTTATGTATATTATCGTCTAAAACACAACATATGTACATCAACACAACATCACTGTGTTGATGTACACATGTTGTGTTTTAGACTGTAATATACATATATGGCCCCTGTAAAAAAAAAAAGACTATTATTTTGTTGAAACTCAAACCCAGAATCTATTGAACACGACACAATCTACGTGATGTACCACAGGCTTGTAGTCTGCCTGGACGTAGGGCGTTATGTGCCCTCCAGAAATTGTGACTTAATTTTTTTATCAAGACGGTACTTAAAAATATGTCATATTTCTCACTATAAAATGTGAGGATAAGAATAACGGGGACATGTAAGAAACAGGACGCAAAGGTGTGAACTGAATTTGTCTTAGTCTTGGTTTTACAAGTGTACCCTTTCTTTTACGTTCACCTTTAAAAAATTTGTTTACATTTCTATATTTTTTCCTACGCGTGCCACATGAATTATCTCACCCCTTTTGATTTAATTATCCTTAAAACATCTGGCGAGTATTACATATACTGAAGCTTGACATTATGAAGTTTTCTCCGGTGTTCCGTTAATTTCCCTGCCTTAGGTCTAAAAAGTCCATTTAGCACGTTGATCTCAAACACCCTCAGTCTACTTTTCTCCCTGATGCTACAGAACACGTTTAATATCCATCCAAAACACATTTCCTATAAAGTAATGACAAGATTATAGTGCAACTCATGAAAGCCGCGGGGGTTTAAATTCCAGCTACTGACTTGGACGGATGGTTTTAAATTTAGAGTAATTTTAAATCCATAAATCCATAACCTTACGTTGCACAGATGCCAGTAGCCTGTCAAAATTAAAGGTCCTTAAAATGCACCGAAGCCAGCATTGATTCTTATGTTTATTGGAACGGGCATCATCTTGATAGTTGAATAAAGAAATACCAACTTAATGTCATTTGTTTTATTATTTCATTATTTAATGCTCAACATGTTTCGGGTGTTAATACATCCGAAATATGTTGAGAATTAAATAATGAAATAGTAAAACAAGTGACGTCAAGTTGGTCTCTCTTTATTCAACTATCAAGATGTGTTGGTGTTACGTTGTGGTTTGGCTGGGGTGGTGTGGTATCCATACGCAGGCTGAAGTACTACTTCAGCCTGTATACGGATACCACACCACACCACCCCAGCCAAACCACAACGTAACACCAACACACATCGAACCATAGCAATACAACCCATGAAATAACTCAACAAATAAGTCGCAAGTTCCTTAGGTTGGATGTATTAACATCCGAAATTTGTTGAGCATTAAATAATGAAATAATAAAGCAAATGACATCAAGCTGGTCTCTCTTTATTGAACCAGAATTGATTGTTTAATATATTCTAATTTGAGGTGTTTATTTTAATATGGAAGATGGGAAGGGAAACGATTTAGAACTAATGGTGAAAGAATTTACCAGTCTGTAGCAGACAGTTATGTATACAGATTTTGCAAAATCTTGTGAGGTATTTTAACTTCGGCCATCACAAATCTGTACTTTGTAATGAAATATCACGTTTCAGCTTCGTTGTCGTAAGGATCAGTAAATGTAAGTAGACAAAAGTTTATTATTGCTGATGTAGTTACATCCTGTGCTTAATTTTGTATTTTGTCTGTAACGCAGAAAGTGTTTCTTATGTTTACTGGACCGTGCATTATTGTGATAGTTGAAGAATAAAAGACCAACTTGATGTCACTTGCTATTATATCTCACTTCTTATGTGCTCAACATGTTTCGGACATTAATATATCCATCATCAGGAGCTTGCGACTATTCTGTTGAATTACAACATTGGTCGTATTGTTCTTGGTTCGATGTGTGTTGGGCTTTCGGTGTGGTTGGGTTGGAGTGGTATCTGTGTTGCAGGCTTCATCCTGCAATACGGGTACTACTCCAAACCAAACACACCGAAACTCCAACACACATCGAACCAAGAAAAATACGACCAATGTTGTAATTCAACAGAATAGTCGCAAGCTCCTGATGATGGATATATTAATGTCCGAAACATGTTGAGCACATAAGAAGTGTAATAAAATTGCAAGTGACATCAATTTGGTCTTTTATTCTTCAACTAGCAGAAAGTGTTGTTTGATTCCACTAACAAAAGAGGAGTTTTAAAATGAAACCACCTTTCCTTAGCAGAAAATATGGAAATTTACAGTTCAATGGTTAAAGGGTTTAAAGCAGACTTAGCTGCAATGGCCACACTTGTCTCTCAGTACATTTAGAGAAAATGTAAAAGTGCATTCCGATGTAGGTAATATATTTTTTTATGATACTAACTTTTTTATCCTTCTGGTCATCATGTTCATTTACTGCAAATACGTCCTGGATTTTGTACTATTGCAGGGATAGGCTCAATATCCAGCACATGCATGAATGTACCAGTACACACATAGTCTTTGCGCGTTTATTTAAGCGTGGTTTATTTAAAGATATTCTCATTATTTCGGGTTGTTTAGCGTCGAAGTGTAGGATGATTGTTAAATAATGAATTGTCGTCACTGGTTGTCCGAGAAAGGGTTATTGCTTTTAATTGCCTTGAAAACTGTAAGTCTTTTGCCCATAAGTCTTGTATTCCAACAAGATAAAAGACGAAACTTAACGTCCATATAAAATGGAAAGTGAAACATTAGTATATGGTGAGGTAAATTCATTCAAAACACAACTATAAATATATGGTTAAATGATGGTGTTTATTAGCAATGGAAAAACTACATGTTTCGGCCTATAGCGGCCATCTTCAGGTTTTGACAACTTTCTTGCTAAAAGAGTTTTGTATAATATGTCAAAACCTGAAGATGGTCGCTATAGGCCGAAATTGTAGTTTTTCCATTGCTAATAAACACCATCATTTAGCCATATATTTATAGTTGTGTTTTTGACTACATTTACCTCACCATATAGTTTAAACACACAACGGGGATGGCACACCTCAGAATAGTGAAACGTTATTGTTGTAAAATGTAATATTGAGTTCCTAGGTATGAAACATAAACACAATTGCGTGGTGGACAACTTTTCCAAAACGCAATCTCCTTTTAACCAAGATGTTAAGACACCATTATTATTATTTTATAATTATGTGTGTGTGTATATATATATAGTTAGTTTTATGACGGGATATTTTATGTTATCAGGAATATGCATCAAGAACACCATTTCATGAGGACCAGAAAAAGGTAGACATAAGAGACAGAGAGATACTTAGGTTTCAGTCAGTACTGCAGTTGCGCCCATTGTCGGAAATGTGTCATAGCATATAAATCACTGAAACAGTCACTACAAGAGTGCCTCAAAGTGTATTATGTTCAACAGCTGATAAACTAAAGGATTTCCCCTGAAAACCCTAACATGGTGTGGGATAGTAAAATTTTCCCCTTGAATTTTCAACGGATATTTCGTGAGTATGTTGTAATAGCGGTGGGTATTTCTGTGGCCCTCTGTCTTACGGTATATACATGCGATAAAGCAACCAGCACGAATGATTAAACGCCAGCTACTTTATTAATTGCTGCAGCCTTTTAGTTGAACCTATCCACCCTTACTCTGTAATCTACATTTCCACTGTGTTAGACAACATAATACTTGGAGAAATTACTGTTTAATGTTATCTTGTAGCGTTTTGTTGCGTCCCTCCTCTGCTCTTGGTCCGTCTCTGGCTGGCATTTTCTCCCTCGAGCAGTAATACAAAAGTGGCTTAAGTCTTCTACAGTCACGTTGATTTTGTAATTATAAAATCAGTTTTAATTATGTATTTGTGAAATATCTGGTTGTGTTAAAAGTATTAATGAATGGTCAAATTTTAAAATATAAATTAACAACCTATTAAATCATGTAAAATAAAATAACAAAATGTATATGGATTTAGTCGAACACAATAATGGTTTTTATTCCATAAGTGGCAACAAGTTCCGGTCATTTCGACCGTCATCAGGCCAACACTAAACAAAATTTAAAAAAAAGGGTTACATGTAGTGTACATAAGTTTCGAGTCGTATGGGATCCCATTTACACCAGTCTCAACAGAAAAAAAAATTTGAGGTTTTGCTGACCGTGTATCTCAGTATATTTATCTCAGTAATTAACCAACTTGATGCACAAAATTTTTGTTTTACAGTCAGTTTATTTCATGCCTCTACATGTTTCGAGCACATGCCTCGAAACACGTAGAGGCATGAAATAAACTTATTGTAAAACAAAAATTGTGTCCATCAAGTTGGTTAATTACTGAGATAAAAAAAATATTAAAACACAGTTTATGCTACATGTACCACCTGCCTCAATGTTACAACAACTACTTCTCTCCAAGAGATTGCATTTATGTATTTAATTGCATTTATATATTTAATTAGATACTCGAGATAGACAGCAATCATTCTTCTGAACAACGCTGCTTCGAACTCTTTTTGTAGTGGAGTTTAGTAAGTGTTTACAGTGAAATTGGAAGTAAGTATATATGTATATATATACACTTGATACTCGTGTATCGTGGTTTGACAAAGGAACAGATATGAAATAAATTAATGTAAAAAAATTTGTCCTTCTTTAGAATAAAGCAAATTTCCATGTACAGAAAACTTCGTGCAAAAGAATGCCGGAACCTCTGGCTGGTAAACACATTGCATTCGGAAGGCCCTGCTACCGACCGATTCGGTGACGATTTTTCGTACATTTTCTCGGTACTGGAGCAAATTCTGACCGGGTAAATGAAATCCACTTTGCATTGCGTGACGCTCGTGCAGCCCTACCAGTCTTAGTATCAAAATTTCTTTCCAATTCAGCCCTTTCAAATATATAAAAAAATTGTCCATAGTTTAACTCTTCTGATACACACAAGGCACCAACTTGCAACATTCACTTCATTTCCTTCCTCTGCTACATACTGAAACAGTCCGATTCTTATTTCCTTACATTTTCGCTGTATAGATGAATAAAGAGAGGCCAACTTGATGCCACTTGCTTTTTTATTTCATTATTTAATACTCAACATGTTTCGGATGTTAATACATCCATCCTCAGGAACTTGCGACATATTTGTTGAGTTATTTCATGGGTTTTATTGCTCTGGTTCGATGTGTGTTGGTGTTACGTTGTGGTTTGGCTAGGGTGGTGTGTTATCCGTATGCAGGCTTCAGCCTGAATACGGATACCACCCATGAAATAACTCAACAAAAAAGTCGCAAGGTCCTGAGGATGGATGTATTAATATCCGAAACATGTTGAGCATTAAATAATTAAATAATAAATCAAGTGACATCAAGTTGGTCTCTCTTTATTCAACTATCAAGATGTTGCACCGTCCAATAAACATAAGATTTTCGCTTCACTTCACAAGACTCTACTTTGACTTCAATTCACCTTTATCACAAGGGCGAACAGGCATTCTCTGGGCATTTTCAGAACTCTTAAATGTTCCCTTTCCCCCATAAGAGTATTTTTCACTCCACTTTTTTTGTATTTTCCTCTTATTTTTTCGCCCCTTATTCTTCCTGCTTAAGCAGCGTAATTGTAGCTCCATTTGTAAAAGTACCTTAATGTTCTATTTATCGTCCCATAAGCTTGTAGGCCTGTTTCTTTTTATCGAAGTGTTTCAACATTTAGCTAGACTTTAAACTCGTATTAAGTTTTACATAATCGCATACAATATATAAGACGGAATTTCTTGTTGTGTTTTACGGATTATTTATTTTCTCTGCTTATTCAGAATCTATAAATCCTTTTACACATTTTGCAGAAACTTTTCCAAAAAAAAAAAAATAGCTCATTTCATAACCTCTGCTTACATAAGGATAAGCGAACAAAATTTTCCTGAATATTTCTCCGTTCCTCGAGTTCAATTTTACATTTATGACACACCTGACGACAAAAAACCGAAAGGGTCTCGCGTAGTGACATTTAGGTTTGTACATAAATATGAGTTGAAGGAAGCTCAGACGAGATGTGGACAGCGCTTTGTGCTGAAACGTCAGATGTTTGAGAAAACGAATTAGTGTTTGAGAAAATATCAATATTCTGGGCAAGGGAGAAGATCTTAAAACAGGAAGGGGAGTGAAGAGAATTTCCAGAAAAATATGTGGTGAGGTAAATTCAGTCAAAGACACAACTATAAATATATGACTAAATGGTGATGTTTATTAGCAATAGAAAAACTACATGTTTCGGCCTATAGCGGCCATCTTCAGGTTTTGACAAATTTCTTGCTAAAAGAGTTTTATATAATATGCCTAAACTGCGTGGTGATGTTGAGATCTCATCGTCATTTTACGTGCTTTTGTTAAGCTAAATTGGTGGGATGTCTATAGGGTCATTTAGCTATATAGTTATAGTTGTGTTTTTTGACTGAATTTACCTCATCATATAGTTTAACCCTACGGCCCTGGAGCTGGACATTTACAGTTTAGCACACCATTTATGTAAAATGTGAATATTTTATGAACCAAGAAAGGTAACATTAAGAAATACACGACATTTTGTGGAGGAATAAACGAAGATGGCGAGAGAAAATCTAAAAAATAATTATATTTATTTGTTGACAAAATACATAAAAAGCCTACTCTGAGGACTAGCGGTACGTCTGTCCTATATATAGGATGCATGGTGCCTAAAGGTTAAACGCACAACGGTGATAGCACATCTCAGAATTCCACTCAGAATTGCACTGCTCGTGGCAGAGGATTGTATCATGGTTCAGGAGGTTAGTCGCCGGTCTGTCATTGCAAAATTCCGGGTTTGATAGCAAACCAGTCCTTTTGGGATTTGTTGTGAACGAAGCGGCACTGGAACAGGTTTTCCTCCGAAGACATCGGTTTCCCCCTGTCACTATGAGTCAACCAGTGCTCCTTGTGCATTCGTCTATCGCTGACGCTATAGAGAGCGTTCTTTCGGCTAAAGCTAAAGCTTAAAGGAAGAAGAGGTGTAGGCCATCCGACATGAAGACGAACAATTCGTCAAATCCGGAAAGAATGAACACTTTGTGCTCGTATCAAAGACGGAAAAATATGGACAAACATGAGGGGCGTAACTGTTTATTAAGTTTCTGATTAATTGGATTTTATGTACTATTTATTAATGGCAGAGAACCTTACACTTTTAAAGTAAAAATACCGTCATTATCTACACTACGCGTGTAACATTGTGAAGTTACACCTGTACATGCCAGGCTTATGATGTGGCAGGAGGGCGCAGTAGTTTAGCTCCACTCCTTCCGACCTCCGCTCTAGATGGAAAAGAATGGTGAGTCCTACGTTCCTGCCTCCTTTAATTCCGAGGAAGCTGCCCACAACAATCATTAAAAATGATGTGGGTGATCTTCAAGGTGCGTCATCCTCGTTGTGTTGGTTAACCAAAAGTAAACAATTATGCCAGGGTATTGTGTTAAGACGGCAATACCCTGGCATAAATGGTTACCTATGGTGTGGGTGAGCCACATATTCAGGCTAAACGTTTTGGAGGAGAAATAAATCCCTTGATCTTGCCGAAAATCGTCCAGCCCGTTGCATGGTCACTATACCGACTGAATTGTCTCTAATAAATAGTACATGGATTAATATATATTAATATTATTGTATATTATATATTAATATATAATTGACAATTTGTGGCGTAATTGGCAGGGAACAATGGAAGTGCAAGAAGGTCTATACATGTGACACTTCTTGTGTTTATTGGACCGTGCATCATCTTGATAGTTGAGTAAAGAGAGACGAACTTGATGTCACTTGCTTTATTGTTCCTTTATTTAATGCTCAACGTGTTTCGGATGTTAATACATCCATCCTCAGGAGCTTGCGACTCATTTTTTGAGTTATTTCATGGGTTGTATTGATCTGGTTCGATGTGTGTTGGTGTTACGTTGCGGTTTGGCTGTGGTTGGAGTGGTATCCGTGTTGCAGGCTGAAGCCTGCAACACGGATATCACTTCAACCCAGCCAAACCGAAACTCCAACACACATCGAACCAAGAACATTACGATCAATATGGTAATTCAACAGAACAGTCACAAGCTCCTGATGATGGATATATTAATGTCCGAAACATGTTGAGCACATAAGAAGTGAAATAAAATAGCAAGTGGCATCAAGTTGGTCTTTTATTCTTCGACTATCACAATGATGCACGGTCCAATAAACATAAGATTCTCTCTGTTCTGATTATCTACATATTGCGATGAGTATCTAAGTATTTTGAAATGACACGAAGATTTCCCTTACTATGCTACGTAAGTTTTGTACGTACAATTTTCTGTTTAATGTGTATGAATGACTATAAATTTATATACTTGGTTACTTACGAGTGAAGTCCAATTTAGATTGCTCATAAAAATATAAAAGGCTGTTTAATCGGTGCTGCTGTCTTTCAACGCTTCCCTCTTCTACTGTCCTTGTAATTCCTTATTATGAGCCATAGTACATTTTCGGTAGGAAGGAACCAGTTCGCAAGTTTGGCAGTACATAAGGTAAAACAAGGTTAACAGAGGTGCCTTTTACACCGCACAATGCCAAACAATGGAATAACTAAGTGCGAACTGTCACGACATCTAAGTGATAACAGGCTGTAGAATTGTCCTTTGTATTGTAGCAAAGGATTCATGCAGTCACAGCACAAACACTAAGTAGTGGTTGGACTCGCAATCCGAAATGAAGTGCTTTGTGTTTAGATAGATACAGAATTAAGCTTCCAATTGTAAAACATCGAAATGTTTTTGGGGTATATTCGTAAAAAAAAGGGGAATAACATTTGTCTTTATTGTTGCACCGTGCACTTTGTAGAATCACTTTAATTATCACACCAACTAATGCACTTACATAAAATTTCACATTAAAATATTTAAAATCGCTCCAACATGTTTCGATCCTAATATCATCCTCAGGGAGCTAAGTTGTTTCTTGCTAAAATCATTTTAAAAACACTCATTAATTAATTCCCTTATATTAACAGGGTGCTGTGGCAGCATGTCATATTGTGTAAGGGTACGTTGTTGAGAATGCGCCTGACTGTAGGTGTGCGTAGTGTGTTACGTTGCGAGAGACACTCGCAACGTAACAAACTACGCACACCTACAGTCAGGCGTATTCTCAACAACGTACCCTTACACAACACGACATGCTGCCACAGCACCCTATTAATATAAGGGAATTAATTAATGGGTGTTTGTAAAATGACTTTTGCAAGGAACAACGTAGCTCCCTGAGGATGATCTTAGGATAGAAACATGTTGGAGCGATTTTAAATGTTTTAATGTGAAATTTTATGTAAGTGCATTAGTTGGTGTGATAATTAAAGCAGAATAATATTTGGTTTATCCTCGTCGCTCGGTCATTGCTGTAACCCCGCTGTGGCATGGATGGCCCGACCGGGTAAGCAGGATTCCTTTCTCGACATGGGCAAAGGTTGTTGTATTCTACATTTCTCTGAAACCGCTGTGGCACCCACCCAGTCCCATTTACGATGATTACTAAACGCTTTGCTCCTGGGGTAAAGGGGGACGGAACATGGATAAGTCCATATTTTCTAGTTTAAAAATGTATGAAGCTAAACCTCCACTCCCCACTCATGGCGAGATAATTAACTACAAGTAGAGCTGTAACTTTACTTCATGTCTATAATACAATCCGAAAACTGGTTTGAATGTTTGCAGAAATTTTTATTCTTAAGCAGATGGATGTAATGACATATCATATACAGAGTCTGCGCCCGGGTTAAATTTCGACTGGGTAACTCAGATTTTCGTGGTTTTCCTAAAATGCTTCGAATGGATATTGGAACAGTAATTTAAAACAGAACACGACCACTTCGTTACAAATCTTTGTGGCAAGAGACAGACATAAATGTCCCGAAAGAATTACTCGAAGGAACCGCGCTGTCGCCAAATTGTGCGTGCTGCTAGACTGTGTATTATTTTAAATTGTTATAAGAAAGTCAGATGTAGAGTTACAAGTGGTCTTAATGAAGGACCATGACAGGAATATGCATGTGACATGTAATATTTCCCTAAACTTGTCACTAGGTACAGATGTAAGTTTAATATTTAGTGAATGAGGAACTACATGGAGCAGAGCCCTTCCTGAGAAAATAACAGTTCCTCATTTTGTGACGTTTTGCTGACCGTGCATCTCAGTATATTTATCTCAGTAATTAACCAACCTGATGTACAAAATTTTTGTTTTACAATAAGTTTATTTCATGCCTCTACATATTTCGAGCACATTTGCTCATCATCAGGAGGTCAAAATTACATTACACAGCCTCTGGTATTATCACACCTATAGGTGTTAATTACTGAGATAAATAAGTGTTCCTCATTTAGTCAAGAATTTCACCGCAATTTATGGATTCCGAAGGTTCATTACCGCACTTACAACAGCCCCTATCCGAAGCCATATCAATCCAATCCATGCCCCGTCCCAATTCTTGAAAATATATTTTAATATTATCCTCCCATCTATGCCGTTTTCTTCCAAGTGACCTCTTTCCCGTAGGTTTCCCCACCAAAACCCTTTATATACACCTCTCCTGTCTTATTACCAATAATACATATTTACTTCAATTGATTTTTTATACTGACGTTGATTGTAGAATTTATATTCATTTATATTTCTATTATCCACATACAAAGGTCTATATTAATTACATATTTTATACTAGAACAGTGAATTTTTCTTCAATAGTTTGTTTATTTAGCAAAGATTATTACAACGGTTTCTAATCTAATCTGAAAGCCTCATATTAAACCTACGCAGAACTTCAGTCCCTCAGAATTTTGAGACTTCGAATTAATGTAATCAGTATAAAGGGTCTGTTTATTTTGATTTAGGATTTAAAGCCCTTTATGCGCCTGTGAATTGAAGATATACTCAGTGACGTAACGATTGCCTCTCTTCCCTTACCTTTTACGTCTGTATCTATTTCCTTTTGTGTCCTTTCAAACACAGAGTATATCTTACTGTGTTGCAGTTCCGGAAAGTATTTTTGAATTCTAAGTAAGTTATTTATCATAGCATTTGACAGAATATTCATGGTAAAATAACAATTTAACGCAGACAATTAATTTAATCTTCTACAGGGAATTTATAATTATACCACGAGGAGTCTCACGGTAAATTTTACTATCTTTGTGAAATGGTGGTCTCTCAGAATACGGAGAACGTGAGGAAAGAAGTGGAGTGGAGACAGGAGGCGCTTCTTAAGTGCTGGAGATGGGTATGTGATAGGCATTTTGTATCAGCGTAGAATCACTGGAATGAAGTGGGATGTAGGTTTACTAGTGTAGATGTGGATAGTACTATGTTAGGAATTAGCATGCATGATAATATAATAATATTAATTGCAGAGTAAATGCGGTCTTAGAATTTAATGTATTATTTGTTATGAGGTAAAATCGAGAAGAATGAAATGGGCTGGGCATGTGGCGCGTATGGGTAAGGAGAGGGGAGTGTATAGGGTCTTGGTGGGGAAACCGGAGTGTAGGAGACCAATGGGGAGACCTAGGCGTAGATGGGTGGATAATATTAGGATGGATCTCCAGGAGGTGGGATGTGGGTATATGGACTGGATTGGGCTGGCCCAGGATAGAAACAGGTAGCGGAGGCTTG
>Ga0123355_10012383_pt1 | contig 13210 bp, 6 predicted proteins | sample TergutEmb28metaG_3_FD_89872 | JGI IMG/M metagenome (GOLD analysis project Ga0123355, IMG submission 89872) | Embiratermes neotenicus P1 segment gut microbial communities from Petit-Saut dam, French Guiana - Emb289 P1 | ecosystem: Host-associated > Arthropoda: Insects > Digestive system > Gut ... | reverse complement strand
TTACTCCTGAAGATGGGCATAAAGATGCCCGAAACATGTTGAGACATTGTCAATAACCAACATCCATAATTGACAATAAACCATCTATATTGTTGCATCTTGTTGGTTTTCTTTCCTCATGCATTATACATATCACATTTCCTCTATCAGTCGAGGGCAGGTAGCAGATCATGACGTATCTTAAATGGTATTCGCTAGAGGGTCAGTTTAGACACTTGAAAGGCCGCGCACTTTATCGCCTCCAGGTCTACGGCAGTTATATTTCTTGTCTTGGCCTTCGCTCTGTTCATCATTGCGAGCATTTTTATTCTCATATTTCATGTGACTTCTGCTTGTTGCCTGTATAATTTTGTGGTAAAATCATACACGTACGGAATTTTGAAAGTCACGTGCGATTCTCTGGGTGATGGGCCCTTTGGATAGTTAAAGCTCTTGCCAATTAGGGAAGCTTCGATCTCCATATCTTGTTTCTGATGAAACACCCAATCGTGCAAACAAATTAAGGATGGAAATTTGAGGGTTGTTTGACCGTGCACCCTCATCATGAAATAAAGTGAACTGCCAACTTGATGCAACAGTGTAACTTCAATAAATTACATTGTTGCATCAAGTTGGCAGTTCACTTTATTTCAGCTTAAGCATGCATTACACGTACATCTCATCCCTCTACTTCTTACTTCTCTCTTAGGTAAATAACGAAGGAGGTTGAAGCGAGAAAATTAATTGTACTGTAACAGGGGCTAGAACGGCGGTTAGTCTGGAACCAAGTCAGTGAGAGGGAAGTTTTTAGATTGGGTGGGGGTATTAAACCGTTGCGATAGGCGATATACATTTGAACAGCTTGGAAAACATGACTTCAAGTGTAAGCACCAAAATACCAACCTGACAGATGTGTCTCTTGCTAGATGACAATAACCGACCACATGTCCATATGCTTGTATCTGTGCTGGTTAGGTAAAAGGCAAAGCTGTCCCATTACAGTCCTTCGAACTGCAGGAGGTTGAGGCTTCCAGAATTTCTAGACATTCGGTACATGGAGGTGGTAAGGTTGTCATCGCTTCTCACGGGCCGCCTCTACTCCGCACCGGACATTCCTGGTAGTCATTAATGTTAGACGCTGAGTCGACCCCAGGATCATAGCGCGGCCGGAAGGATCACGTCAATGAAAGTTCCAGTGATCCCATCGGGAATCGAACCCGCGCCCTTCCGGCTTGTAGTGCAGTGCCTCAACCAACTGCGCCACCGCGTGTGCCCAATAACACCTGCGCGTTGACTGTGCATAATTTCCTTGAGCTTTATCGAAATTCGTTTTTAGGTGGCACAGATAGGCCTACGTTATCCCTCTTTCTGGGATATGACGCATCACTGGGAAATTCGTTCCAGACGGTTCAAGACAAGATGGTATGGAAACGTCAGGAACCAATTACCCATTGACCCGGCGGCATGCCCCTCAAGAACGCATACCTCATCCACAGCGCTGCGAAGACCCAAGAAACCCGCATACCAGGAGTGCATAAATTCTCCGAATTTTCTGGAGCCACCTCAAAATCCTAGGCGCCAGATTGGTGACATAAAGTAAGTTCCGTACAGAGGACACAAGTATTTTAGGCGCCACAGCCCGACATTTAATCGCCCTGGCAATCTGGCGCCCTACACCCCACATAATTTCGTATTGTACGAAGTACGTTATGAGCATTTTACACCGTGCAGTTTTATAATATAATATATATATATATATATATAATATTTATTAACTGCAATTGGGTTGTCACCCGGTGGCAGTGGTTATTTTACATGTAAACAAAACATGAAATTGGTTACTACTAAATTTAAGTTGGGAGGGCTACATGAGAAGCATGTAATGGCAACTTGGAATGTTTTCACGAAGTTGTCGGCGTAGCATCTAGGCTATGGGCTTGACGTTCGGTGGTTGGACACCCGGGCAGGAGCAAGACATTCTTTATCTTCTCCGAAATTCCGGACCGGCATTGGGTCCCACCTATCACCCAGCCTACTATTCAGTGGGTACCAGGGACATTTTATTCCGATGCAAAAGCGGACGTGACGTCATGGTGACCTTTCGCCTCCGTGTAGCTTAGGGCTGGCGAACGTTTGGCACGCGGCATTCAATGCTGCCCCAATTTTTTCTTATTACTTCTTTTGCCCGACCAGCGTTTCTATGTGGCGAGGAATAGGTGTACATATACACATATCCGACAGCGTAGAGATCGTATACGAATTACCGTTGCTACCAAATAACACTGCGAGTGAAACATTTTTACACAAATCGGGAGCGGTGCGAAATGTTGACTGGATATTTGTCATTGAGGTACCGGCCTGGCGGTGACTGGGCAAATACTGGACAAAACGTTTTACAGTCGTCTTTTCAAACAGGAAGTAGTAGCACCCCCAGATACTGCCATATTTTCTTCTTATACCATTCCTCGAGGAGGACTTTGTTAAAATATAATAATTATGCTATGCATTAATTATGCCATGTACTTTTGTATGCATTAATACGAATATATATGTATTAATGCTCTGCCGATCGCACTGGCCGCGCGGTCTAAGGCGTGGGTCTGAGGTCACTCGCTTGATGGGATTGTGGGATCAAATCCCGCCGGGGCATGGATGTCTGTCTCTCGCGAGTGTTGCGTGTCCTCTGCGTCGGGCTGATAACTCGTCCATATGAGTACTACTGAGTGTGGTGTGTTTGACTGTGATAATGAATCCTCGATAATGAGGAGGCCTTGGCCCACTAGGGCTGTTGCACCATAGTAAAAAAGAAAATAATGCTCTAGTTAATAATAATTATGGAAGGCTCAAAGACCTTGTTTTGCTCTTCAAATTCCCATGGGCGCGCGAAAGAATTTCTTCGAAATATGTAGACAGTTTGGGCAAGTGCCCTCAAAAAGGTTCACCAGCAGTGATCTAGCGTGTCGTTTAAGAATGAGTAGAGCTGTTCCTCTTCTCCCCATGCATGCATTCATGGCATGGACTAGTAAAGTTTTGTCTTTCCTTTGTCCAATATTTTAGAGGTCTCTTCTCCCTTCTCACCTTGGCCATACGCTCCGACCGCTTTGGTGTACCGCCACGTCTTTTCGCCATGTTGTAGGACACTTTTAATATAAGCATAGTAAATGCATCTGTCGAAAAAGTCCAAATAATTGACATCCAAAATGCATTCTTAAAGTAGCTGAGAGCAAATTAAATACAGACGATAACTGTGTACATTTAGTGCAGGATCGTTGTTTGCATGTTTGTCTCGTAACTGAAATACGAATATGAAAATTTATAAACGCGTTTTGGCGAGTCTCCCCGTCCTCTTTGAGCAACTCGGCTCCCACTGGACGGATTTTCATGAAATTTGATATTTGAATATTTTTCTGAAAAATGAATTTTGATTAAAATCTAACAAGAATAACGGGACCGATATACATTCTTGTTCATATTTCACTCAGTTCTTCTTAAAATGAGAAATGTTTCAGAGAAAAGTAGAGGAAATCAAAACACATTTTATGTTCAGTAACTTTATTTTCGAAAATCGTGCCGTTTATGAGATACGATGAAAAAATACTGTATCACCGTGCCAGCCACAAATGACAATATGGCGCATGCGCAATGCGTGCTGGATACCTAAGACTACAAGCACACACCCGGAATATGTAATACTTATTGCTTTATCACGGCAACAATGGTTGGACGGACGCGCCTTAATGTTACTTTATACGCACATTGCCTGTTTTGTTGTGAGCTACGTTAATTGCAAATTTTCCGGCTGCTTTATCTCAACAGATTTCAGCTGCAACGAAATACCGTGCAAGGAAATTCTATTTCCGTTTGCAATGGCTTGAGATACTACGCTGTTTATTAGCTTTGCTACAAATCTATGTGGCGGAAGTAAGCGTGTATGAGAGTGCAAAATTGCAACGCCGCGTTCTAGTACCTCTTTCTTTTCAGTGTCCTGTAATCCCCATGCAGTCTATAACTATACACTGTTGAATGTACAAGGGTTGCTGTATTGTTTGGTAGGCGATTCCGTTACATCCTCATATGCACGCGTTTCTGCATAAGAACTGAGATGTTTGACAGTTGCCGGTTGTGCTGGATGCTTTGTCGCCCACCTTTTCTGAAACCGTCAGATCGCCGTTGACACAGCACTAACATTATTACATCTGAAGAACAAGCTCACTTGACATAGTAAGTTAATCACAGTTTCGGCATATTGATGTAGTAAACGCGTAGGAGACGCGTGATTAGGGCCGTTGTACAGCGTGAATCTTCGTGAGTTAATTTGATAGTGTTTTAATTTTAGGTGTGGAAAATTCTTGACGCTAACGTGGGAAATAGGGCAGAGCGGTTTTTTTTTTTTTTTTTTTTTTCCGGGGTTTATTAACCCGAAAAAGGGGGGTTAAAGGAAGGCTTGGGTTTGGGTAATGGGTTTTTAAAATTTGGTTTTTGGAGTTTTAGGGGGAGGGGTGGGGGGGGGGTGGGGGGGAATAGGGGGGAGGGTTTTTTTTTTTTTTTTTTTTTTGCCGGAGTTCATGACTCCGAAACAGGCGGGTTAACGGAAGCCTGTGCTGATGGTAATCGTATTCTAATATTCAGTTGTAGAAGTTTAGAGAGAGAGAGACGTTAATTGGGTAAGAATCAATAGAATCTAAACTAGTTCTTTGGCTTGGAATAACAATTGTATTTCGGCGCTTTTCAACGACCAGTCGGAGCCGTTATTCTTGGTTCTGAACATGGGGTGGATTGTGGGAGAAGCGTAGAAAAATGTTTGTTCCGGAATGAAACGGACGCCTGGCTCTTCATTTTCATAAGAAACACACCGGAATGTATCTGCACTGTAGTCACTTTTAACTTCTGTTACCCCAATGGGACTGACTGCAAGTGCGTCATACCAAATTTAGAATTATAACCGATATGACGAGTGATTTGACTTCCACCTCACCCGTGTCTTCTTGGGACGAATACGCTCTAGCCCTACAAAAAATCTCCCTCGTAAGTATCCCTTGCAAAAGAGAGAGAGAGAGAGAGAAACACTTTCCCGAACTTATAGTGTGCTTGCGTGTGTGTGTGTGAGAGAGAGAGAGAGAGAGAGAGAGAGAGCAACATAGATTAAAATCCTGCTGGGCACCGCTACTATTAAAAGGCGACCGGATACCGGGAGCTGAGTAATAGGATGCACCGTCCGCAGTGCGACAGTAAAGAAACGTATGCATTTAATAGACTTTTGAGTTATATGTGTTCCCGTAAATGATAAAGCAGCGTTTTGAAACAACCCTGAAGATAACGGCAGTAGTTGCGCCGAAACGTTGCCAATCACCCGTGGATCTATGGTGTCATTACCCGTAACGCTATAGCCTATAAATTTTCACCGGCACGAGATCCCTTAAAGCATGTAAAAAGTTCTGAACAGGCGTAGTTTCTTAAAACTTTGTGACTAGCTGAGGACATCTTCCGACCTCCGATAGTCCCACGGCATCAATAGGTGCAATGCTGCAGAAGGTCGTAAGCAGGCAGACGCTGGCATAAGCATTCCGTTGAATCTCGGATTCTTCATCTGAGATTCCTGGTGAACAAAGTGACAGTGTATCAGTTTTCTCTGTGAGTTGCTTCTGTTGTTCCCGCATTCTTATCAGTCTCTACCCCTTGAAGTGTTCGACAGTCCTGGCCAGACCGCACTCACTTCCTGGGTGTCTTTAGGGCTTCATCACATGCCGCCACGTGGTTTGCAGAGGTCGGGAAATGAAGGAAGTGTAACTCAGCAAATCGTTGTACCATGTTGGCCTACGCATATCTGGGGCTGAACGAATTCAAACGAGATTTGTCACATGAAGTACGTGGTATGTATAACATTTACAAATAGTAATGTGTTTTGAGTCAGATCTGTGAATTGGTACTGCCGACAGAAGACAGCGAAAGCTTCGCCGTCCTTTTTAAATTCCTACATTTCGTATTAAATCGTAGTTTTATTCACGGCAGCGTTAGGTTGGTTTTTGTCTTCTCCAGAACGGGTCTGGTAGTTCACCCAGCTTCCTGTTCAGTGGGTACCGGAGTTCATTTCCCGCGATTAAAAGGCCCGGGTGTATCGCACCACTTAACTCTGTCCAGTATGCCGAAGTTAATATGTTGAGTTATACTTCCACTTCCCCAGAAGCTTTCGTGGCGTGCACTGGGACAACTACCAGCGTGCGCCAGAGTCAACCGTATGAGATTTAAGGCCGATTTATAGTACTAACACAAAATTGAATGTATTGCTTGGACCGTTCTACTCATGTCACTGTGGGGGTAAAAGGCCCCAGCGGATGTGTCGCACGCGGCGCCGTTTGGCAACGCAGCACACAGGCCAGGCAACGAACGGATAACCTTGAGCGCGAGACCACTGTAGCGGATATCTGCGGACTGGGAAGTAGTACACCTCAGCGGATCGTGTGTGACGGTTGTGTATGTTGTTTGTGTGTGTATGTGGGACAGTAAAGCTGGTGGTGCAGTCCAGTTTTCACGGTGAACGGGGCGAACACGTGTCTCTGTGGTGCGTGTAGCACAGCAGCTATTCTGAATCACATCAGTGGTATTTTATCAGTGTGGTGATGACGTGTGTAATACCAGTAGCGTAGTGCTGTGATTAAACTGGTGAATAGGCTACCCTTGAATTGTTTCAAGCTTGATAACAGAAAATTCATTTCTTCATTATAAGTGCTTGTGTAGTAGGCGTGAAATGGCGGCGGTGAGTGTTGGTAAGGACGAGATTCGCTTGCTTCTACTGTCTGGACAGGCGGTGGTGGATACCTTACCATCATCGGACGCGAAGCCGGGTGGCCGATGTGTGAGTGACGTGTGGACGAAATTCGGTAAAGTTCGTCTGTTGTCGGACGCAACGGTGTGTAAGGACGCTGTGGCGTGTAGCAAATGTTTTCAAGTGTACGTGCACCGAAGCAAGAGGCAGGGCACGTCAAGCCTCAGGCTGCACCGTTGCGTGATACCAGGGCGCGACCCAGTGGCAGGTAATTAGATGATGTGAATACAGTACGTTGCATGCAATTCGAGAGATGCAGTGTACTGTTGAAATGAGCAGTGTGTGCTGTCATTTAGCACAATACTGCTGTCTCCCTCGAACCGTGTGTACCTTAGAGGTATCAATCCACTTCGTGGGCGAAACCATTCCACGTCCGTGGGGCGTGATAGGAGTGTTTTGCCATCGATTTTGATTGTGTTGTTGATAATTTATACCACTGCTACGAGGTTGTAGTTTAAAATCGGACGTCATCTGATTTGTGAACTGCAATTTTAATTATTGAGAAAAACATTTTTTTTTTTTTTCGGAATGCTTTACACCAGTCTTCTTCTTCAATGGCGCTACAAATCTGATAGTCTTGGCCTTCTCGACAATATCCTTCCATTTAAGGCGGTCCTGTACTTGTTCTGCCCACTTCATAAGCTTCATCTTCAGATCATTCCTGACATCATCTTCCCATCGAGACTTGGGTCTCCCAGCTGGTCTTCCTGAGAATGGTTTCCATTTGTGTATTCTTTTTACTATGCTAGCTTTGGGCATTCTATTTGTGTGTCCAAACCAACTCAATCGTTGGGCTTTAACATAATTTATTACGTTCCGGTGTTTAATTAATCCAACTCCTTATTTGTTTTAATTCTCCATATACCGTTGGCTTCCTTAGTTGGCCCAGATATTTTCCTTAATATTTTCCTCTCAAACACAGAGAGTTCTTGTATAGTACTTTCTTTGAGGACCCATGTTTCACAGCCATAAAGTACAAATGGTCTAATTACTGACCAGTATAACTTCAGTTTGGATTTCCTGGTCACCAGATTACTTTTAAAAAGCGTTTTGTTTGCACAGAATGCTTTATTCCCTTTAACAATTCTCTCTGCAATTTCTTCCAGTGTGTTATTCCCATTCAGAATAGTACCAAGGTAGTTGAATGATCTAACCTGACCAATATGCTTGTTGTCCACAGTTAGTTTATCTAGTTTGGTTTCTTTCCTTGTATATTTCTTGTACTTCGTTTTGTTCTCATTTACTATTGGCCTAAATTTTAATGAAATGTTTTTCAGTTTTTTAAATTGTCTATCATTGTTTGTTTAGATCGGGCAGTGATTAATATATCATCGGCATATGCTGAACGTGTTGATATGTTACCTCTCAGTTCTAGCTGCTTTAAAATATTGTCAATAACTATGCTAAATAGAGCTGCTGAAAACGGGTTGCCTTGTTTCATACCTGTCGTTATTTCAAACTTATCAATGTAGTTTTGGTTTACTTTGACTCTAGTTTTTGTATCTTGTAATGTCCTTGCTTTTAGTTTAATCATTTTACTTGGTATTTAATATTCGTGTAAGCATTTTACTATTTTATCTCTGAAAATGGGTCAAATCATGTGTGTAATCAATGAAGACGTTGTGCAACTCTTTGTTGAATTCATGGCATTTTTCAATAATTTGCTATAAATATGTTGTCGATTGCAGATCGGTTCGGTCAAAATCCCATTTGGCAATCTTCTAATTTGCTCTCTACTATTTTAGATAATCTATTGTTTACTAGGATTGAGAAAATTTTGCCTACTACATTCAGGAGTGTGATTGGTCTGTAGTTACTGCATATCACCCTGTCCCTTTTCTTATATATGGGACAGATTATTCCTTCCATCCGTTCTTTTGGTAGAGTCTCCTCATCCCATATCTTTATAATTAACCTGTGTATCCTTGTTTTTAACTCTGTCCCACTTTGTTTTATTAGCTCTGCTGGTATATTGCTTTACACCAGTACCATCTAATAACTAACAACATGGACCAGAGTCCTTGAGAAGCTAAAAGGTCCTTACCCAGTCACGAAATTCCCCGCATTTTATGGAATCTGAAGGTTTGTTAGCCGCATTCACAAGAACCCGCCATCCTTACGTATCTTGAGCCATATCAATCCAGTCCATGCCCACACATTCCACTATTTGAAGATCCATTTTAATATTATCGTATCTACTCATGGGTCTTAAAAGTGGTCTGTTTTCCTCAGGTTTTCGTACCGGAACCTTGCGTGCACATCTCAACCCCCTACGTGCTATATGCCAGCCCATCTGCTTCCTTTTGAATGTCAGTCGAATAATATTTGGTGAGAAGTACAGGCCATGCAGCTCCTCGGTATGCATTCTTCTCCATTCTCTTAACTCGTCCCTTTTAAGCCCAAATACCTGCCCCAGCGCCTTATTCTGTAACATCCTCAGCCTATGTTCTGTGGTATCTAATGCCTTATTTAATTTGTTTCTCTTTTTATAAACGTGAATTAAGACTTGGGAACGGTTTGGAGAATTGAAGTGTCTCAATTGCTTGGGAAGTAACTTGTTTCACAACAACTTTGCCATCTGTCGTGTTAAGGGCAGTGCTTAAGTAGCCCACACGGAAACTGAATACTGGTTGCTGGACGCGGTGCCTGTGGGAGAATTGTAGAGAGGTCTCGACACCGAAAGGTTGCGTTCTAAAGTTAAAGTACGAGAGACGCATGCGTTATAACGTCTGTTGCTTGAGCTTCTGGTTCTGACATGCGTTTTCTTCAGTAAATTTGCGATGCTATAGCAGCTACATATGAGTGTAACTGAAAGATAAATCGTGGTCTGGCCTTAATCTTATGGGGACTTAAGAAAACCACGGATAGAGTCGGGGTGCTCTCCTTGGCTTGGATTAGAATCTCTAATACCCAGTACGTTCATTAGTTGTAGCAATCCGTTATGGTGCTTTACGTTTCACCAAAAGAACTATTGACCCTAAGAAAACAGTATTGTTTGTGGTCGGGTAAATATGTACTAGTGTTTTACAGGAACCTGCCGCCTCCATCTCTGGGATAGAAAAAGTTGCTTGGATCATACATTAAAATTTGTCTGGTGAATAATGGCGTATATATTACCGTCAGACACAACATACTTTTAATGATGTCATCATTACGTGATACAAAACATCGTCAGACATTGAAATACATTATTCAAAAATAAAGTATTTTAGTCCCTGATGATTGTTTTTAAGGACCGACACATGTAGCATTTCGTGAAGATATGAACGGTTTCTTGTGTTTGACGGTAATATATACATCAGGGTTAATGTTACAGCACATTGGGATGGTTACCCTTAAAATTGTTAGTTGAAGTTAATTTCGATTCTTTTTGGTCTCACTGTGAAGTCTACGTGAAGCCGAAATTAAGGAAGTCATAGAAAAAACTAGGAGTTAGTTTACCATGCAAATGGAGGAAGTGTGTTGCATTGGTCGGCATTTTTTGTGTTTTTCAGAAGGGGTACTAACCTAAGATGAAATTAGTGGAGGATAAGAAGTGTGGTAGCTTTCAGATTTTGACAGTATAAGACCATTATTTTGTCCGACAGCTTGTATCACTCTTCACGCGGACCTCTTCATGTAAATAGCACGCAGCGCAGCGCTTGCCGCTGTTCGGATTTTACGTGAGTCGGGATCCTCGCGTTTTTGTTAAGTATTTGGCAGTTAATATCAGGTGTTTGTCAGCAGACTGCAAGAGTCCTCAGAGCGATTTCTTCCCGTCGCTTACATGCATCACGTGTAAGAAAAACGCAGTAATATCACCAACTTATGTTGTGGTGAAACACGTTCTTCAATCAAACACCAGCATAGCACATACCCAAAATGTATTTTAATTCCTGTTATACACACTGCTGCATGTTTCGGTTTATGTAAGCCATCCACATTCGGGCTTAGAATCATTGAAAACATGTATCATATATAGCTAGCTGTGTGTATTGGTGATTCGAGTGATAAGATATGGCGATGGGACGAAGTGTCAGGATATAGTGCCCACAGGCGACCTTTGTCGTGACTTTGATCCAACACGTTGTTGCAGCAGGCTGATGGCAGGAAGGGGGCCTAGGTCGTCTTGGCGTTTTAACGGCGATAAACAGCCATGTAACAGTTTGGTAGATGGGTACGAACAGTTCGGAGGACCGCGCTGCCCAGACTTCACGGTGAAAGTGACATTGGTGCGCACCAACTGGACTACACGCTGTTAAAGCAGGCAAGACAGGCGGTGTGCGTATGACGCAACATTAAGAGGCGTTCGCGTAACCACTTTTGCAGTGGATAGGCAGTATTAAATACTGTGAGTGTAAGTATTCTTACCTTAGTTATCCGGCAAGTAAGACACATGTTTTCTGCGCCGTATTGTATTCTTATCTGTAGCCTGTCTCGCTAAACCATATTCTTACACATAATCTCATAAATGACACGATTTTCTGGAGAAAAAATTCATTGAACGTGAAATGTGTGTTATGATTTGCTTTTGTGTGAAACATTTCTCATTCTAACAAGAATTCGGCGAGATGTGACACATTTACATAGCCTTCATCTAAATTCAAATGAGATTTTAATGAAAGTTGAATTTTTCGTAACAGTTTCGAAATATTTTCAAATATCAAATTTCGTGAAAATCCGTCCATTGGGACCCGAGTTCCATGCGGACAGGCATGATGAAACAAACAGTCGCTTTTCGCAATTTGTGAACAACTAAAAACCGCATATTGAATAACTTTGTGGCAGGTAGTGTTGCCAGTTTCAGTAGCTGTAGTATCCAGTATCCTTGACTGAGTGCTGTCTTTCTACACTTTTATTGTTCTAAATACACGACTCATATCTGTCCACGTAACCACCTGTCCTTACAGGGTATCGTGGTCTTCCTCACCATCTCCAGGCGAATGCAAGAGTTGCAGTGGTCCTGTCGCTTTGGAATTTTGAGATTTGAAGAGCTTTGAAACACCTTCGTTGGCTTTAGAACCTGTTATGTGTTTGTCACATTTGGCATTGATTTAGATCTGTGTGGATATCTTGCATGGAAATTGTTGTAGTGTGCTATATGTCGTAGATATATGTGGATGTGCTGTATTGCCGAAGGAAAGTGGGCCTCACATTGCAGATGCTTCGGGGAAAGATTATAGGACTTAAGTCTGGACGACGAAAGAGCGCATGTCTGAAGGCCAGTCGTGGTATTGATTCTGTCGTCCCGCAGCTAGAGCGTTCCAGTGGTAAGGAACAGTTATTGTTTCTGGCGGTGACACAGCCTTTGAGACCTCCAGCAACTAAATTTGTAATTCGTGGCATTGGCACTGCATAATAGGACTTCACCGGGCATGCGCGACAGTTTATCCTGCAGCTAAACTGGCAATCCTTTACCCTTAACTCGCGTCAGCGTTGTTTTAGAGCACCTTGTTCCAGGGCATCCACAGTCGCCCTCTTCAATGATAGATTATAATTTTGCAAAATCGTTGAGAGAGGCCAACGAATATGGGGACCTTAAGTGCCATAATCCCACCACGACAGGGGAATAGGTTAGACGTTAGGCTTGTCTGCCATTCGTGTTTTTCTCCCACCTTACGACGAGGCTTAATTTAGACGTGAGAGTAACATGACTATCTACTGTAAGGCTCCAGCGCCTCTACCGGGGAGTACCGTAACTGGACTGGTGGGGTTAGAAGAAAAAATGTACGAATTCTGTTGTGCTTCAGGACGTTCGGTTAAATAGCCATTCGTTGGAGACGAACAGGAACATTCTGTCACATTAAATTTTTTTTTTGTCGCGTTTTATGGGTATGTGGAAGTGTGAGGTCTTTTAAAACCCCAAAAGGCCCGGAAGCGTCGTTTATACCATTGCTCTGGAGTCATTCCGGAAATTGCGTTTGGATGCTTAGACTGGAGATTTGCTTTGAGCTCAGTGATGCTAAGCATTGTGCAACTCTGTTAGGCAGTGTAGTGGAAGAGTGGAAACTGGCATTTCGTTCGCCGACATCGAAATACGTTTGTGTGTTCCAAATTAGCATTCGCTGCTGATCATAAATGCCTTAAAAATCAGGCGTACTGCAAGGAAGCCCCCTACCTGCAGTGCCGACGAGACCGGGGAAGGAAGCCGTCCTGTGGTCCGGAATGGGGCACGACTACGTTGCATGTGTTTTTGTCTTTCTCGGCAGAATTATTACTTGTCGACTGTACAAATTGTCCCCTTCAGACCAAGCCCAAGTCCCTCTGCATTTGAGAGTCACTCTTTTCCATCTGTTGTAAAGGTTTTTAGCCGGTCCGTCCTTGTTGCCCCCCCCCCCCCAACACCCCCGTCCCCCTACACCGCTCCACCACCCCGCCCCCCCCAAACAACTGAGTCCATTTGTAAACAAATTTCCCGGTCGACACCAT
>Ga0123355_10012382_pt1 | contig 13211 bp, 11 predicted proteins | sample TergutEmb28metaG_3_FD_89872 | JGI IMG/M metagenome (GOLD analysis project Ga0123355, IMG submission 89872) | Embiratermes neotenicus P1 segment gut microbial communities from Petit-Saut dam, French Guiana - Emb289 P1 | ecosystem: Host-associated > Arthropoda: Insects > Digestive system > Gut ... | reverse complement strand
TAACCTCTAAACGTTGCATTTTATATATTTATTCAACAAATATAGGTACTGAATATTTTAAACACGGTATACACTCTCCGTTTTTTTCTCTTCAAAATGCAGTTTGTTTCATAATTCTAACTTATTTGGTTCCTGGATTATTCACATTTTATATACAGGGTGTGCTAAAATTAAAAAAAAATAATTCCGGCGCCAAAAGGTTAAAAGAAGAGACCAGGTGGGAGACCACGAAGTAGATGGAAGAAAGTATAATGTAAAATAACGCGTACCGGTACGTATATTTGTTAAGAAGTGTATTTTGTTGGAATACAATAAATAGAAGATGGGAGCGTTCCTTATGGAGCACTATCTTTAAGAAATTCCCTACTAGCTAGACGGTCTCGGATCGAATCCCGGTTTGGGCGAGATTTTCCGCACCCGTCCAGACCGGCTTTGGGCCTAACCAGCTTCCTATACAACGGGTATCGGCCCTCTTTCCCGGAGGTAAAGCGGCCAGAGCGTTGCTTTGGCCACCCACATCCCAACTACTGCCGAGGTTAAAGAAAAGAGAAGAGCTATAGTCTACCGCTACTGCACTTGTTAGCCTTTACGGCCGGTTCTGGGGTAACTTCTTCTACTTGTATTTATCTTAAAGAAGGACGATAGTGATGAAAATGACAGTTTTGATCCGTTAATCCGGCCCATAACGAGAAATAGTTGCAGGCTCTGTCATACAACGTAGGACTACTTTAAGAAACTTCAAGTTAGATAAAGGATGGCAATTTAACTAACTGAGATACTATCAGCTTTTCAAGTTTACTACCCATCATGGATTTTGTCGGTTAGGTGCAGTATAGCTGACAACAGAGCGCCGCATGTGCAACGTGCATTTTAAGTACTCCCTGACTGGAACTGTGTTTCGATGCGCCCCTGGCGGCCAGTTAGTGGGTTCCGTGCCTTCTAGATAAATTCGAACTGGAATACACCGCTATAGTCTGAATTGCCTCTGCAGTTGTTCCTTCCGACCGTAGAAATTTATACCCTTTTCAGAATGACATGGAAAGAGACATAATGAGGAGCAGTGCAGCTGAATGGGTCGAATAAGAAAGTAGCAAGAGAGGGTTTATCAGCGAAGAGAATCGTCGCGAGAGAGGCCAGCTCTAGTTTATTGGCAGACCGGGCTTCCGTCTGGCTGGCATGCAGACGCGACCCGCGCGAACAGCTGATTGGTCCAGTCACCAAGCTACGCCAGAGGAGGAGTCATGTTCCGACGGACTCCGCCCCGCTGTTCTGGAGACTGTTCCGCTAACTCCAGGCGACGTTATCCGCGGAAGAATACAAGCCCAGGCGAGGGAAAGAACGTTCGCAGAGAAACTGCTGTCCTCCCTCTTCTCAGCGCGCATTGACGGTGGGAGGTGGGGGTAAATAAGGGGAGGGGAATGCGTGAGCAGGGATAATGCATGCCAGTATTTCTGTATGGAAGTAGTATCCCTACGGGAAGACGGTTTTACCCATATAGTTGTTAAGATTATATTTCGGACGACGACGACGTCAGAGATGTTTGTCAGATGTCTACCCCTGGTATCTTAGAAGATCCCGCAACAGTGCGCTCTCCACGCAGACAGCTTCGCTGAGATTTCGAGAAATACGTAGTGAGAAAGGGAGAGTTACCAAGAGGCATTAGCGAAATACAGTGCATTATCATTGCGCAGGTGAGTGTGCTGAATAAACATAAGCCTATTCTACATGAAAGGCATACCTCTCCAGCGCATGACAAGCTGCCTGCTACTAAAAGTTGTATTTGATAAACTTTTTATGTCCACGTACAGGCCTACGTCCTTCAACGATTAGAAAATTCGTTACACTAAACTGGTAGGCTCCGTAGGAAACGCTTAGCAGTTTAACAAAACTGCTTACCTTTACCTTTACCTTTACCGGAAATGAAAAACTATAAGATGACAGAGAGAAAAAATCTCGTACATATTTTGTACTCCGTCATACACAACTTTCACAATAAAAGTCACTTAGACAACATGTTTCGGCTAGTTTTTCAATCCATCTTCATGACTTTATTTAAGAACTTCAGTGAAAATATACAACTGCAAACAGGAGAGAGATGTCACCCTATACAAATTTTCAGTTTTTTTAGCTGGTTACGTCGCGTATTATAGGGTAACCAATTACAAAAATATAACAGTTTTTAAGTATGTAAATGTGGGATTGTTACTGCTATAGACGTGGTAATATTTTAGTAACATGAAAGTAATTTCAATAGGTTGTCGCCCACAAATGGCAATCCATGGAAATTCTTTTGTTTTTCCTAAGCAAGACATTACGCTTTCATATCGATGTTTCCAGAGATAGTTTTGTAGCTATTTAGCGATAATAATAATAACTAGCCACTACACTACACAGCGTTGCATGTCACGTGACAGCAATACTTATTTGTTTTTTCGTATAAAACAGAAGAACTCGTAAAAGTAAAATAAGTGTAGTAGTTTATCTGTGCTTTTCAGATAACCAACAGGAGAAGAATAATCGCTGCTTAATCTGAGATGTATAAGAAACCCGTAAATAAAATCCTTGTTAAAATGCAGACTTTCCAGTTGTTCAAGCACGTGACACGTACCGTCGCCATTGTGTTCCTAAGGGCTCCAGCTGATTAAATAAATTACAAAAGGCATTTGCACAGATTCTAACTTCCATGCACACGTGTTAAAGGTTTATGTCAACCGTGAGATTTAATTAGCCTTTTCAAGCCAATACACGTACTTACTTTATGTACCACCGGCTTCAACATTTAGAAATTCTTTGTTCTGCCCACAGTGCATTTATGTGTTTGCGTGGATCTTAAAACAAACAGCGATTTTTTCTCTATACAGAATTAACTTATCGGTTTTTGTAACCGAGGTAGAGAGTGTTTACTGCGCGGTACGGACTGGGTCTTTAAATCAAACAGATACAGTTTCGTCCTTAATTGGTTAAGATACATTTCACGAAACTGCTAAATTTCATATGTAGTAGCTATGTAGCTATATAGCCTTGGCAAAGTCAAGCTATATCACTTTTTGATGACTGTAGATGTGAGAGTTGAAGGCCTTGTATAGACGTGTTCCTTCGTATCAGGGCTGTCTCTTCTCGTAAGAAGATAATTCGGAAGTAAGCAGACAGGATTAGTCAGACACGATAATCCTTAGCGAGCACGTGTGAACGATCTGTGTGTATTACAACATGTTCTAATGCTCTACATATACAGTAACCCGGACCGGTATCAAGTGCCTTTCAAACAGCTCCTCCTATTTCTGTATGAGGCAAATCGTGGCTGGTTTCCGATATTATGACCACGACCTACGCTATGGAGATCGCAGTTAGGAAGCCAAGAGAGTCTGACAGAGAACCGAATGTTTTCCTTTTTTTAAAAACAAATATCATCTAGAGTTCTCACTGCCATCAACATTTGCATAAAACCACAAAACACTTAATCTGTCGCGGGATCGAATTTTCATTGTCTCATCTGAAACGCAATCATTGAAATAGGCCAGAAATAGGTTAATTCTGTGATAGGACGACCGTAATTTTTTTTTACTTTCAGTCCTGCTGACATTTGTTATGCAATAAATTAGACACGAGACGATCAAAAATGATCAAAGACATAAGTACTGATCTACTCACAAACTTGTCGTCTGCCGCTATACTTGATATCAAAATCGCGACTGAAACTTCGCTTATTGCCTATCTAATGGAGATGTTACCAGTGTGTTTACTGAAGCTTTCAGATCGTTAATAACATGGCAATATTCGAACCTCGATATATTAAGCTTTCTTTACGCAGCAAAAATAAAATGCATTATGTGAAGAAACAAATCTGTCTGTCTGTCTGTTTGTGTGTGGAGTAATATCAGAGGCTAAGTTTTTTTTGGCGGATTCTCAAGAATTTCGTACGGGAGTTCTTTACGAAAATTTATCGAGAAATTCTGAGTGCCGTGGCGGTCGGTTCGATGACAGTCCTGCCTCACTTCCGTGCGTAAATGACTTTTGTGCCCACATTTTCAACATATTAGGCGGATTCGGGTGAAATTTCTTATAGGACACATCCGTGTAATTTTCTTTAGTGTTTTTTTAATTTCTTAAAAATATATATATATAGTAAAACTTGTATCCCACGATAGGATGTAAGTAACCTTTTGCTTTTTTTTTTTCCTTACATTTTTTTGTGATATCAATAAAACTCGGTGAAAGTGAACTGCGCACAATGCTGTTACGATTTCTAATTTTCTTGAAGTCAGACGAACTGAAAAAAACGTTCGCCCATGTGTCATGAAACGTGCAAATTTGAAAGCAAACAGAGCCCTCCTAATGTATTGTAGGTCTGCTAAGTTGCGAAGTACATTTACAATCAAGTTACTAAAAGCATCTAGCGGTGTTGTCTCCATGACGCAATTTACAACACTGTGAGGTTGGAAATAGATGTATGCTGAATGCTGTTATTACCTGAAGGCTAGAAAGATTCCAGCACTTTGCACAGCATCATCTGGTAAAATGGAATGCTGTTGTATCTACCAACAGACATACAAGACAACACAATGTTTGAAAATACTTTATTCTAACTGAACGTGGGAGATTCACTCTTCTTTTGAGAACAGTATGCCTCTCATCTTCCATATAGACCCATTAATAATGTAAATACTGAAAAATGCCTTATAGCCAATAGCCTGCAACACGGATACCACTCCAACCCAACCACACCGAAACTCCAACACACAGCGAACCAAGAACAATACGACCAATGTGGTAATTCGACAGAATAGTCGCAAGCTCCAGAAGATGGATATATTAATGTCCGAAACATGTTGATCACATAAGAAGTGAAATAAAATAGCAAGTGACATCAAGTTGGTATTTTATTCTTCAACTATCAACAATGACTTAAAGTAAGTCACAGTTCTCAACGGTATATGCACTCATGCGTACAACTGCACTGTCATCTGACTTTGTTAGACCGTTCTGTTCTCTGCACATCATAAAGAGAAATGTACGTTAACCCTTTATAGACGAATGGCAAGCTGTTTTGTTTAAAGACCCAGTCCGTACCGCGCTGTAAACACTTTTCATCTCGGTTATAAAAACCAATCAGTTTATGATGTAAGTAGCATAAGTCGCTCTTTGTTCTCAGATAAATAAAAAACAAATAAATAAGGTGTGGGTAGAGAGTGCAATTGTTGATTGTTAAAACCTGCTGGTGCATCGCGTAACCAATAGGCTTTAAAGGGGTTAAATTTTCAAATTAAATTTAGGCAAAAGTTTTTAACGGTTCTTTCAAAAACGAAGCACATGTTTTCCAAATAAGACAGCTTCAAACCCTTACTGTACGTGTACCGTGTTACTGCGTGTGTATCTGCGAATCCCTACGACAATACTCTTGTCACATACTGCAAATAAAGTCACATACAGGCTTACAGTAAAACAGATTACAATAGGGGAAGGCGACGTATAGAGGAGCCTCAACTTTAATATGACAGTTTAAGGAAAGAAAATAAAACAACTATTTTATCTAAAAACTTATTAATTAAGAATTAAAACAAAAAGGATATTTATTATTTGTCTTACTGCACAAAAATGTATATTTAGGAAAGCTTTCTAAAAACCAGCATCTGTCTAATTTAAGCATAGGCATAACTAATGTAGAGTGTGTGTACTCGTCTAAAACAACTATATTTATTGGTAGAATATAAAGTATTTTTTTACATAAGGTACAACTACATGTTTCGGCGCTTTGTAATGGCCATCTTCAGTTTGTACATGAAACGCTTATTAAGCAGTTATACAAAATATACATGGGCTGTTTAACTGGGTTAGGGAGGGGGTAGATTGGGCACGAGATCTCGTATCTGTCGGAATGTTTGGGCGTTGTGGGTTATATGAGGGGTCCATGCTGTTACCAAGCTATGTCTAAGCTTATTATAGTCAAATCTATGGTAAGTATCATAATATGTCTATGTGTGCTGTGTAATTACACTAAAGTAAACTTTCGTGTAATATTATGTCTATGTGTTCTGTGTAATTACACTAAAGTATACTTTAGTGTAATTACACAGCACGCATAGACATATTATGATACTTACCATAGATTTAACTATAATAAGCTTAGACATAGATTGGTAACAGCATGGACTCTCATGTAACCCACACCGCCCAACCTTTCCGACAGATACGAGATCTCGTGCCCACTTTACCCCCTCCCTAACCCATATAAACATCCCATGTATGTTTTGTATAATTGCTTAATAAGTGTTTCATTTACAACCTGAAGATGGTTATTATAAAGCGCCGAAACATATAGTTGTACCTCATGTAGAAAACACTTTATATTCTACCAATAAATATAGTTGTGTTAGAGCAGTACACACACTCTACATTAGTTATTTCATAGAACACAACGAGGATGACGAACCTTATGATTAAGCATAGGCATTCTTAAATTGGAATATAGAATTCAACATTATTTCACAGTGTCTAAATTACAAAACCGGACCAAATCTCCATTCCGATACGCAACCAATGGTGTCCTCCCCATAATTTTTCTTCCTTCTTCTTCTTCAGGCGCTGAACCTCCTTTAATTGGAAGTTTTGGCCTTCTCAACGACGACCTTCCACTTTGCTCTATCTTGGACACAGGTTATCCAAATTTTTATCTCCATTTGACCGAGGTCCTGTATGATATTGTCCTCCCATCTATGCTTGGGTCGTCCTCTTGGTCTCGTGGTTAAGGGATTCCATTTAAATATCTTCTTAGCTGCCCTGGTTTCAGGCATTCTCTGTACATGGCCGAACCAGCTTAGTCTCTGGGCTTTAATAAGTTTTCTTCCGTCCCTCCATATTTTCCCCGATTCTCCGACAGAAAGTGCGGACGGGGGAAAATATACTTAAATTTAACTTGTACATTTAAGTACTTAATTCAAATCATGGGCTTACCTGATAATTAATAAATCCCACAGCTTCGAAAATGTATAAAGAAACGTTTTTCCTCATTTTTCCAAAATGGGCCATATGAATTAGATTGTCCCACATAGGAAACCACTGCTGGTCAAATTTATAACAACGTTCCATTTTTCTTTTCACGAAAGACCTCCAGTAACCGTACGCACAATATAAAATATTAAAAGTAGAAGGAGAGAAATTCCTTTTCAGGCCTGGAAAGGGCTGAACAGGCCCAGAGGTTTCCAGGAATGTGAAACACCAAGATTTCATATCAGTCGGTGCATGGAAAGGTGGTTAGGTTGTTAGCTCTAGGCACTGGCTGCCTTTACCCCCCAGGATATATTCCTGGAATTTATTTCTGTTAGAGTTTGAGTCAACCCCAAGGCAATAGTGTGACCGAAAGGATTAAGGCATGAAAAATACCAATGACCCCATCGGAAATCGAACTCGCGACCTTCCCGCTTGTAGCAAAGTACCTACCAACTGCGCCACCGCATTTTCCCTTATAAAATATTAAGGCACTAATTTTACCCGAAGGAAGATGTGTTTACACACCTGTAGATGGCACTTCCTCGGCTGAAAAGTACTCCTTTCGCAAATGCAAATGTAGAAACGGAAAATACGACGAAACACACATGAAGCGTAAGAAAGCACGACACAAAAAGGAACTGTGTCTTATCACTGTTAAACTTCCTTCATTACTCAGAACAAATAGACGCTTTTGGCAGTCCGTGGATTCGAACTCAGGCTTCTTTCCTACAACACGCACCCGCACACACACATACATCAATGTCAACAAAAGCACACATGTATAAGACATGGGAGTAAACCCACTACCATTTACTAGGAAGCTCTCTCCACCTACAGAAACCAGGCTGAGGTTTAGAGAAAGATGCAGTTTTTGGTGATTTACCAGAGGCGATCGCAGGAGTTGGGAAAGGGAAGTAGTTATGAGTTATTGATAATTGACTGATGCGATGAACTCCAATCCTATAGCCTGTACATTTCTTTTCTCCAGCACAGGAAGCTGAAAGTTCCGTATGGAGTCAATATTTTATTGCAGTTCTAAAATATCTGCTTTCCATTCGTATTTCCCCTTCTATCACAACGAATATAGATTTGCCCTCTATGGAAACTTTGACGACAAAATGATGACATGCTAAATCTTGTTCCCATTTTCCGATAGTGAATACGGCCTATATTTTATATAGAAACCTATATGTATTTGTGAATGACAAAATGCTTTGCAGCAAACGTCAGAATATTAACAGAATTGATTCTCCAACAAGTGTCCACACACACACACACACACACACACACACACACACACACACACCACACACACACGCACGCACGCACACACACACACACACGAGTAATTTAGAAAGAATATATAAAATAGGCAGATATTTTATGGAATAATCTCTTTTAAGAGAAGAAAAATCGTTCTCATTCCGCTGCACGAATTAAATTTGTAATAAAAATTACGGATAAAACTGGGATATTAATTACTCATGTTACAGATCCAATATTGGTTAAATTTAATGTGTAAGTTTTAATCAGAGCAGGCCAATTCTTGCAGCAAATCTCATTGATAGATTGATATTAGGCGGCGAATATTGTGGTTAAGATCTTGTGGGATGAGACGCCGTTCAGTTGGTTTGCTTAGAACATTCTCCCACTTTTACTCTGAAGAACAAACATCGGCATTTTCTGTACCAAAAACTGCGTCAGATAAAACAAGAACCTAATCATGGTACTTCACTTACATATTAAGAGGAAGGGCCTTTAGTTTATTTTACAATCCTGGCTCTTTAATTCTGTGTTTCCATGTAATACACCGTACCTATTTTCTGCCACCATAACCATTTGCAGGCCTGCTTAGTCTTCCACATTTCCGACGAATGCAGGCTCCACCACAGTGCAATCTACCGTCAGCATTAAGATGGCATGGACCTGTACCACGTCTCTCCGACATTACTGGCGTAATGGTTACTTCATCGCAAGGACAGTTCCAGTTTCCACGGGTGTTCATACGGAATTTTCTCGTTATCCTGTGTGGTATCCGCATCTTACTATTGATCACAGTTGACCTTCATCTCGCCGTGTATAGGTTTTACGCGAGGGTCCTATACGTCTGTTTACTGGACGTCCGCACACCATATTATACGTCACTGGGACGTAATTCAGCTACTTACATTATTATTATTATTATCATCATCATCATCGTCGTCGTCGTCGTCGTCGTCGTCGTCGTCGTCATCCTGACACTGGGTACGATGTGTGCCAGTTAATGAAAAGTTTGATATTGGTAATATTTATCCAACATATATATGCAGGCATCGTTTAACTTTCCCTCAATTCCGGAGTGATCTGTTGCTAATCACAGATATCCTTGTCTCATAATGACAATGGATAGGGTAAATTAATCGATTTAGGTCAGGCGAATAGCCACCCTAATTCAATATTTCAAGCTGATGCGAGGTCACACCAAAGGATGAAGCTGATAATTTTGTTTCCTGTGTTATGTGCTATTTTTTACCTTGAATTGGCCTGCAGACATTACTCTCCATCTGTAGACATTAGAATCCATTTGTATACATTACTTTCCATCTGCAGACATTACTCTCCATCTGCATATATTACTCTCCATCTGTAGACATTATTCTCCATCTGCAGACATTATTCTCCATCTGTAGACATTTCTCTTCGTCTGAAGACATTCTCGATCTGTAAAGCATTACTCTCCATCTGTAGACATTACTCTATATCTGTTGACATTACTCTACATCTTTTGGTATTACTCTCCATCTGTAGACATTACTGTCCATCTGTATACATTACTCTCCATCTGTAGACATTATTCTCCATCCGCAAACATCATTCTCCATCTGTAGACACTACTCTCCATCTGTAGATATTACTCTCCATCTGTAGACATTTATCTTCATCTGTAGACATTACTGTCTATATGTAGACACTATTCTCTATCTGTAGACATTACCCTCCATCTGTAGACTTTACCGTCTATCTGTAAACATCACTCTTCTTCTATAGACATTACTCTACATCTGTAGACCTTACTCTACATCTATCAGCTAGTAAGTTCTAACGTGTCTTCACAGCTATGTACATTGAAGAGGCTCCATATTGAACAACACTGTGGGGTGAGTGTCGTATTCCTCTGTGTACAGACAGGAATAATTTGTTTGGTTCCTATGCTCTCAGAACTTAATACTCTGTAATAATTCACCATAAATTGTTGGTTAAAATTATTCGTTAAAATATGCATATTGTTGAACTCAAAGACGTCGTTTCGGGTAGCCGCCAGTTGAAATGCCGCAAATAAGGCCAGCCTGACACTTTAAATTGTTGAGGAAAATATCTGTTACAATACAGCTCCACTTATGTCGAAACGGTAACAAAGTGTCTATGTAAAGTAATGTTGACACAAAGGAAAGATATCGTAAGAATGGTTTGTCACGACCAATCATGTGAAGCAGCTGGAGAATACGTGGCTCATAAGCATAACTTTGTTATCCCTCTAGCGTCTGAAATATACCAGAATCTATCCACAGACTGACCTCATTATAAACAGCAGTTCGTTACACTGTAACTCAGCGGAACAAGGGCCTTTCTCTCCACTCCAGAGCAACTGATAGATAAATAAGGACGTCGCCCCGATTTCAACGTCCTTTCCATACAAGAATACGAGTACATCATTATCATTGTCATCAGCATCATCACCAGCACCACCGTCCATTCGTGAGCTTCCTCCAACACCCGAAATATCAATAAATTAAGCAAATATTCGTACGTCTCTGAACGCGAAACCTACGCTTGTTGCTTGACTTTCCTTTCCCACACACCTGTACAAGCAAATTCTGTAACTTCTTCTAAACGGAAAGATACACACGTCACAGTGTAGAATATCTGTGGTCAACAGAAGGAAAGGTAACATGCATTGTGGCGACTGGGGGAATATATTATCGTGCCCAGAAAAAAGGAGATTGGCTTCAAATCTTTCAGTGTTAGGTCTGGTACCGCCATGCGACAACCTTCTTCTTCTTCTTCTTCTTCTTCTGCTTATTATTATTATTATTATTTCTTCTTCTTCTTCTTCTTCTTCTACTTCTCCTCATCCAATAGCACTACAGTCTAATGTGGCTCTTCGCCTCCTTAACCTTTTGACGCCGGAATTATTTTTTTTTTTATTTTAGCACACCCTTTATTTAAAATGTGAATAAAACAGGAACCAAATAAGATAGATTTATAAAACAAACTGCATTTTGAAAAGGAAAAAACGGACAGTATGTACCATGTTTAAAATATTCAGTACCTATATTTGTTGAATAGATATATGAAATGCAATATTTAGAGGTTACCGGTGCGGTACAACCACTGTAGTCGTCGTTAGGCGTCAAAGGGTTAATAGATTTCTCCTCGTCAACTCTGTTTTCTTAAGTCTCTTTCCAATTTATAATTTTGCATTTACTGATATCTACTTGTACACAATTGCACCACCTGGTTTTTGGTCAGTTGCGACAACCATAGACCCGAACATCAGGAAATGTAATTGTTGTGTTAATAAGTAATTTTTTGGAATAAAGTGATACGTAGGCCGATTTTCAGTATTCTGTAAAACGAAATTTTGAATTTCATAAATTCACGTAGCGATATTTCACATATCTACTATAATAATAATAACAAATGATCGATAATAACATCTCATAAAAATCATGTGAATCTTCCACTGTCCAGTAACCCTTTCATTATAACATTTTTGATATATGTTCGACGCCTGACAACAAAATCAAGAATGATATTCAACATTCAATAACACCCATCCCATTGAATAGACACTGTATTTTGCGATTCAGTAAGCGGAATTCAACGTATTGCAATGCTATTATCGGGAGTGAATCTAATAGACTAATCACTCAATTCTCTCACAATCCACAAAGCCTATTATAAGGCAGATAGGTGGTACACCCCGATGTGGTACACCCCGATGTGGTACACCCCGATCACAGGGACAAATTCCGAACAGGCGAATATTGGCACGGCACTTCCCACGATCACCCTAAAACTACTTCAAGAATTTAAAGTTTCTCTCTATTTTCCTTATTGAATACGACTAGTACAAATAAACAAACATGTAATTACTACGTAGAATACGACGCACACCTAGCCAACTACACTCTCTACAACAGATTCCTACACAACATGATATGCTGCCACAACACCTTGTTTACAAAAATGAACCGAATCGTGAATATGTAGTAACTTTAGCAAGGAACGACGAAACTCTCTGATGATGATCAGAAAAGATCGAAACATGTCGGAGTGGTTTTAAGTGAAAGTTATATAGAAGCATTTTTTGGTTAATAGTTGAAGAGATGCAATTACAGTTCCTTTTATTACACAGAAATTCCTACAAAACACGGACTTTTCCCCCCATGTAACCAGTTGTGACAAACAACCCATTACACACGTTTACAAAATCATTACAGTGTTTCATTTACACTGTGCATTAATTACATGAATATTTATTATTAAACGTAATGTGCTATATTTACAGAATAACGTCACGGTCATTAGTCACGCTGGGTCAATGAGCAGATTTTCTTAATTAATAAGAATACTAACAGTAAGAAACATAAAAGATGGTCATACCATGTAAAATAATTTAAAATTTCAGCTTACTTTTTACAATTATTTCAAATTTTTGCCACAATGTAAGTTTTCATATGATAAGAGAAAATAATGTTGAAACTAAACTTTAGTCCTTCACACGCACAACAACGCCGCTTCTCTGTTACAGAAATATGTCTTTTTTATTGCTTAGTTATAATCGATATTTTTTAAGAGTGATACAAAATACATAAACATAGCATGTGGGCAAAATGTAGAAAGTTCAAATTTTAAAACAGATAGTATATCAGAATGCAGGACGAATTCACAGTGTGAGGATAGATAACAGTACCTTCGAGAGGGTGGAAGAGTTTAAATATTTGGGAAAAATTTTAGCAAATCAAAATTCTATTGCGGAAGAAATTAAGAGCATATTGAGCTCAGGAAATGCTTGCTATCATTCAAGGCAGAATCTTTTGTCTTCTAGGTTACTATCCAAAAATTTAAAGATCAAGATATATAGAACTGTAATATTGCCTGTTGTTTTGTATGGGTGTGAAACTTGGTCGTTGACACTGCGGGAGGAAAGGAAGCTGAGGGTGTTTGAGAACAGGGTGTTG
>Ga0123355_10012381_pt1 | contig 13211 bp, 6 predicted proteins | sample TergutEmb28metaG_3_FD_89872 | JGI IMG/M metagenome (GOLD analysis project Ga0123355, IMG submission 89872) | Embiratermes neotenicus P1 segment gut microbial communities from Petit-Saut dam, French Guiana - Emb289 P1 | ecosystem: Host-associated > Arthropoda: Insects > Digestive system > Gut ... | reverse complement strand
CTAAAAGTTTCTCATAATTTGGTTCGAACTGGGATGTATTCTTTTTTATTCGTCAGATTAGGAATAATGTCGCGCGGGCCGGATAGAACATTTCAGGGGGCCGTATCTGGCCCGCGGGCCGTATTTTGCCCATCACTGGTACAGCCTATTGCTCCTAGGCTACAAACCTGTACAGCGTGTTACTGTACGTGAATACTGTAGGCAAATGTAACACAATGGTATTATATTACAATCTTATGGGACCACCGTCGTATATGCGGTCCGTCGCTGACCGAAACGTCCTCATGCGGCGCGTACCTATATATATATATATATATTTTTTTTTTATTTATTTATTTAACAATATAGTATAGTAACGGACATCTTTCTCGCCCACAACTCCACCTTTCGTTGCTAGGATCTCTCGCGTCGTTGCGGACGGAGGCACCTGGTGGCTAAAGTGGGAACGTCTAAAGGCGGGGGAAAGCAATGGCAAACTATCCCCAAGAACTTTCCCAGGATGCAGTTGCCACAGCCATACCGGTCACATGACTGGGCTCTGGTTCCTGCCAAGCCTGGCCTTCAAGGCTGAATATTAATGATGATGATAGTATAGTACCACCCCAGCACACATGCAACATCAACACAAGAATATTCAGACTGTATATACGGCCACATAAACATACTCCTGACACAAATCATACTGTAAAGTCGTCAAGACTACATTCTATCAACAACAACCACATAAATATTTTAACCGGATCATTTAAATGAAGTTTTAATAATACAGAAACTACGGAACTTTAGCGAAGTACAACTCTGGAACTCCCTGATAATGATCCAAATGTACCGCGACATGTAGGAGTGATTATAATATAAATATTGTTACAATAATATATATATATTGCGCATTGTTGGTTGAAATAAAAAACTAGGGATGGGAAATAAGTATTCATACAACACAGGAACCCAGGTGGAATCCAAACTCCAGCACACTGGAACCTGATTGGGGCTGTAGCCTTACCGCCCCGCCACGTGTGTTAACGCCAAGCAATATTCTTCTGCCACCTTCGTTTAATTGCACTTGCATCCCCTCAAAAGGAAAAAACTCGGCGCACGTTGCAAAAGTGTTACTATTTAAAGTTTTCCCCTTGTATTTAAGTTGCATGGAGTTGAGATTACGTAATGAAATTACGTACGTCGGGGACTGTCTGTACCCCGTCAAAAACAGCCCAAAACTGCACCACACCCTAAGCCACATGAATCCAGTACACCCTCTCACACAGCACTTATCTGATGTCCAAATCTAATAATCATATCCGATATTTATGTTGCGCCAAACAAAATCCGTCCAAATCCGAAGCCCAGTGTAACACTTCATGAACATACCGGTAGAGGAATTTTCGGCCTCACGCCCACAGCACCTTCACCGTCGGTTACACTTGACTGCTTATTCAGTATCAGCAGAAACCCTCCACGACGTCTTCTACGCAACTTTTTGGATATCCTTTTTAAAGTGCCCAAAAAATAAAAAGAAAGCTTGAATGTACACACTACTGTCCACGAGACAAAATTAGTTCTATCCACTTTTTTTTTTTTTTTGCCAGCAACAGACGAAATTAAATCGGAGGATGGGACCTAAGAAATGTATTGCGCATTCGCAGGACACAAGAAAAGTATACAAAATTTTGGTAGGAAATTTAAAGGAAACAATCCTCTTGAGGGACCTGTACATGGAACAACAACAATGGATCTTCGTAGTTGCACCGTGCATGTTGATAATATTAAGTTCTTTATTTGTCCAACCAATGCATACAATTCTTATAAAACTGTTACATTGTTAACGCATAACAGGACTGAATATAATATGCAGCCACAGCACCGATAACTTCAAATAACGATATATATAAAACCGATATCAGCATTGTAACTTGGCGAGGCACAGGTTGAGAGCTCCCTGATGATGGTTTATGTAAACCGAAACATGTTGGAGCAACTGTTATGATTTTAAATGATTTTAACAATTTAACAATTTTATAAGAATTGTGTGCATTGGTTGGACAAATAGAGAACTTAACAATGGATGCTAAAAAAAATAGGGTGTGAGAAGTCGCGTGGGTTCACGTGGTTCAGGAGAAGGTCTAGCGATGGATTCTTGCGAACAGGGCAAGGAAACTTCAGATTGTATAAACTCAGGGTTATCTTGTGTAGCTGGGTTACTATCAGCTTCTGAAGAAGGGCTCTGTTTCAGGAGTTCGTTCAAGGACGTGGAATACATGGCGTATATGCCCTTCCCACTACATCCCATTTACACCCTGGTGTTGGTACAGGAACGGTTGACACCTCATGCAGCTGCCCGGCGCGGTAACGAGTAGATGGTCTGCTCGCACAGGAAGACAAATCGAGGGCTCTGGTCAGACGTACGGCATACCCCTGTAAGTATGTCTTCGACTTTTCTGTACAGTCATGCGCCGCATAACGACGTCTCAGTCAACGACGGACCGTATAAACGACGGTGGTCCCATAATATTATAATACTATAATATAATATTATAATACCATAGTGTTATAATTGCCTACAGTGTTCAGTACAGTACATGCTGTACAGGTTTGTAGCCTAGGAGCAATAGGGTATACTATATAGCCTATGTGTGTAGTAGGCTATACTGTACGAACTAGGTTTGTGGAAGCACACTCTATGGCGTTCGCACAACGACGAAATCGCCCAACGACGCATTTCTCAGAACGTATCCCCGTCGTTAAGTGACACATGACTGTATGTGTGTTCCCCTACATATGTAAAGGGCTTGCAACAGGCCGATCCCCCATCCAAGGGAGTTCTACCCAATGTCAAAAACAACAAGATCCAGAAACCCGGAAAACGGAAGGCCCTGGGCCGCACTGGCCTGTAGCGCCATACGGAGGTAGGTGTACCCAGGGCCCAGTTCGACCCACGTGCTGCCCGCTCGATACTACGCATGCGCACCGTTGCTTGTCATACTGCAGTTTTCAAGGGGACATTGACTTTATTCTGCACGGTGTGATCACTATGGGGACGCGGGCTTTTGACAGGAAGTTCAAATGTGAGCAGAAGTCATCAGACGCTGATAGTGGTACGACTGATCAACACTTTGTCCCACTTTTTAAGAAACTAGAGGGCCCTTCAGTGCTCAGAAAGGTCCACCACCGGACTGAACAGCGTAACTCCCAAATTAACCTCAAAAGTATTTAAAGTTTCCTTCCCACCTCACAGAAAGCACAGGACATGTATATTACAAAATCCACGCGTTAAATATTCTTTAGGGAAAAAGAAACGTACCTTGCAGGGGCAGAAGGTACAGCTACAACATTGTGCAAGCCGATCTCAGTGGTCGCGCGGTCTAAGGCGTGGGTCTGCGGGCGCCCAATTGCCGAGATTCCGGGTTCGAATCCCGCCGGTAAGCACGGATGTCTGTCTCTAGTAAGTGTTGTGTGTTGTCAGAGGGCTCTGCGTCGGGCTGATCACTCGTCTAGAGGAGTCCTATCGAACGTGGTGTATTTGAGAGTGATCGTTAAGCCTCGATAAAGGGTAGACCCTTGCGCATTAGGGGCTGCTGCGCCATGGGGGAGGGAACATCTTGCAGCTTTTGACACCCATTTCATAAACTAACCGAAGTCAGGACCCTGACCCTATTCGCCGCTAGATTACCTGCCTCCATATTGCCCAGGTGACGCGTTATGGCAGCAGGACAGTAACTGCTTCTGAACAATGTTTGTAAAGGTATATGTGAACAGACAAAAGCTATGACTGATTGACTGATTAAGAGGTACACGGGTATACGTATGGCGCCTTCTGTCGATCGATTTAGCGCCAGAGCGAAGGTTAGATAGTTCAACAGCCGCGACGTGGGTGCACCGCAGTACTGTGTGGGCCAAGCCAATCGAATCACAACATTACCCAAGTGTTAGCAAATAAACCATCAAGTTAACCCTTTGAAGTCTGAGAAAAGAATGTGCGGGGAAGGGGAGCGAGATACGCTCTTAAGTTACAGAGAACTTCACAGAAGACTTTTCTCTGTAAACATGAAAGTTCGTCTATCTGGTAAAGTGTAACTGCAGATAAGAGAGAGGGATTGACGACAGAAAATGACAGTGGACGGTTTTCAGTACGCAGCAGAGGAAGGTATCACGGCAGCATTTGACGTTAACATAAGGAGAGCTGCAAAAGAAGTATACAGTGCAAGGTGGAGTTCGTGCACCAAATACGCATCTGCTGTGACTGAATCGTCAATGTCACACTTAATGTTTCAATCGCAAAGACCAACTGAAACTGTCGCTGCGTAGTGCGAGTATCAGAAAGGACGAACTGTACAGCTTATGTATGTTACAGCAGGTGGGGCGCAATGTATACAAAAACAACACTGTTGCCAGGGCACATACTGTAAGTTATCAACAAATCGCAACTACTGTATACAAAAACAACACTGTTGTCAGGGTATATACTGTTCGTTATCAGCAAAGCGTGGAGTGTATATAAAACAACACTGTTGTTATGGTGATTACTGTCCATTATCAACAAAGCGTGGAGTGTATATGAAAACAACACTGTCATTATGATGGTTACTGTCCGTTATCAACAAAATGTGGATACTGTTTAAGAAAACGACACTTTTATGGTGATTATTGTCCGTTATCAACAAAAGTTTGATAGTGTATATGAAAACAACACTGTTATGGTGATTACTGTCCTTTATCAACAAAGCGTGGAGTGTATATGAAAACAACATTGTCGTTATGGTGATTACTGTCCGTTATCAACAAAAGTTGGATAGTGTTTATGAAAACAGCACTGTTGTTATGGTGATTACTGTCCTTTATCAACAAAGCGTGGAGTGTATATGAAAACAACACTGTTGTTATGGTGATTACTGTCCTTTATCAACAAAGCGTGGAGTGTATATGAAAACAACATTGTCTTTAGGTGATTACTGCCCCTTATCAACAAAATGTGGATAGTGTACATGAAAACAACATTGTTGTTATGGTGATTACTGTCCTTTATCAACAAAGCGTGTATATGAAAACAACATTGTCTTTAGGTGATTACTGCCCCTTATCAACAAAATGTGGATAGTGTATAGGAAAACAACACTGTTGTTATGGTGATTGCTGTCCTTCATCAACTAAGCGTGGAGTTTATATGAAAACAACACTGTTGTTATGGTGATTATTGTCCGTTATCAACAAAGCGTGGAGTGTATGAAAACAACACTGCTATGGTGATTACTGTCCGCTATCAACAAAATGTGGATAGTATATATGAAAACAACACCGTTGTTATGGTACATACTGTCTACTAACAAAAGTAGGCCATGTATACAGAAACAGCAAAGCTGTCATATTATATACACTCCGTTATCAGCAGAGAACAACACAGCCGTCAGTACTACACACCACGTAGAAGCAAGCAAGCCCTTGCAAATCTACAGGAAGTAACGTTAAGAACTGCGCAACTTTTTGGGCGGAATGTATGGAACAGTTTTCTAAAAACACGTACTCTGTAGTTCTTGGAGCGGAAGCTACACACCTCTTTCTGAGTACCAGTAGACTTAAAGGTGGATATACAAGCAGACTTACACCCACATAACAGGCGCGGCGAGTCTGCAGTCGATTACAAACCGGCGGTAATCCGACGCACTTCAGTGCTAGGGTCAAACTTTGGCCTAATACAACACCCCTGAAGACAGAGGCAGCCTGTTCCTTCAGAATGTATGCACCTACCAGATCAGACGGCGTCAGAACCCAGGCGACCTCAGTACGAGTACAGTATACCTGCTACAGGGCGTACAACTCAACGCGGACACCAGCCACAGACCCTCTGATGTCGAAACATGTTGCCAAATTACAGATATAACACTTAATGGTTGTGTTGACGGCAATATAGTTCTATTGTTACAAAATTAGCAATCAGCATGAGGCTAACACAACGCTGGTTAAGGCAGGTGTTGGAAATAACTTCCTCCAACTCTCCGCTCACCTTCATATCTAGTAAGTACATTACTGAAAACAGTTATAATTTCTTGTCTAGAAGTTCCCGGTACTGCAAACCGGTATAGCGACTCGTTATGGGCTGGACGGTCCGGGGATCGAATCCCGGTGGGGCCGAGATTTTCCGCACCTGTCCAAACTGGCCTTGAGGCACACCCAGCCTCCTATACAATGGGTACCGGGTCTTTCCCGGGGTTAAAGGGGCCGGGGCGTGGCGTTAACCACTCACCCTATCCAGCGCCGAGGTTTAAGAAAAAGCAGAGGTACACCTCTACACCACCTCTGGGCCTTCGTGGCCTGTTCTAGGGAAAAATTTACTTTTACCTGTACTGCAAAATAGATAATATCTTTAAGGCCATCCCCCGTGTAGGAGTCTATGTGATTTAATATACGATGTCCTTGAAACTTGTCCACAGGTAAGTCACGTGACGCTGGATCCGGTAAACGAGAAGACCATAAGGAGTGACTAATTATTCGGTCCCCAAAGTATAACGTATGGCGACCACGGACTTAATGGCTGTACGTCGGCTACACCGTCTTGCTGGAAGAATCCACATTCATCCTCATCTCGCGACTTGAGAGTATGCGCGAATTTGTCCACTGTATATTTACTGCATCCGATAAAATAAATTTCAGCTGATTCTTGTCGCACTGACAACACACCACATTCCACATGTAACATCACTTAACAGCACCTCGTGTGTTAGTGTGGGATTATCTTTCTTTTGTTCGTTGTTGGACCTCTTCTATCCACTCACTCACTCATTCACTGTACGTGTTATGTTGTTGCATCTGATCACACTCAATTACACAAACACTATCGGTACGACGCCCCTGGACGAGGGATCGGGCCGTCGCGGAGGCCTCAACATGCACAACACACACTATTCAGAAGAGACAAACATCTATGCCCCCGGAGGTATTTTAACCCGCAATTCCAGCAAGCAAGCGGCCGCAGACCTACGCCTTAAGGTACGGCTACACTGGAGCCAGAACCGACACAACACAGCAAACCAACATTTGTCTGCGTATACATCGTAGACACGTGTGGTTACATTTAATCAGACATGTGTGTCCAGACTTATAGCTACACAATGGCTTCTTGTTCTCAGGGGCTGGTACATTTGATACTGTGGGTCGTGGGATCATTACAGCATTCACGAACGACATCGACGTGAAGTATTGCTATTTCGGTTCATGTGTGGTCCCTGTTGCTCGGCCAGATTTTGTATCGTGTAGCTTTTCCAATTCTCTCCGATACATATCTCTCAACGTTTCCCACGTATTTTGCGCTTGTTTGCCTGAAAGAAACTCTTTTTAGGTACTGACTGCTACAGACTTTCACGACATAAATTTGCAATATTTTAATGTGACAACGTGGGTCTTCTTCGGGTTGCTACTGCCCTGAAAACATTTACGAACTCGTGTTTCGTTTAATAAATTAATAAAACAATCCGTACAACAGTACAGTAATCAGTATAATGTGACATTTAAAATGTTATATTTAATAAATGAGAATGCTTATGTTCTCTGATATTTTTCAACAGGACAGTCGTTCTGTTCTCTTGCTTTCTCACTTCGGATGGATCATTACACAGTTGGAAAAAGAGTGGATCAAGTTAGTGATGTTCTGTGGAGCAAGCCGTCATCGAAGCACTTAACAGTTCCGGACCATGACAATTTTTGGACATAGCTGTTAAGTTTCGAGAAAGATGGAATTTTCCTAATGTTATCGGCTGCATAGATGGACAGCACATTCGCATTAAATATCCTACAAAAGCTGGGTCATTGTTCTACAATTCCAAACAATTATCTCCCGTAGTATTACAAGGTGTTGCAGATTCTGAAGGCAGATTAATTTTTATGGACATAGGTGCTTATGGTAAGCAAAGTGACGGCGGTACATTTTTTGCTTCTCATTTCTCGGAAGACTTTGAATCTACCTTACCAAAGCCTGCAAGTTTTGAGGGAAGTGGAACAGAAATGCCTTTCGTCATCCTTGGTGATGAGGCCTATCCTCTAAAGACGTACCTAACGAAGCCCTTCGCGAGAAAGGATTTGTCATGTGAAGAACGTGTTGTCAATTACAGACTGTCGCGAGCAAGGCGATGTGTTGAGTGTGCCGTTGGTATCCTAACAGCAAAATGGCGATTGTTAAACAAAGCAAGAGAAACGAACGTCAATAGAACTGAAAGAACAGCGAGATGTTCCTGTTTACTGCGTAACATCATCACAGATAATGAAGGAACAACACATGATCATTCTGTTCTTCAAGAAACTTCACAAATTCATGGATCCCGCCAGGCAAGAACAAATGTCAGCGGTAGATCATTCAGTCGGTCCTCAAAAGGAGCAACTGATGTAAGAAATGCTTTCAAAGCATACTTTAAAGGACCTTCTGCAGCTATACTATCACAGAACCAGTAGATTTATTTGCGCTGAGTTTTCACTTGAGCACCACATAATGGAACATTTGTTATGTATAAAGTATATGACAAGTAGATATTATATGTCAATAAATGTCAAACAAGATGCAAATATACACAGCTTATTTTACCTGTAAACTGCTCTACATGTTTCGGGTGGTTTCTCCATCCATCATCAGGAGCAAAAATAACTGTATCTACAGCAGCTGGTATTAGTCAACTGTAATAGACAAAAATAATTATTCACCCGACATTTTTATGTGATGTGCAAGGTTTTATAATTAGAAATTGCGTTTTAATTAAAATTTTAACCTATTATTCAAACATATTTTAAACATCAGGGCCAACCACACCACATAAAAATGTCAGGTGAATAATTATTTTTGTCTATTACAGTTGATTAATACCAGATGCTGTAGATACAGCTATTTGTGCTCCTGATGATGGGTGGAGAAACCACCCGAAACATGTAAAGCAGTTTACAGATAAAATAAACTGTGTATATTTTTATATTTTGTTGACCGTGCATCCTAATATAATGATAGTCTTTTTTACCAACTTTATGCACAAATTCTTTATTTTAATACATTTATGATACTTGTTCTTAAGCTTTCGCCGTGTTCTAAATGTAAATTATTCCTTTTTGGGTAATTCCCCGGCGTCTGAGTTCTAATTGCCGACGTTTCGGAACTCTTGAAGTACTTGAAGTACTTCATTCACCTGCCTATGAAGATGGAACCGATAGTGAGTTCCGAAACGTCGGCAATTAGAACTCAGACGCCGGGGAATTACCCAAAAAGGAATAATTTACATTTATGATACTCTTCTACATGTTCCGAGCACTATTATGCTCATCTTCAGGAGGACAATTGTATTAGTACAGCATCTGGTATCGTCACTCTCTTTAGGTGACTGTTCAGACCACAGGTTACGAGAAGACTCTCGTAACCTGTGTATCAAGTTGGTAAAAAAGACTATCAACTGAGTATAGTTACATCTTGTTGGACATTTACTGACAGAATTGCGATGCACGGTCTCATTAATATAAAAAAGTACATATTCGTAACAAGTTACCATTCTTATACAAAATGTACCAATATTAAAGATACTGTTTGTATATAAGTAGTAACCTACTGCATTAGTGTTATTATTTCAGTACGTACCTGCAACGTTTAATTTCCCTCCTATTTCATCCCAAAGCTTTGGCTTGAGATCTCTGTTATGGTAATTTTTGTCTCTTTGGTCCCAAAGAGGCGTCACATCTCTAACAAGTTCTATTAGATATGTTTTGTCTATTGCAACAACACTCGAATCCCAAGCGCACTGCAGGTGTCTGGCCAGACTGTCGGCTCGAAAAAAAAACTCACTTTGTTGGCGCCAGACAGTCGGGGGAGATAACATTCCAGTCGGATCGGTTTCAGCGTAGCCGCTGACATAAACAGTAATGTGTTTGATTTCCACTTCCTTGTCTGGAGTCTGTCCAGACTGTTGTGTTGTGTCGGTTCTGGCTCCAATGTAGCCGCACCTTTAGACAGCTCGGTCACTGGGATTGGCGTGTTGGATTGTCAGCCAACCAGTACTCATTGTTATGAGTGTCTGCCTCACCGTTTACGTAATGTCGTCTGTAAAATCGGTTAGCGATGGACCCACTGTACCATTGCACATTTTTAAAAAAAACCAGTCACAATACCGTCCTCTCGCAACAAAGTCCTTCACGTACCTGCTCTCAGACGCGATGAAATATTATCTAATGCTTCTGTTGAAAGGAAGCATGTTCAATCTCGTTTCTTCTATGACAAACAGCCTCCTGAAAATTTGTTCACTGGTAGACGTACCCCTGTTTCGAACAAACTGGAAGACCGGAAACCTGTCTTCTGAGTCTGCTGCCACACCTTAACAGAATGTCTTTCTGTTCGACAACAAACACCCTCTGTGTTACGATTCAAGAAAAACAATTTATATCTGTTGCTCGCTACTTATGAAAATAGACGTTCTGAAGCCTTCCCTTGACGCTATGTAATAGAACATGCAACGATCAAACTACCGGCAGTAAGTCACACACCGCCGACAAGCTACTGCGTGTGTTGGTTCCGCACTAAACTGGATGCCCTGTACCTTTGATGTGGCACCTCGCAAGTGACGTGTGACGACGAATGCATTGATTTTGAGAAATATTAAATCAGAGACGAGCAAAATGCGGCCCTTCTACCTGCGCCGTACAGCACGCGCGAACTAATTTGAGAAACACGAAGCAAAAGGATATGAAATTCGACGAATAGTTCTTTTATCCACATTCCTAAGAAAATATTATTCAGAAATACGCCGTGTTTTTGAAAGTAAGTAGAACTCCACTAATCCGGATCGGATTGGTCCTTCGGGTAAATTTGTAGAGAATGCTAAAAAAATAACTTGTCTTGAAATTACCGGTTATCGGATCAAGTAGCGTACAGCGTTATGGCTTCTAGAACTTCAGATCAGGCTTGTTTGGAAGGTTTACACGCAGGTACATACTGTTACAGCCGAACTTCACACTGCCAATGTAGCCTATTTTCAAAGAAAAATCCAATTATCCGGATTTTCAGCTTATCCGGATGGCTCGCCGTTCCCAAGTAATCCGGATAAGTAGAGTTCTACTGTACTACATACTTTTTATAACAAAATATAGACAGACCTTTCGTCTCAAAAATGTAAATATCGTGCTTAATGGGTCTAAAAACTGGAAAGTAAAATAGTCGTTATTTGTGACTACTTAGATAACACGGCATGTGTCTGGAAGTGCACAATCGTACAAGTCTCTGACTCTTGCATTCCTTCTGTATTTTCACTCACAGCTTACAAGAGGGTGGGAAAGTTCCGTGACAGCAGAGAGAGACTTAAGGCCTTATCAGGTAAGATTACTTTCAAATCCTGTACAAGATAACTCAGGTTTTAAAAGATTAATTTGAAACGAGTTTTACAGCGTCAATAATGGCACTACTGAAGACAGGGTGTTATTATAAGCAACGTATATATATATATATATATATATAAGTATAAATATACATTATTTAAGAAAAGGGCCACCAACATTTTTTCCCTTCATCTGGCCCTCGTACCAAGTCGGTTGCTCACTACTGGCCCAGCAACAGGTTCTCCGTACGAGACCCGAGGTTCTAACAGTAGTTACAATTCTCCTGAATTGAACAGCATACAGCACGCACCACCGAAACGTCGATTCCTACGTCACAGCGTGAAAGACCTAATATTAAAACATGTCTTAAAAAGCACAGCGTGAAGTTGTGAACTGGATTTATCAGGCTTAGGACTGGGGAAGTGGTGGGCTCGTGTGTATTCAATAATGAATTTTGGGGTTTCATGGAGGGGATGGGAGGGGTGGAGAGATATCTTCACTACTGTGTATTAATCAGCTTTTGAATTCACCTTGCTTTAAACTTAACGTTATGCACCCCACTGTGTTTGCATTTCAACAGGAAGTCAAACCGTTTCCGCCCCAAACTTTTTAATAACCTTCGACACTAATACGTCAGTTCTTATGCAGCTACATGTTTCAACTGTTAAACGGCCATCTTCAGGCCACTCTGTCTCACAAAAATGTAAATTACATCGTAGTTACATGATTCAGCGTCAGCGGAATGAGATCTGCATCTTAAAATAATGAACAACGACTTACTTACTTTCTTATTTACTCCATGCAGCAGAGTCTTTCTTGAGAAACTAACCGGTTTTCAGCCAGTCAAGAAATTCCCCGCATTTATGGAACGCGATGGTTCATTAACGCATTCACAAGTGTCCGCCACCTGTCCGTATCCTGAGCCAGATCGATCTAGTCCATACCCCCACACCCCACTTCTTGAAGATACGTCTTAATACTATCCTAGCATCTACGCCTTGGTCTTTCAAGTAGTCTCTTTCCCTCAGATTTCCCCACCAAAACCCTGTATACATCTCTCCTCTCTTCCATACGTGCTACATGCCCCGGCCACTTCATTTTTCTCCATTTTATCACCCGAACAATATTGGGTGAGGAGTACAGATAACTAAGCTGCTCACTACGTAGTTTTCTCCACTCTCCTATTACCTCGTCCCGCTTAAGCCCAAATATCCTCCTCAGCACCCTATTCTTAAACATGAACACATGAAAGTAAATTGTTAAGATGCAATAATTAAAACAAGAAAAGTTGTAACAACTGTGGATTCCCCCTCCCCGTGGCGCTGCGGCCCAACGCGGACCAGGGCCTCCTCATTGCTGAGGTTTGTAGATCACACACAACGACGCATCACAATCGGTAGGGCTCCTCTGGACGAGTGATCAGCTCGTCGCAGAGACCTCTACCTGACAACACACAACACTCACAACAAACATCCATGCTCCCGGTGGGATTCGAACCCACGATCTCAGCCGGCGAGATGCCGTAGACCCACGCCTTAGACCGCGCGGTCACTGGAACCGGCTAACATTTTTGGATATTTCCCGAAAATACCTCCTGGGGTTATGGCGACACGTTGTATTGAAGGTATGAATCTAAAATATGTAGTATCGTATGCAATATAAATATTCGTAAATATGAACGCATTAAAAGAGTTAGGAAGAAGCTGGTGCTAAAGTGTGACTCCCACTTACTGTTTATAGCTGACGTTCAAGTTTGTCTGGTATTGTAAGTATGGGCCAACTACTTGCACTGTTTTATGTTATTAAAATATTTATTTACATAAAATAATTTAAAACATAAGACTTCGTTTAAAATTTGCTAAACCTCCTACATGTTTCGGTCATAACTT
>Ga0123355_10012380_pt1 | contig 13211 bp, 10 predicted proteins | sample TergutEmb28metaG_3_FD_89872 | JGI IMG/M metagenome (GOLD analysis project Ga0123355, IMG submission 89872) | Embiratermes neotenicus P1 segment gut microbial communities from Petit-Saut dam, French Guiana - Emb289 P1 | ecosystem: Host-associated > Arthropoda: Insects > Digestive system > Gut ... | reverse complement strand
GGAAAAAATTCACGCATGCGCACTAAGGTTCAAGGTCGGCTCATGCAAGCGCGCTAGATTATAATCCATCAGGTGTTCGCATAAAAAATACGGTCGGATACTTTTCTAACAGACCTCGTATATCACGTTATTCACGCAGTCTGAGAACTGCAGAATACAGCTTCGTACGCACATTTTTTATGCTCTGTTTGTTCTATCACTGTTGTTAAGCTGCTTAAACGTGCACGCATTTGCGATAATCTGTACTTTTAATGCTGTTTCATTCTGATAAGAATACAGTTTCCTTCTCAAAGTTTTCTGTTGCACCGTTTATGTATACAATTTTTCTACGATGCCTCACTAGGCTACCAAAATGACTTAGAGGGAACTAAAAAAAAATAATAAAACAGCCGAAATCAACACAAAGTAATGCCACTCAATTATTATAATATTCTGTCTTCATTATCATGCGAATAAAAATCTGTATAAACAAGGAACAGAATAAATTGTGAAACTCGGAAAAGATCAGTAAAAGGGGGAGCGGAAGAAGACTTTCTAGTAGGACTACCTGTCATGACAGGCTGCCGTAATATTCGCGCGCTACTCCAAGACCTCTTTCAGCGGTTGCATTTTAAATCACACAGAAAACCAGGCGTTCATCCCATCTATCGTAATGCTGCGTGTAAGGTTCTGGGACATATTCATAAGCTCGACGTTCAACCCTTCTTCAACCTCAGATCGTACTTCACAGGGACCAGTCTCAACCTAAATCGTAATTAGACGAAGTCGAGGCGTGACTCGATCGCTCCATCATACAAATGGCGTTCCGTAAGGCACACATGAATAGGATAATCAAATTAAGTTAAATGAGATGGGCAGGGCAAGTAAGTCGTACGGATAAAATGTGTGAAAACAAACTTTATCGGAATATTTAGACAGAACAGTTGCTCAGAACAATGGAGTGTAGATGGAACGGCAATACTGCCAGTTACGAAATTTCCGCAGTCACAGCATAACATCCGGCAGGTAACCGCTGCTAGTTTTTAGGCCTATCTATAACCTTAGTAAACCAAGCAGTCACCGTAACCGTAGCACTATTACTAACTTTGGTAATCATGGTGACCAGCGAAACATCGACACGGTTACCTTCGTAACTAAGATGGTCATAAATGCGTGTAGGTCATCGCGTAAAATGTTCCACTTTTGTCAGATTTTACCGAACAGGAAAGCTTCTACAAATTTTCGTGACAGCCCCTAATACATTACTTCACGGATATCCATCCGGTGTTAAGTTCTGTTCCGTGCAAAAAGATGGAGCGACATGAGGAAGCTAATAGTTAAGGACATGTGGTGTCAGTGGCATGCAGTGGCAGATCCTTGCGAATACGGTAATGAACATCCAGGTTTCATTAAATGCCCAACACTCTTGGTCCATACTAATGAAGCATGCAACAATGTCAGCACACAGGGCTTCGTCGCAGAATACGTACAGTCTGGTACGCTCCTGAGGCCTGAAATGGCAGACAATAGTTTAAAAAATGATCCACTGAGCAGGTGACGCATCGTTCCCTAACATTCGTTTTCAGGCACTTTCAGGTCACATGATGCAACGGTCAGGAAATTTACATAGGGTAAACAATTTGCTCTATTTTGTTTAATTACCTCGAAAACGCAATTACCGGGGAAAGTTTCTCTAATACGTATGTTCAAAACATTTTTCGTTCCGATAAATACGAACTGAATTATAAGGGAGATCAGTTCAGAAAAGGTATGTCAAGTCAAACGACGGATTATAGGTGTGCAATTTACACCAACACTGACATCAGGTTTCATGGAAATCCACTCAGAGGTTCTCAAAGAAAGAAGATGGGCTGACGTAGCAAAGCTAATAGGCATGTATTTGGGACTTACAACTGCACAAGTGCTATAAACCAAATCGCCTAAAACGTGCAGTGCTACAAATTTAACACAAACAGCATTAGGCGAAACTACTATCATTCATATCTTTACCTTTATGAGAACAGAAGAAAAATGGTTAGCTACAGCCGTAATGCTCAGGCTTGTATTCGCGAGGTACTCGTTTTGAACTTCGGCCGAGATAACGGATATCCGAGTTTGTTATGGCTTTCCTCAGTACTCTCAGGCATATGCCTGGATAGTAACCTGATTAGTCCACAAACGAATTCAAATCCCTTATAATTCATCACTCATCCGCTTATCCCATTATTCGACGCCGTACAGTCGGATGGTAAAAGCGTAGCAAAAACCTGGTTTTTAGATCACACATCACATCTGAACAGTCGCATCCAGCTTCCCCCAAGCTCAAATAATTGCCTGCCACTGATATGTTTCTAGATCGCTGATTTTTATTGCCTCTGTTAACTCAAGGACAGAATGAAGGAAATCGCAGAATCGTAAGATACCGAAGTCACATAACTATCTGAGTACAAAAATTAATCTAAATTAAATTTAAAGATTTAGTTCTTACCTGACAGACACTCGGCGTTTCCATTGTAACAACAAATCAGGCAATACCGTGTATGTAAATATATTCTCGTTACTAGAATCACACCACACACAAGAGTCAGTGCGCTGGATGCAGTGTCTCTTTTTAGTGTTAAACCTGGCGGTACATAGTGTGACCACTGAAATGTGAAAAGATTCAGTAGCTTCCGGTGCCGAATTTGATGGAGATAGTTTTCTGTTTCAAAGTCAGATTCGGTAAATATACCGCAGGAAATATGTCCGCGTTGGTGACTCAGTTCCAGAAATAACGTGGGCCTATATAAACAACGTAGTAAGAGGTACATTCTACAAGCACGATATAGTGCTGCTTGATCACGTCTGTAACCACTAGAGGGGTTACAGAAACTGACACACATACAAACCCTGCATTTGTACATGCACATTTATTTACGCTGTCAGTAACTCAAATCTGGCCACACTAACGCACGATCTTTGCCATTTGGGTGGTAGGCCCAAACCTCAGGATCGGGACGGTCGGTGTCCGGGCCGAGATTCGACCCAGAAATCTGTAGAATATGACGTTATTGCTAAAGCCCACTTGCTGGGTGAAATCCGAAGAAGACAAAACTAGCTGCACACTTGGTTATAACATTGGACTATGCCTTTCGTGTGAACAGACACCCAACTGTAGGAAAGAGACCGCAATCGAGCGCACATCCGCCGTTACATAACAGAGCAGGACGCTGGAAAACATTTTCAATACAGTACACTTCCAACGGTCATGTTATAACAAAACGGATTTTCTGATCATCAGTATGATTTCTACAAATGTGGCAGCAGGAGTGATAATACTTTATTTCTATACACCTGTAATTTTCATCAAAGACGGGCTTCTCTGAACGAATAATTTAAGTTATAACAAAAGGACTCTGTATTCTTGACAAGGGGTGAGCAAATGTTCCAAAAGTCTAGGAGCCAATTCCGAATTGCTGACTCCGCAAGTCCTCCAGGCGAAGAGGGGCCCGGTATTTTTACACCCCTTTTGGCTAAAAAATTTAATAAGCGTTGTTAAAGTGAATAACGGGAGCCGGGACAGCACAGTCGGTGGTCTAAAAATTGCAGAGTTCTATTTCCGCCGCAAGCAGATTTTTTTTTCTCCTTCAAAACGTTCGGACCAGCTCTATTCAATTTGTACTGGGGACCCTTTCCCCATGGATGGAGCGGCCGGAGAGTGACGCTGACCAATGCCGAGTCAAGCATGAGTGAAGCGCTACTTCCAATCCGTTTATATGCCTACACAGCAAATAAAAATTCGTCTCCGCAAGTTTGAACAAACCTGTGGTCACAAAATTTGGGCGTTGCTACTTACGGACAGGCAGATGCACGTGGCTAAACAAAGAAAGGTTTTACTTAAATTTTCCTTGGCATGAATGATGATTATGATTAGGACGAATACGAATTGGAAAGTCCCCGCGGTTGCCGCGACACCATGCACTAATATCATTCCGTTACATTTATGTGCACTCTACCCCATCAATGATAATTATTCTGCACTCAAAGTGTACATGCGTACGATGGGGCCTCAGGATAGGGTGGTGGTCTCAGAATCAGGAATACCAGAAGATCCGATTTCACATGACGCTGCAAATTCTGGTTTCCGCGTCTCGGACAATCATTACCCCAAGGTTCACACTGCTCTCGTGCTAGAAGTATTTTAGGCACACTAACAGTCTCTCATTAGCTTCATGGAACACCAAATATTCGTTGCACCAAAAGGTCAAGCAACTCCCCCGCCTTCCATGAAATCCGCAGCATCATTACTCTGTTAACAAAACCCTATGCCCAGCCACATGAAACCAATATCCAGTTTAATATCCATCAACCCAGCCACGCAGGACACCCAACCCAAGTGGTCTCTTTCTAGCACGTTTCCAAAACAAATAATACACGCATTACAGTTTGTGTAAGAAATTATAAAACTATGTTAAACAAATATACAAGCCTGTCCACACTTACCTGCCACATTACACTGCTATATTTCTATGTACACAAAAACCAAACTCTGTATTATATTGATTAGTCCCTCAATTTGTTACTAACTTACTTTACGGTGATGAATAGGTTAGACTTCATACACACAGTCTTTTCTATAAATAATATATACGTTCCAACACCCTTTAGTAGACCTATGGTAGAATAAGTGGATGGATCGGGAAGGATACGTGTTAAACTGTCAGACTGCGGTTACAATGAATGACAGTCGTCTTGCTGTGCACTATTCAGTCCTTTGCTTGATCTGTAAACCTAACCCATCGTACAATAAAATATGGGGACATGTTAGCATGGGCCTAACACGCACAAAATACCTATCTTATTACACAAATCTTGGCAATCGAGTGATGAAGGGCGCAGAAAGAACGACGGTAATGCTCCATGTATTCTAAACTGACAGCATAACTGATAAGCTTCAGGCTTTACCCAGTGAAGGGGACCCTCTGTACCCACTCAAGAGCAGGACGGTCCGAACGTCTCGGTCGTCTACGCAGCAGTCCTCAATTTTCCGACGATTTTCTCAATAACTACGCAAATTCGGCGAAAGTACATTCACCACCTGTTCCTTTCACACGTTTACAGTTCAATGTTCACTAATTATTCTAATGCTCGACATATAGTCGTGTGTTACTGGACATCATTAAACAAAAAAATATAAACGGAATATGTACCAACACAGAATTATGTGTGGGCCCCAACACATGTGTAGGCTTGGTGGCAAAGAATTTTTTTTCCCCCCACTCATGCGAGTATTCAAAATTCCACCTCCCAACCTCGAGTGCCACGTTACTCATTGAGCTATTCCAAATATATTAAATAATAAGTTAATTATGCCTTCAGCAAGTGGTTTGTGTGGTGGGAGGGAGCTTCAGGTTCCACAGCGTCGATGGCTGTTTACGACTACACTTTTGAGTGTCCATCAAAATCCAGGTACCTACCTATCAGACTATGTACCTACTTTTACTTTCTTTAGTAACTAAATCTTAGCAAGGATAAAACAACAGCGGACAGATGTACGCCATTGGTTATATACAGTAATCAGTCGGTACAGGAGCACTCGGATTGCTTATATATATATATATATATATATATATATATATATATATACAGTATATATATATATATACACGCGCGATATGCGCAAACTAATACACGTTTGTTCCATACGCGAGCCAATTTTCGCTTATACTAGATCTTTCTTCTCGTACAACCTTCGTAGTTTCAGGCGCCTCTTCAAGGATGTCGTTGGTTCCCTCTAATGCGCAGCATGTGTCGGCAACCCTGAGCGACATGCGCAGCAGCAGAATTACCGCAACGTCCATCACTTGTCTCGTGTTTCTGGTTTGAAGTTCGCTCGTCTCGGTGTTAATTATTTTGCACTGACGAAATCTTACGGAGTTTTTGTGGATCATGTTTATAATAAGGTTGGTACATAATTTTCGTGCATGTAAAAACTCTAACTCTACAGTAAGTGGCCGTTATTATTACGTTCATCGCCTGAGATAACATTCTGGTCTTACTAAGATACAGTTTGTGCGTCGGGAGACAAATGTTTAACCTCTGGAACCACGTACAATTTTCGTGTAACGCGGGAAATCGTGCGAAATTAAATCATTAAACGATTTCTCACCTTACGAGAAGTTTCGGTGCAACTAATTAAACTCATACACAGAGGGGTTGAGCACATTTTTCAACCTCGTGCTTCCAGAACTATTTGGCGTTAAAAATAATTTACTTGTGCTACAAATTTACAGCAGAAATAGGGTTTCCTTCAGTGCAAGACAGGTCAGTTGGAGAATAATATAATTAAAGATACCATAAGGCAAATCGGTAATTTCTTTAATGTATCTACGGTTTTAAATATTTACGATGTATTTACACTACAACACAGTGACAGAAACTGCACAACCCACTGGCCGTGATGGTTTATTTACTGTTACCACAAATGCATCATTTTTGTCTATCTTCCCACGGCACTCACGAAACGAACTAAAATGACTACCGAATGCAGCATATAAATCCTGATGAAATAATGAAATAAAGTGGCTGTTGAACTCCATTCTTCAAGAGTTTCTGCAGTAAATCTATGCACATTGCACACAGTAAAACTATTTCCAATATGTAACCAATCAAAAAAATATATTAAACAGGATTTCTGCACCTCATTTTGTATGTCGTGAATGCATTTACAGTGAGCACAGCAATTTCTAAAAGTTAATTTCATGGTAATGAAAACTTTAGTCTTATACTCGACCAACGAAGTGCAAATTTATATTCGCCCAACAATTTTTGCTACAGATTTTCAGAAGAAATTTATTTTATTTAACAAGTTCAATTGCTACCGCTATAAGGCGTCGAATGGCAGGAAGAGTGGAGAGTAATGAACAGCGGGGCAGGGGCAGGGGCGGGGGGAGGGGTGGAAATGAGCAATGTCATACAGATGAAGGTACTATCCTGGTATCAATGTGCACGAATCGACGAAAACCGCGTAAACATCAGTTAATGCAGCCCTGGCAGAGATTTTAAACTCTAACTCTCCTCTTGAGATGTACGGTCCAAATTTACTGAATGATTACTGACCTATACCATGCTAACACACAAATGTGGATCACTTTCCTTTGGTGTTACCCTGTACAAAGACGCAGGGACGTTATCACTCATGTCTGTCCGAAATACTTCATGAAGGCATATGCACGTAACCTCCATCTGACACAAACATTCTGACAATGACAGTGTACAAACATGTAACCTGCATCTTTACACAAAAATAACATTCTGACAAGGAGAGTAAAGACAAACACGCAACCTCAACTTAAGACAGATATAACATTCTGACAATCGGCGGAAATGCAAGCACCTAACCTCCATCTGAATACAGACACATTGTTCTAACAGTGAAATTCAACATAAATGATTGCACAAAACAATAAGAATGCATTCGCCCTAGCTCAGATTATCGAATTTCGACAAAGTGGATCGACAAACCACCTGGCAGGCTCAACGAACTGAACTTCGCTGTGTCATAAGAACGTCAGTCAAAACAAAATAATGATACAGTACCAAACACTTCGAAGTGACGTCATTAGTAAAGCAATTTTAATATTTAACACTGAAAAAGCATTAAATTACACACGTCACAGTATATTCCTTTGAATACACGACGACCATCAGCATGAAAAAAAAAATACCCAAATGATTCACAAGAATCCGCTGACATTTGGTGTAAAGAAATCAGAATACTCCATAACACAATAGATGAACCACTTGTAGAACCTGACCTTTGGGTTGGGTGGGAGTGGCACCTAAGCAAGACGGAGCAACCACCTGATACACCTCTACGCGTCCTGGTAGGGGAGATGTGCTTTCGGTTTCTGGATCGTCAGAATCGAGATTGCACCGTGAACGTTGCAGGGAATTAATGGTAACCCAGCGGACTACAGTGGTGTTGGGGAAGCGGGGTTTCAAAAAAGCAACTACACGGCACGGTTGGTGCGTGATTATTAAACGACAACGTATCACAGCGGTGTTGCTGAAGATCGAAGTCTTCTGGAACGTACTGTACGTCGTGTCGACCGATAAAGCTACCGACGTTTCGAAGGATCGCAATACCTTCATCTTCAGAATCTCAAAGTGTCGGAAAAAGTTTCGATTCTTTCACTCTGAAGATGAAGTCTCAAATTTTCGTTCGGTGATGTCGGTTAATTTTAACCAGTCGACAAGGCGTAACATCCCAGAACACCTGAAGTTACATTACCGTCCTCGAAAGATCCCTCTGTGGTCCCTGTTATGAGCAGACTAATCCATTTCATACCTATACAATTTCTTTGACAAGCACATGCCTGAATACTTCTCGAAAGTCTTCCAGATACTATCTCATTTTCATAGTCGGAACCACAACTTTGTAACATTTCTCGTCTTCCCCATGAGTATCATACTATAACCCGTCCATCCCAACCACCTTGCTCTTATAAATCCAAAACTACTTCGTGATTAATAAAGACCATGAAGTTCCTAACAATGTCATTTTCCTTAGCATCTTGTTGCTTCCTCCTTCTTAAGCCCAAACACTCCTCAACAGTTCCTTCTCAGACACTCTCAGCATACCCATACAAGAGAAAACGCAAAATTATGAGTTATTTCAATTCAAAGCAGAAGACGCTGACTAAATGACAACAAGCATTCAACATATACATAATAAAGTGAGGGATTTCTTCTGCAAACTGGATTAGAGCGTAGAAATACATGAAAATTATGAATGATGAATCCGGGAAAGCAAATTCACACAAGCCTTACTTTCGAAGGAATGTGGCAATCTGTTCAGCCTGCTAAGTAAAAACACAATTCGCATCTTTATTGATACAGGTAATAAATAATTTGTTTCTAAGTAACGTGCAGTGTTAGTAGGCGAGATTGGCCAAATTAGCTCAGTTGAATGTCCTGACGCGCCATTAGTATTAATGGCATACCCTATACAAACTCCGACCAACGATAAAAGGCAATGTGATTGTAAATAATGAATTTTGGCGGTGGATGGATAGACTTTATTTAATAACGTCTTTACATTTCCTACGCTCTGCAGCATTGAAAAATTGTAAGATTCGAGACAGATATTGGAGATCAAACGGATGGACTCGGTAACGATTTATTTTCAGGTAATATCAAAGGATTTTCCTGAACCAAAGAAAATCGCAAAAATAATCAGTTCGTATAGTCAAACATTTTACTGAAGTACGCGATTCTGGAACAAGCAACTCTATGAGGGGAGGAATTAGCTACATTGCGAATTCCGTAACCGGTGCGGTTAGCTAAATTGCTAGTCTTTGAGAGGCAGAGTTGGCTACAATGCAAGTGTGTGAGGGGTTGGATTTTCTACACGGCAATTCTATGGTTGCCTGCTTGTAACAATACGAAAAGGATGTGTCGGTTCGTGTTTGGTATATTGTAATTCCCGCATTACGAATGGCCATAAACTGCAAGTGGGTTCTCCTCTTCATTTAACAACGGGGTCGCGTCGTAAGGTAGACGAAGATGGCTGTGACTGAGGAACTGCGAAAATACATGGAACAAAAACCCAGGGCATGTTACCCTAACAGCATTTCCCTCTGGGTTTACGAAACCCCGTCAAAATCCACGCATTATGGTAGTTTTAGAGCCACGTAGCGAATTTCAACCCATCAAACAAAGAAACAAGATGTTAAAGCGGCAACTCGTATAATTACCACTGGGCTTTAAACAGATAAATAACCAACCACACACCTCAACAAAACAAAAGGCTTCTTGACAGTCCGCATTTTATAGAACTCGAAGGTTTATAAGCATGTATGCCAAAGCAACTGGACTCTACACTGATACCTGACTCGAGTCCACAACCCACTTATTTGAGACATACTACCCTTCCGTTCCCCAGTGGTCCTGGATGTTGTCTGCATCTTAACTATAACGCAGTATCCGTATAACAGCAATCATTACTACAAAAGTCACTCATTATTTAAGGACTAATTAGGTACAACACCGTTGTGTAACTCAGGAGCTGATCGACTCCTCCAAACAGCCAGTTTGCTTCTTTACCCCCCTACCGCCACCATATGCCTTTACGTACGCATAGGAGCAGCTTTTCTTTTCTCCCTTCAGTTCCCTGATTCCTGCAAACTTCACTTTCCAGGAAATTCTACAAAAGTTATACAGAGAGTTTTCATGTCAAGATTTCCTACTCCGTCCTCATCCACCGCGTTAAATTCTGCACCCTTAAAAAGCCTCACATTCGAGTTTGTTCTGAACCAGTTTTATCCAGTTCATAAACACACAATATATTAAACACGCTTCTTAATAATGTAGTTCCACCTACTGCCAAGCCTTGCAAACGAACTGTAAATTATATAGCAACTCTCCCCGGTCCCTTTAACACGTGTCCGCCTGTGCACTTACGCATTTCGAAAATTTTCACATCCTCATAACCCCTTCGTTCATAAATTGCTCTCATATAACGCGTGTATGATCGTGCACCTTTTAGCCTGTTTAATTGTGCTTTCCAACCACTTTTCCTGCTACGGTTGTAACTGTATGTGCTGTATTATTCCACAGCCTCGGTCGTGGTTTAATCACTCCAGCTACACGCACTAAACAAAATCTACAACACTAGTGCAATAAGAGGTAACAAATGCATATGAAGTTACATTTCGATCTCCACAACTCACGTGTCCAGCAACAAATGAGCCCCACTTTGCCACCCATATTCGTCTTTGCGTCACACTGCACACGACGACCAGCACTTTGCGTTCTATTCGCGACTGATGGCCACGCTGCTGCGTGTGTTGTGCCAGCCCCACTCATCCACAGCCCCGCCCACCCTTTTCCCCAATGCAACAAACACTGTTACGCAGGCGCTGATCACTCGAAAGTAAACACTCCACGGGTGGCTGGGGGATACGGTTTTGCATAGGCTGCAATACATCATTTGTTGTGTGATACCTAATACCAATTTCTTCTATGTTAGCAACATGATGGGCAGCGGTCCATTTAAAACAGACGTATAGGAGCTAGACTACGGGCTGGACGTCCGAGAAATCTTGGTTCGACTTCCGGAACAGACAAAATATTTCAATTCTCTGTTAAGTCCCAGACTTATATTCAGTGAGCAACGGGGATCAGTTCTCAGGAGTAAACCGACAGGTGAGAGAGTCTAATCGCTCACCCCCTCTATCGTCTAGGTTAAGAATACGCGCAGCTATACCTCCACTTCCAACTACTCGCTGCGTAATAACCCAGAAGAGCGTAGTTCTCATACACGTCGCTGTGGCAGTCTGTAATCACGCACGTCTTCTTATCGTTTGTTTAAATAAGAAAGACAGCTTGCCCTTAGGCAATCACATGGGTTTGGGGGGTTAATCGCCGCCATGACAGCGAAGGAACGGATGAAATCGTAGGCCAGTCACGGGATTTGTGGTGGGTAAAGTGTCACCGGGAAAGATTTCCCCGAACACATCGGGTTTTCCTTGTCAGTTACTTTCTACAGATGTTGTATACTCATTCACTCATCACACTAACGCTACTTAATCTTAGAAACTTGAACGCGCAACATGTTTCGACTATACAAAAGGCCATCATCGGAGAAAAATTAAAGTGTCAAATAAAACTTATCATGTAAACTACATTAATTCATTGTTCGTGGCGGTATACATAGTCGACACCTCATTTTACGATCTTCATACGATGAAATAAGCCAAAATTATTTCACTCTGTGAATAGGCACAGGTTCTGTATAGAACTTTCTTCGCGACTCACACTGGCCAAATTTTAATTAACGATAAACATGTCATACACCAGTACAAGTCCACGATCCCTTTTCCGAAACTCTTGGTGCAGGACGTTCTCCACGATTCGGAATTTTTCAGACTGTAGAAAGGTAACATGGTGCATAGACCATACATTATGTAACATCCCCAGCGGAGTCAGGGGCAGCACCCCGTAATCAAACACATTACTATCTCTGCAGTGAAACGTAAGGATATTCACACTATGTGGGACAAACAGAGACTATAAAAAGGATTGCAGTTTATGTACAGTTTGCATAAAGTAGTAACAAACTGGTAAACTGTGTCAAAACATCCGATATTCTTAACTTCTCGGATATCGGAGTTGCGGAAAAGGGATTGCGGAACTGTATTTTCTTCCCGCGTTATCTAATCTGCCTGACTCCGGTGTTGTACACGTATCTCATTCGCTACCTAAAATATGCTGGGTTGTTATTTCGGTTCCACCCAGTCACAGGAGATTCAATCATGCAGCTGGCATTTATGTTCAACATGCTGTTACTTCTGTCCAGCGGTACTCTGCACATGAAAAACTGTCAGTATACACAGCAGACAATTTACATGTAGTGAGCCTGGTGGTGCCATAAATTCTGTCAAACGTTTGGGCAAGAACCGACGACAAACAGTCTTCGCAAGCTTCCCGTTACAACCCTACCACTCAACAACGGTCTGTCCTCCTCCCTCACGCCTTGGACGTCATGCTAGTTTCGCTGTTTCAGCACGTCACGTGATTCTGTGTGCTTACATGAGGGCTTAGGTTTATAAATGTTGGGAACAATTATTTGGTTAGAAGGTCAAAAATTATTTTCCGAAATGTAGGAATACATATGTTTCCGAATGAGGGTGGTCAGACGCATCTGGTAAGGGATACAAAGATCAGTTGAATAGCAAAGAGAAGGATGGTTACAGGGCAGAGAGTGAGAAAGAGTCATGTGTGAAGTAGGATGGACAGATAACTGAAGAAGAAACAAGTAGAGGTTAGAATAGGATAGAAGTTGCGGTAAGTATTTACAAAGGAGAGCTCTAGTTGTTACGTATTTGTCAATGTCAAGTTTAATGACGTTTTGAAGTTTGCTGGGACAGTCAAAATTCGAGGGTTTGACACTTTTTCGAAATGTAAATCACGAGGGGGTGGATACCATGTTAGTCACGGTAGTCCATTAAAAATGTCCAGCAGAGTACGCTACTACGGGGCTCACACATGTGAAGTTAAAAGATATCACGTCGGTCATTAGGAACCAATGGGGAGGAAAAATAAAAATAAAAAATTGAAGTTTTCGGCCTATTACGAGACTGATAAATTTACAGGGGACCAATCAGACTTGTTAGGCAAATTAGAGTATGGGTAATTTCGAAATAGGGAATCGTAACTTCGCATATTGTAGCGAACGACACAAGTTTTTC
>Ga0123355_10012379_pt1 | contig 13211 bp, 7 predicted proteins | sample TergutEmb28metaG_3_FD_89872 | JGI IMG/M metagenome (GOLD analysis project Ga0123355, IMG submission 89872) | Embiratermes neotenicus P1 segment gut microbial communities from Petit-Saut dam, French Guiana - Emb289 P1 | ecosystem: Host-associated > Arthropoda: Insects > Digestive system > Gut ... | reverse complement strand
TAGGGCGGTGTGTGCATCTAATTGTGTGTGTGAGTGATGTAGGGCGGTGTGTGCATCTAATTGTGTGTGTGAGTGATGTAGGGCGGTGTGTGCATCTAATTGTGTGTGTGAGTGATGTAGGGCCCACTTGGCCTGTTGCGCTGCAGAATGAAAATGCTGAAGTATTTGTTTGGAAATTACTACAGCAAACTGTTGAGAGATTACTACAGTACTATTACAGTAATGTGTTTAGAGGATACTACAGTACTATTACAGTAATGTGTTTAGAGGATACTACAGTACTATTACAGTAATGTGTTAAATGTATATTACAGTACTATTACAGTAATGTGTTTAGAGGATACTACAGTACTATTACACTAATGTGTTTAGAAGATACTACAGTACTATTACAGTAATGCGTTTAGAGGATACTACAGTACTATTACAGTAATGTGTTTAGAGGATACTACAGTACTATTACAGTAATGTGTTTGGAGGATACTACAGTACTATTACAGTAATGTGTTTAGAGGATACTATTGTACTATTAGAGTAATGTGTTTAGAGGATACTATTGTACTATTACAGTAATGTGTTTAGATGATACTACAGTACTATTTCAGTAATGTGTTTAGAGGATACTACAGTACTATTACAGTAATGTGTTAAGTGTATATTACAGTACTATTACAGTAATGTGTTTAGAGGATACTACAGTACTATTATACTAATGTGTTTTGAAGATACTACAGTACTATTACAGTAATGCGTTTAGGGGATACTACAGTACTATTACAGTAATGTGTTTAGAGGATACTACAGTACTATTACAGTAATATATTTAGAGGATACTACAATACTATTACAGTAATGTGTTTAGAAGATACTACTGTACTATTGCAGTAATGTGTTTAGAGGATACTACAGTACTATTACAGTAATGTGTTTAGAGGATACTACAGTACTATTACAGTAATGTGTTTGGAGGATACTACAGTACTATTACAGTAATGTGTTTAGAGGATACTACAGTACCATTACAGTAATGTGTTTAGAGGATACCACAGCACTATTACAGTAATGTGTTTAGAGGATACTATTGTACTATTACAGTAATGTGTTTAGATGATACTACAGTACTATTTCAGTAATGTGTTTAGAGGATACTATTGTACTATTACAGTAATGTGTTTAGATGATACTACAGTACTATTTCAGTAATGTGTTAAGTGTATATTACAGTACTATTACAGTAATGTGTTTGGAGGATACTACAGTACTATTACACTAATGTGTTTAGAGGATACAACAGTACCATTACAGTAATGTGTTTAGAGGATACCACAGCACTATTACATTAATGTGTTTAGAGGATACTATTGTACTATTACAGTAATGTGTTTAGATGATACTACAGTACTATTTCAGTAATGTGTTTAGAGGATACTACAGTACTATTACAGTAATGTGATAAGTGTATATTACAGTACTATTACAGTAATGTGTTTAGAGGATACTACAGTACTATTACGGTAATGTGTTAAGTGGATATTACAATACTATTACAGTAATGCGTTTAGTGGATACTACAGTAATCTGCTTAGAAACAAATATTCAACCATCTGTTTAGAAGGTAACTACAATAATGTGCGTACGGATTACTGCAATAATCTGTTTGACGTATTGTACAGTAACCTGCTTAGACATTGCCGAGGTTTTTGGAATAGGTAGTAGAATTACAACTATCTGCTACAGGTACGTATGTACGGTTAATGAATGTAGGTGAAGAGAAATTCGCGATTACGAGCACATCTCTTGCAAGCTAAAATTACTAACGAATATTTAAGGCTATAAATTTTCGGGTAATGGTAAAATTACAGCAGAAGGAATCAAAGCTGCAAACAAGACGTTAGGGTCTCAGCTTGAAAAACTGTTTCAGTCTCTCAAGTACGAAAGAATTGCGGCAACAATGGACAAACCATCAATTTGTACATTTTACATTATTTAAAATTTTCACAGCAACTAGGCCTATATGTAATGAAGTATTTTCACACGAATTTTAGAAAGTAATGTCTAAATTTCCTCATTTCACACTATTTACAGGTTAGAATTGTGAATATGTCACACACGTTTGGCAAAACATTCTGGAAAGCGCACTTAATTTTAAATATTTTATTCTTCATCTGTGCCAAGAGTCGTCTTAAACCTTTGCAGAAGAGGACGAAATTCAGTCTCAAACAGGACAGGTAATGTGGGTATAGTGTAATGTAGATATAGTGTAATGTAGGTATAGTGTAATGTAGGTATAGTGTAATGTAGGTATAGTGTAATGTAGGTATAGTATAATGTAGATATAGTGTAATGTAGGTATAGTGTAATGTAGGTATAGTGTAATGTAGGTATAGTGTAATGTAGGTATAGTGTAATGTAGATATAGTGTAATGTAGATATAGTGTAATGTGGGTATAGTGTAATATGGAGGCGCGTTCTTGCAACAATTGTTGCAGTGGAGAAGCAATAAGTACTTTAGATGCCGGACTGCTGGCCAAAAGTCAGTATTCGGAAGGTCCTGCGACCGGCCATACCTACACAGGTTTTTCTTGGTTTCCCTGTGCCTAAAAGCAAATGCTGAGACGGTTCCCGAGATTCCAAGTTGCCACTACATGCTTCTCATGTAGCCCTCCCGACTTAAATTTAGTAGTAACCAATTTCATATATTGTATGCATGTAAAATAACCACTGCCACCGGGTGACAACCCAATTGCAGTTAATAAATATTATTATTATTATTATTATTGAATTAGACGATAAAAACTCTTGATTTGGAATCCGATAAAATTTGGTATGATCAAAACCATGCTGACAAAATTTCAGTTCTAGCGCGTAGGGTCCAATAGGCTTATTTCCCCAATTCCCACATAGATCAAACTGGAATATAAGGAAAGAAAAACTGTTTAAAACATAGTTTTTGTCTAACAATTACTTGACTTTCCCCGTATAGCTCTATCTAAATTTGCACTTCTGAAATACGTACTAAATTTCGTTGCTGTGATGATGCAGCATGTAGCAGATCAGGTGGACAGGCGGTGGCGAAATTAATCCAAGGGACATGTGCGCCAAGAAAACAAAACAGAGTTTCGGTTAATGCTACCCGCTTCAACCGAGTGCTGAAATTATCGGAAAACTGAATTACGTTCCCCAGTAAAAAGGGTCGTGAAAATAGTCTCAGCGGTTTTTGAGTTGTTACACGCAGTCAGAGGGACTGACAGACATGGTAAAATCAATGGGTTCAATTTTTGCAAATTTTCGCTAACAATACTCAAAATGCGTACCACAAAGACATTTGTAACGAAGTTGCTTCACGGACTCCTGCATGAGAAGCCAGTACTTCCTCAGGTAGTCAAGAAACTCCCTTCGTATTAAGGACCCAAAATATCATTACCGATTGCACAAGAGCCTGCCATCTGTTTCTCTTTCGAGCCAGAAGAATCCAGTTAACGACCTCCTCAAGTTTTATTTATTTAAGATGCTTTTTAATATTATCCTGCCATCTAAATTAGGTGTTCCACCTAATATTTTTCCTAATTATTGACTAAATATTTTCAGTTTTGTTTGAAATATTTTCGATAGATATAAGCACACCCGTAATTCAGGCAGTCATTATGGAGAATATGACGACTCAGATCTGAAAAGTGATGCCGTGTAGGTTTATACGTCTGTACCAAACTATGGGATTTCGTATCTAAGAAACCCATATTAATCGGAATAGTTAATCAGCCAAATCAAAAGCACAATTTGTATTATTATTTTATTTTTTCCAGCAATAAATTTTTCCGCAGTAAATTAACGTTAAGTTCAATTGACCTGCTAAACCAAAATAATGCACAAAGGGAAACATTCCACATTTTAAACTTCAAACTTGGGCACATGTTTTCCTTTTGAACGGCTTTTCTAACACAAGACCTTGAGTGATTAACTATTTTTGTGTAATATAATGTATTAAATACCAGTAATTACAGCCATTATGGAAAGATCCTGTTTTGACTTTTTAATTCGATTTGGCACCTTTTCATAGACTTACGCTGTATCCTTAGTAAAATTATACTGACTATCAAATATTCCACACGCAACAAGCATTCTTTCTTATGTGACACCACATTACCGCATATGTTTCTTTCCACAGCGGACTCATTTCTGCGGTGCAGGAGAAATGATCCAGACTTGAATTCATGTCTGCAAGCTGCCATTCAAAAAGCCATGCTGATTATGAAAGATGGTTGGTATGAAAGATTTGTTCGTACAAATTCTGCATAACTATTCCTATAAACAAGAAAATTATCCTGAATTGCACGAGCAGAAGCTGGTCCTACCTTGCAGTACACACACCAACTTTTGGTTATAAAAATCATTCAATTAATGTTATAGAGGGAAATAACCGCTCTATGTGCTGAGATTTATGGGAAACGCATAAATTCAATGTGTGGATGTAATGCATTAATTTTATTGTTAAAATCTGTGATACGCAAAGTAAGGTAAAATAATTTTTGTATTATCAGTTTTCGTAACTATCAATCCAGGCAGCATACACTTTTTATTTTACGACCGTGCGTAAGCTCGGCGTAAGGGCTGAACTGGTCTAGGTAGGCTCACATTTGTAATCATATGTGTAGCGTCATAATTGGGAAACTTCGCAACAATTTCGCGTGTAAATAATGAACTCTTTCTTCATATACTAGTGCTGTAACAACTGAACATAGTCTAAGTTGATTTTTCCTTGTTTATGATCTGTTATCGCTACCATAATTGAACAGCGGTTCGAATCCTTCTGCGGAGTTAAATATGTGCAATAGATTTCCTTATATAATTCTTCCTTCAGGGAAAAGATATTAAATTCTGAGACCACCCTCTTATCTACATGGTAACGTAGCCTACTTTCTATAATCATCACATTAGCTTATATATTCTATTCTTTCTGACTGCTAATAAAATAAATATATTCAAAATATAAACCCTCTTATCTGTTTAAGTATGTGTCTCTTTCCCACCATATTTGCTCTCGAAAAGGCAACTGATTTTCTTGAAGTTTGGTATAAGATTTGTGTCATTGAAGGCCATCTAAAAGCATCAGATTTTAAGTTCTACACGCAGTATACTGGTAGATACAGAAAAGTATGATGTTTGTGATAACGCCATTACTTCATGTAGGGTCCTGAAATTACATGTAATCAGAGTTATTAAAAAATATATACAGCTTGCATTAGGTTCGTCAATTTTTCTTCGTAGAATATAAATAAAGAATACTCTCACAAGGTTAATATTTTTTATCTTTAAATTCGAAAGTTGTAAATGAACCTCCACGAACAGTGCCACGAGAACCTCAAATCTTGTAAGCTAATATACGCATGTTGTGAAAAACAAAATGTCATGTAATTAACCCTAGAGGAACTCTATTTTTGCTGTTCCCCAATTCGGCAAAACGAAGTTCTGAGCTCATTAATAATTTAATTTACACTTTTGTTTCTCCTCTGAAAGATAGGACGTAAAATAGTTGTCATCGTTTGTTTGAACTTCATAAAAAGATACTTCATTAAGGAAGTCTTTGTGAAATATATAGAGAAAAGCTTTTGTTAATTCACAGCTTTCTTCCAAAATACATCCTGTGGTTAACAGCTCAGAACCTCTTACTTTTAATGTAACATATTCATTGGACATATCTTTCCTAAAGCCAAATTCATCTGGGACTAATACTTCTTAGTATGCAGGTAATGGACTTAGCAACTCACTTCTTTCCTTAGACACTTGATATTTTGATGAAAGGAATTAATTCGATTGGTTTCATTTTTAATCCGGATTCTAGAATAAAAAAATGCATGCGCTGTAAGTAAGCGCTTTCGTATTATCGACTTCAAGCAAAATATGCTGAATACAACAACAGGAGTGCCGTTGTACTGGTCAATATAACAACAGGAGTGCCGTTATACTGGTCAATACAACAACAGGAGTGCCGTTGTACTGGTCAATACAACAACAGGAGTGCCGTTGTACTGGTCAATACAACAACAGGAGTGCCGTTGTACTGGTCAATAGCCCATTCAATGTCACCATGCCTAAGCTTCCTCTCGTCTCGAGAATAAATTTGAAGGCATTGTGTTTTGCAGGCCGGGCCAGTAACACAAATCTAAGACACACTGTTGCTTCTCAGGCTGTGAAAAAGCCGTACATTTATGTTCCTAAACCGTCCCTTCAAACTTTTCCACTTACGCCTCTGATACTCTGACTTAAAACTATTGGCGATATAAAATCATATGCCCAGGTTTTATAAAAACGTGCATCCTGTTGCTCTTCCATGATTACTTCATAAAGGTGAACTCGTTGACGATTCAGGTCTCTATGGGTGTGACGATGCGTTTTTCGGTGAATCGTTCCGGACTTTCGAAAGACATGGTGCCTTTATCTTGGAGATCTAAGCATTACAAAAATAACGCTTACCCCCTGAAAATTGCCGGGCACAAACAAACAGCCTTACATCCTAGAAGAAAACACAAATACTCATCAACACAGATCTGAGAAACTCAAATCTTACAATAAATTCCTTCTTTCCTCTCGTATTCTGCATATTGCATGTAGTGTCTTTCTTAGTATTCCGCACAAAATTTTACATATTAACCGTTTGGCACCGGAATTATTTTTTTTTTAATTTTAGCACACTCTGTTTATAAAATGTGAATAAAACAGGAACCAAATACGTTAGAATTATGAAACAAACTGCATTTTGAAGAGAAAGAAACGGAGAGTGTATATCATGTTTAAAATATTCAGTACCTATATTTGTTGAATAAATATATAAAATGCAACGTTTAGAGGTTAGCGGTGCGGTACGACCACTATAGGAGTCGTTAGGCGTCAAAGGGTTACGAAAATAATATACACAGCTGTTACAGTTGTAAGTGTAAAAGTCTGTATAAAATAGCCCGAAAATTCAAAACTACAAGCCGAAGAACATATTTGATCTACGTAACCTTACTCGACACTCAGCTCATGATATTCTAAATTGCCGTCAACGAAGGAGTAACATCTGTACCAAAAATGCACACACAATTACGATCATTCACTTCTTTTACTTAGGTATCCCCGAACTCCAAATGCTACCGGTGGAGCCTCTGGACGTAACCAATATCAATATACAGGATGGCATCGGACGTCCAGTGAAGATGACCCTAGACCTCAATAACGCCAAGCTGCATGGCCTGACTCAAAGTCGTCTAAAATCAGTCAGGTTACGTATATTTCGCTTCTTGATTAGTTCAGTCTCGCTATTACGAACTGCCACATGGCTGAAACAAGACTTGTCATTTCTGCAAACCTTCGAAGTGTTTTAAGTTATGAAGAACTTTTGGCGCAAGATTTATATGGCACAGATTTCATGACTTTGTGTAGGATGCTAGAAATGCACAACACCATTAATGGCTGGCAAAAACCGTCTGTTCCATGTGCATCCTCACTAAGCCATCTGATGCAATCATAAGAGATCCACTTAAGCTGAACCTATTCGGTTTAAGTAAAATTGGTTTGGCATATAAAAGGATAATGGCGTCGTAAATTCTCAGAAATTAATAATGATTTTACTGAGGAGTTCTATAAAAATGTTAGTTGAATATTAAAATTCTAAAACCTGGTAAAAGCAACTAAGTACCTTAGTTCCAGGTCTAGCTCTTACACCCACAGCCACAGCAATTTAAACTTGAGGTGGTATACTTTATCTAAGCAGCGACTTGCAGGTTCGGCTTCCCGATAAATAGCAACCATCCTTGTTCCACACGGTTCAGTTTCTTGTACTGTCAATTTCGAATGAAAAGCAAACGCAGATAGGTTTGGTCAAACTGAAAGTTCACACATACAAACATATATTTCGGGTTTTTTATCTTTCCGATCCCAGGGGCCGCGCGGTCCAAGGCGTGGGTTAGATTCACGCCAGGCCACGGTTGCCTATCTCTTATGAGTGATGTGTGTTGTCAGGTAGAGTTCTCTGCGTCGAGGTGGTCACCCTTCCAGAGGAGTCCTGCCGAGGGTGCGCGTCGATAATGATGAGGCCTTGGTCCACTAGAGGGAGTTGCGCCATGGGAAAGAAATATTGTTTTATCTTAAATTTCTGATCATTGTCTTTTAAACCAAAGTTAGATCGTAGATATGCCTTTGGCAGGCATCACAATGTGAAATCAGTCTAGCTGGGGTGACCGCGGCTGTATAAACTGGTACGTAACGTAGGAATGTGTGTTGTTGCAGGACCGACCTTGAAAAAAGGTGCATAGAGTTCGAAGCCAACGTTCCATTTACAACAATCGATGCCGATTACATCATGGATGGGAAGTTCCTGGTCCTTCCTCTGAAAGGAAAGGGGAAATGTAATATGAATTTGAGTAAGTTTTTTTTATTTTAATCGAAGACATCCCTTTGTGTTTCAGTTCTCGCAATAAAAAAGTAGTGTGTTACATCAAAAACACAACAATATTATATAGTTATTGATTGTTTGTTATGGCAACATGTTTCGGTCTTTCTTTACACCATCTTCAGGCCAACGTTCTAAAGTAAGAGGTTAAGTTAGTGCATACTCTGTACTATGGGATCCCATACTTCTTACAAAGAGTAAGCGAAACTAATTAAAAATGTAAAAGTGTACGTAAAGGTTATAGTTCTTTTGTTTAGGATATAACATAATATATCTAAAAATAATGCATACTTATTTATAATCAATTAGGAAGATACCCTTCTCATTCCTTACTATATTAGTTCTAGGCCGGTAACGCTTCTTAAAGTCACTGATGCTCTTATACAAGTCCCTATTTTTTTTATATTACTGTTAGTTTCAAGGTGCTGAATTTTAGCTTTTAAGTATTTCTTCTTTTTTTCCCTGAAATGTCTCCTAGCTTCACGTCTTACATTGTTTGGATTAGCTACATTGTTTTGGTTTCGATCCTGTTCCCACTGCATTTTAGCCTGCTCCCTTTGAACTAAAAACACCTAAACATTCTTCTGCAAACCTGGTTTATGCTGCTTCAGTTCTTGCAGACCTCGACTCTCTTTAGTTGAGGTTTTGATACTTTCTTTAATGTTCTCCCAAGCCCTATCTCTGAAGTTCTCTAAAGCTGCATACCTTTTGGAAATCGCAATCTGATACTGTTTCCTAACATCCAGCTCATTTAGCTTCCTGAGATTAAATATTTTCACATCGAAATTCTGTGCTGCTTGTTTACTTACTGCCAATCTTTCCATAGCTTTTGCAACCACCAGATAGTGATCGGTATCACAGTCAGCTCCCCTGAAACTTCGCACATCTACTACACTCGAATACCATCTCCTGTCTACCAATATATGACCAACCTGGTTGTGAGTCTTCCCTTCAGGAGAGGTCCAGGTGTACTTATGAATGTTTCGGTGCGGGAACATCGTGATCTTAAAATCCAAATTTTTTGATGTGGTAAAGTTTTCTATTCTAAGATCATTATCATTACTATCCTGATGTATACTCTCATCCTCAATTTCGGTTTGAAAATATTCCTTCTCCCCACTTTTGCATTAAAATCTCCTAATAGAATTCCCGTATGGTACTTAGGAAAATGATAAAAAAAACCTGCTATAATTCCTCGTAATAGCTGTCTTTTGAATCATCAATTTTCTCCTCACTTGGTGCGTGCACATTCAGAACAATGATATTATACCAGCGACCTCTCGGAAGTATACATGACATCCTATCGCTAACAAACTCTGCTCTCTTAACTGCTGATACTTTTCTGTGGTGTACAAAAATCTTGTTACCAATTTTTATTTTCATTTCCCTTTTCATAGGAAAATTATAATTCCTTGCTCTTACCGTGCCCCTTTTGTCCCACGTAACCTCATGTACACCCATTAAATCTAATTTTTATCTTGCTAATTCACTGGCTGCTGCTGTAAGTGAACATGCCCTGTATAGGCTCCTAACATTCAAAGTACCACACCGCACTTCTACAAATGTAAATAAACCTCATAAATTGCTTCCTAAGTCCGTAATGGAATATTTCCTTCAAATGTTGGTATTATGATAGGATTTGAACTCTTTCAATTACTAAACTCTTGAAATCTGTGTTCGAGTTTTTTTTAAGTAGCTTAGCTCATAGTCTGCGCAGCAAAATCATGTAATTTTTAACTGGGTGGCAGTTTTGTTTACACCTGTTACTGAAATACAAGGTACTCAAAATGTCAAGTTAACTCTTCCACATTACAACATTCCTTCTCGGTGACATTAAAAGTTTCATTATTCGCTTCCAAATTATGTCGAACCTACTTATGAATTCGGTATCACGTATCGAGCTTCTTCCTTTGACTTGTCTTTTGTTACACGCTGGTCGCTTCCTGTTAGAAGGGACAGGAGTATGGCAGAGTCTGAACCTTGTTTGCCACACACATTGCTGTTTTTTTTCATAAGCCTGGAATCGAACTAGGCCTGACGAAAAATGTTCGGTTACATACGGTGCAGAGTGTGAGCTCTCAGGAGCACATGGGGAATCAGAGGGAGACAATAGAACAGCAGCTTCTGCCTGCATCAGTTAAATGTACAGAGTGACGCACGAGTAGTTAACACATTGAAATTTAGAATTAACAGGTGTTTGTATATTCTGCATAGTCACTAAACAGAGTTCATGTATTTGCTGATGCATCTGAGTAATTGTTTGTGTCAATATGGACTGATGGTGTGAGAAATGAGTAAGTGTTACATAGAGTCAAGGAGGACAGGAATATCCTACACACAAAGAGGAAGAAGGCTTACTGGATTGTACAGATCTTGCGTAGGAAATAATTTATAAAGCAAGCTATTGAAGAAAAGATAGAGGAGACTTGAAGGCGAGAAAGAAGACGTAAGCAGCTACTGGATGTCCTTACGGAAACGAGAGGATACTGTATATTGAATGAGGAAGCGCTAGCTCGCACCCTGTGGAGAACTCACTTTGGAAATTTTATGGGCCCATCGTAAGACAGACTAAGCCATGACGAACAATGATCGATGTGCCCACCGTTTCTTCAAGCAGCTTCTTCTGTAGCCAATGGAAAGCACTTGGAATTAAATTTTACTGAATATGCAGTCTATGCACTTGTAGACGTTTTATGGCATACATTGATCCGTTATCTACAAATAGTTTAATATCTACCAGTGTTTGAGGGTGCAGCACGGGTCAAAACGGTACACCTACTGCTTGAACACAACAGTCCCTGCTATCTGGCTTCTCTGTCATGAACCATAAGAAATGTTTACTACCTCGGAATAGATTAATGACAAACTTTTGAATCTTATGTCTGTATGTGAAGTAGTGTGCTAGATAGTTCAGAATAAATTAAATTTTTGCATAGGTGGACGCATATATGAATGGTTGGATGGACAGACGAATGAATGAATAAAATAAGTATATAAATGAAAAAACGAATGTTCACAGATACACAAAAGAATAGGAACAGCTGATCGTATTATGTCGGTTATCATGAGTTCAACTTTTTACCTCAGTAGAGCTATTATAGTCCAGAGCTACTAAAATTATATTATATAAGACACTTATAAGACCGGTAGTGTCGTGTGGAGCGGAAGCATGGACGTTGACGAAGAAAGAAGAACAAGCTCTGCTAATTTTTGAAAGGAAAATATTTAGAAGAATGTATGCGCTAAATATGAAAACGGGGAATGGAAAAGTCGGACGAATCGAGAACTAGAAGAATGAGTAAATGAGAAAATATAGTAAAATGGATAAAAGGGCAAAGGATATATTGGTTAGGTCACCTAGAGAGAATGGAGGAGGATAGGATGCCCAAAAAGATCTTCACTCAAGAACTGGAAGAGACGAGAAGAATGGGAAGACCCAGAAAAAATGGAAAGAGGAAGTAGAAAGAGATCTTCAAGTGCTGGGAGTGAGAAGACGGAGAGAATTGGTGGCAGATAGGAAAAAATGGAAGGACAAATTTCGACAGGCCAAAGCCGACAGTGGGCTGTAGTGCCAATGGAAGAAGAAGAAGAAGAAGAAGAAGAAGAAGAAGAAGAAAAAGAAAAAGAAGAAGAAGAGCTATTATAGATGAATTCAAGTCAGAGCTTCTTTAATAACGGACTCTCGGTTCACGTAATGCGGTACATATTTCTGGTCCTAAAAAGTAAATAAATAAATAAATAAATAAACAATAAATATACACATAATGCTCGTACCCACGTTTTGTTCTGTGTAACTATATGGGTTTACATCTCTTTATCCTTTATTATGTCATCATATACTTTGAAATCTTCTATTGGTTAAAATTTTATCTCTTGGTGTGAAAAATAGCCTGGTACTGAATGCAAAAGAAAGACTTTATGTTAATTAAGAGAAGTGATTAAATTGGACAAATTGACGTCGTACCTGCCTCACCATTCGTCTCTCTGCGTGATTTATCTTCACAATTTTTGGCGCATTTCCATGATACTTGATATTACGGAATATATACAATTGAACTCGGTTATACCGTCGTCTTAGGGACGGAATAAATTGTGTCGTTATAGAGGAGTGTCGCTGTAAGCGAGTTCGTTAGTAACAGTGAAGGAAAAATATTTCAAGACAAAACTACAGATTCGCGGGCATATTAATTCATGTTAACGCTATGATCTAATTCATAATTAGATTAAATTGAAATTCAGAAATAATAAGAATTATTCTTCTATACATGTAAATTTCCTTCCAGGTTTACGCTACAAAATACAGTAACTTAAAACGAAAAAGTAGCAACACAAAAGTTACCATGAGAAGAAGACCACTCGCTGCTACACTGTCACTTTTCTCTTGCTGAACGCCTGAAGCAGCGCCCAATCGACGTCACTTCATCCAGACTTTGAAAAACGCTTGATTCTCGATCCTTGCTTTTCAAACACACTAATAATTTTGGTTCTGTGTTTCCAGATCATTTGGATCATAGAATTTACGAGACGAAAATCCCAACACAAGTCAACTTTCTCAGCTTTCTTTTTTTATTCTTCTCTTTGTCATATAACTTTAATTTTTCCTTCTACGCTCAGAACCTTTCTTTTATTCATGGCTGTAGTCATATTATCAGGTTTCCAGTCTCCTGTTAACTGCAGGAATAGTCAAACCAAGCCAAAACAAGGTGCTAACTGGGGGGGGGGGGGGGGGGCCATTTGCCAAAGCCCAAGTTGGCCTCCCCCTGTCTTTTTGCCCTTCCTGCGT
>Ga0123355_10012378_pt1 | contig 13212 bp, 7 predicted proteins | sample TergutEmb28metaG_3_FD_89872 | JGI IMG/M metagenome (GOLD analysis project Ga0123355, IMG submission 89872) | Embiratermes neotenicus P1 segment gut microbial communities from Petit-Saut dam, French Guiana - Emb289 P1 | ecosystem: Host-associated > Arthropoda: Insects > Digestive system > Gut ... | reverse complement strand
GCATAAAGATGCCCGAAACATGTCGAGACTGTAGTCAATAATCAACATCTGGAATTGACAATAAATCATCTATATTTTTGCATCTTGTTGGTATTCTTTCTTCACGCTTTGCTCACGATGCACAGTCACAGGAACATAAAACGTTAATCTTGGTTTATTTTATTGGCATAGTTGATTCGAAAACATTCTAGACCATACATTTCTTCTCGCTGCATAAAGAAGAACTTACTTACGGTATTATAGTGCATTTTTAGGTAACATTTTAGAAACGTAAGTTTCAGAGTTAAGTAGAACTTCCGAGCATGTTACGTTAGAAAAATTATCCATTTCATTTAAGGACTTCTACTGTATGAAATACTGTTTCAATCAAAATTTGAAAATTGTGAAAAGCCTAAATTCATCTTTAAAGAATTGAAGAAAACGTAAGGAGTACTAAAGAGAGTGTGGTGTTGTTGGTGGATTTATATCTTAAGAAAAAATGAGAATTACCTAAAACTTGTAGAGAAAGGTTTTCGGAACCGCAGAAGGTAACATCTTAATTGGCTTGAAGACAGTCACATACACGGCGGCTCTGTTTAGAGAAGGCTTCTTCATCAGAATGTAGTCACAAATCTTCCAGTAAAGAAATTCAGCATCTTTATACAGCCCTAATTTTAAATGCCGCGTTTACAATATATCGCACTGGATAAAATCTTCAACAGTGTTAAAAGAGACTCATTCATTAGTGTTCATTTTAATATTACCTTCTCTCTTACACGCCGATTCCAAATAGTAGCATCTCTTCATACTTACAGACTAAACCTTTGCAAGCCTTAACCTCTGCCATGCGCTGTATGTGCCATGATGGAAGGATATAAACCACCGGATATCTTTCTGTCTAATCTGCTTTAATATTTTTTTAGAAATTTGAAAAATATATTTACAAACGGGCAGAAAGTGTCGCTGATTTTGTATTAATTTTATCTACTTGCTTGTAAATTTGAATGCAATTTATTTTATTGTCGTTACATTAGACTGTGTACATGTTTAGAGGTTCACAACTCTTGACGCTACAAATCCTTCAAAATTAGAGGAAAGTAAATAATTTTTTTCCATTTACCACAATATTCCCACACTTACACCTAACTTTTTATTCGAAGTAAGGAAAGTTTCATTTCATAACATGAAACGTAAGGGAACGAATAGACTTGGGAATGGGTTGGGAAAACTTGTGCTTCGTTTCGACATTCTATGTATAAGAACGAATCGAGTAAACAATGGAACATACGCTTCCTCTCCATAATCCTGCGCTATTGTGTTTGGATGGTGAATAAACTATAAGCTCAACAAAGTCATCCTCAATTCAGAATAAACCATAAACTTTCATTTATTAATTCATATAGGACACGCCCAACGGAATAGGTTTGCTGTAGAATTATCACTTTGCCTTTCTAAGCCATAGAACGGGAAAGGGATTTGAGTATTTTTTAAAACACTCTGTTGAAAAATGGACTATTGATTTCGAGGTAGCTTTCTAGTGAAGAGGTGGAGCAACTGAAACCTAAAAAGTCCGTAAAAATTTCCTGTGTTTTACTTACGTTGTTAAGTTGTAGGACGGGCATCGAAAACACTTAAAAACGTCTCTTTAAAAGTAGGCAGAAAATATGCAACATTTCACTATCACAGTCGGGAAGAGTTTCCGACTGTGATAGTGTGAAGATCAAAAACACCTTCTCTAAAAAGTCAGGTAAAATTATGAGATATTTTATGAAGGAATTCTGATGTCAACAAGGTCTTTTGGTTACGTAACAGGCAGGTGGCATAATGAAACAAGGAATAACACATAATCTAGTACACGCCAAAGTTAAGCATAATTACCAACGGATAAGCACTTTCTCTCATATCACGTGCAAAAAGTAAGGGGAGTCCTCCAGGGAAGACATGAAAATATAATGAGAGATCGGCAAAGAAGACTGGCCTGGGGGTGAAAACTTCGTGATACAACACGTTGCCCTGTAATTTAGTCTGTTATAAATACTAATAATTGTTGATGTTTTGCTGACCGTGCATTTCAGTATATTTATCTTAGTAATTAACCAACTTGATACACAAAATTTTTGTTTTACAATAAGTTTATTTCTTAGCCTCTACATGTTTCGAGCACATGTGCTCGAAACATGTAGACGCTACGAAATAAACTTATTGTAAAACAAAAATTTTGTGCATCAAGTTGGTTAATTACTAAGATAAATTAATAAATGCGTTCATGGTAATTAAACACTACTTTATCAAAATTTTGTTTATTCACCAACCGATGCACTAGTGAGTTGTCTTAAAAAACAATATTAAAATTTACATTAAAACAGCTGCGACATGTTTCAGTGTTACAGTTACACCATCATCAGGGAGTGCATTAATTTTTGCTTACTGAAGTTACAGTCCATTAAAGTACATCGGTGTGTGTTTAATACGGTGGTCATGGTGTGGCTACATATATTAGATCCCATTGATGTCTGTATATTTTAATATTCGGCAATAGACTGTCTGCTGCCGAACAGTACAACATACAGACACCAATAAGGAACTAATTTTGCAGCCACACCACCACCGTATTAACCACACAACGATGTATTTTAATGGACTATTCTAACAACTGTAACTTTAGTACGCACAAATTAATGTGCTCCCTGATGATGGCGTAACTGTAAAACCGAAACATGTCGGAGCTGTTTTAATGTAAATTTTAATGTAAATTTTAATATTGCTTTTAAAGATAACTCGCTAGTGCATTAGTTGGTGAATAAATAAAACTTTGATAATATCAAGATGCTGCACGGTACGAGTGTGGAAATTAGATACTAATTTGTGACATTATATAACAAAACGGGACTGATGGCTTAAAAAATACCGATTTTCACACAACTCGTATTCATTCAGTCAGGTTCAGTGTGTCCCCCTCTACGGACCTTTACCCAAATAAAAAAAAAATATGGACAAACTTCATCCTGTGACATTAAGTACGCATAATTTCCACTCCATGAATTTTCACTAAATCACAACCACTCGTCTACACTACCTAGCCATATTCTAATACACTTCCTTTCGCCAACGTCAGTGAACAAATATGGAAATGACGGTTAGCATTTCATTAGCGTCTTTACGTTAAGCACGTGTATCCGTCACTGCGCCTGTTTTAACAAACCTTACTTGTTCAAATTTTGTAAAGAACTTCTAAGTCGTGTTTTACAAAAACCTGAAAAACTGTTTAATCGCTGCTACTAGATCACAAAATGACAGAGAGACAGACAGATGGACGGACGGATGCCGCATAATAACGGGTGTAATTATTAAAGGCAACTTGTGTATGTGAGAATACGCAATTGCTTTATTATTGATGGCTTATTTGTAGCGGTTATATAAAACAGTAGAGGTAAAAGAGAGAGAGAGAGAGAGAGTTTAATTGGAAGCAAAAAGTCTAAACCAGATTTGGCTTGGAGGGTACAAGATAAATTGTGGTTTATAGGCGTTTTCGCAAAATTGCGTAAAGCGACTATTATCTTCTTTATGTCTGTCCGTCTTTTCGTCCGCATGGAGCATTTCGGCTACCGCTGGAAGGATTTTCATGAAATTTTATATTTGAATATTTTTCGAAAATCTGTTGAGAGATTCAAGTTGTATTGAAGCTTGACAAGAATAACGGGCGCTTTACATGAAAACCATTGTATATTGTTGATCATATCTCTCTCAGTTCTTCTCAGAAGGTAAACATTTTATAGAAAATCAAAATTCACTTTTTAATTTTAATAACTTCTATTTCCAAAATCGTGTCGCTCGTTAAATTAATGTGAAAAAATATTGCACATCCAGACAGACCACAGATGGCAAGGTGGCGCATGCGCATTGCATGTTGGATACTTAGTACTACAAACATACCCCGAGAATATGGAATATAATTGCTTTTCCACTGCAACAGTGGTGCACGAAAGCGCCTCAATATTAAGTTGTGCCTGTCTTATTTTTCTTCTATTCTGTTATTGTATAGAGGTTAGTCAGAATATTACTCTCAGTGGTGTATAGATTGAAATATTTGTTTGAGAGATGTAGACGACAGTATAGATATTAAACTGTATATTTTTGTAATATTTTTATTTTGCCTGACTGTAAATATCACTTAGGTGGAATATTCTTACGCGGAACGTTCGAAGAACTTTTACACTTTAAAATCTAAAAGAAATAAGGGCAATATTATGATTATGCTAGGCTCAATATAAAGCAAGGAAGATGAAGATTTCAGCTTCACATTTATCAGGATACATAATACAAAAACGCATAAGAAAATTTGCTTCAGAACTGCTGTCTTCTGGAATTTGAGATTTTGTACCTAGTTAATATTCCCTTTAAGATTGACATAGCAAGATCCTCTGAAACAGCGACCCACTTCTACTATAGTGAACGGTGTCAGAGTCCAGAAGGCAGAAATCTACGTAATGACGCACAAATTAAATTTTGAATGACAAAATTTGACCACTAATTTTTTATGAAATATTTCATAAAATTTCTTGAAGGGACGAGGAACATTGATGAATAGAGAGCTTGAAAGATCCCCTTTTTAGAACCCGAATTTAAGTCCCATCAGATGGAGGAAAGGACGAGACAAAGACTGTTGAACATTATGTATTTTATTAAAAATATTGCGCAAGGTGTTCTGGAGACTTCTCTCGTGTCTGAACTCTAATGTTGAAATACCTAACCTTAAAATTCTCAATTAACTACCATCCAAGGTTATAACCCCTCTAGTTTGATATTATAGACTTTAACTTTCAGAAGTTAGAAAGATCTTCTTTCATTAGCGTAAGAATCAATACAACAATATGTTAACTACCTACGCAGAAAAACTCGAAACGTCTTCCCTTTAAAGCTTTTCGCAAGAATATGGAAGTATTTCCACCGACGTAAGGCCAAAATGCAATGTGATACCCTTCCAACATTCATTATAAGTCACATGGAGAAAAGAAAATAAACCCGCCAGCTATGACGAAGAGAAGTCATTCGCTCCAGGCCAGTTGTTACAAAAAGTTTCCGAAGTACAAGAACTTTGATTAGCAGGGAAGAAGATGTACTTAGGAGTAAGTTGGAGCTACATGTAATCCATGTTGAGTTACATCACAGAAGGGGAACTAAACCTTCAGGGTTCCTTTTATCCGAAACGCAGCTGTATACCATCACAGCATCTTCCTGTATGCCGTTCAGAGTGATCCATCTGCTGTTTCGACGTTGTTCGCCATAGTGACATGCTGGGACAGTCTGTTGCTTAAGCAGGAAATGTTGTAACACAGCAAATACTGGATTAATTTGTTTGTGGTGGAAAGATAACTTTCTGAGGGGAGCGGAATGTCAGTAGGTCCAGATGAGTGACGTAGTTACTCTTCTAGAGCTATAAGTCATTTTCAATTACTTGCTACGTCATTACACGAGTTCCTGGTAACGATATTTAGGGGAATTTGTTACCGAAATTGCACTTAGAATTTCTCTTTTTAAAATGTGTCGGTTATTCTGCTCGGCTTTTCTCCTGGCCTGAAGCATCAGCCTGTTTTAGAAAACCACTTTTCACGCATGGTTTTGAGTATTTCTCTTTGAAGGGGTAGGGCAGAGGAGAAGTGCTAAACATCCATAAAACGCTTAAGGAAACAAGCCACTTTACATTGGTAAGATTCTATTCAAATGGGTCTAATTTACAAGTGCGTAGATGGGAGATTTGTAATGAAATCCATTAACAGCCTATGAAGTTATGAACATAAAATTTCTGTTCCCACAAAGAAAAGAATTTTCTTGTTCAAACGAGTAAATAGCCTTTACCTACTGTCATGGCTACAAAGATTTTCCAAGTATCTAGAAAAATCCTCAAAATTCTAGGAGCCACCAGAGTGAAATAAGCAAGTGCCTTGGTGAGGAACCTTAAATATAAGGAGCCAACGTAAAAAATTTAGTCGGGTATTTGTGTAGCTCAGCCCATGGTGGTCGAAAATGAACATTTAGCTACCTCTCGCAATTCCGCTAAGTTAGAGGGCTATACACCATCTACGCCGCTGTTGTCGGAGACAAAAAAAAAACACTGGCTGTGGAGGCTCAGTTGAAGCGTGTTCACACACCTTACTTGCTTGTACAGTACACCCACCAACAGTGGTTCTGATTCACTTCTTTGCGTTAGTACGAAGCAGTTTGTTATTTGAAATATTAATTTCCTAATCTAAAATCACAATACACATCAGCGGAAATATTGTTATTATTATTACAATTAATTTATATTAATAAAAGGAGACAACATTAGCACATTCAGAAGAAACCAAAAAATGCGTATAGAAACCCAGGTAGGCAAAGAAGACCTATAGAAGTAACGAAAGCCAGAATGAAGAACTGTACTAGTCAGGAAAGCTTAAGGTATGCATATGTCGATAATTTGTGGTAGGCAGGTGGGAGGTTATGTGTGTCCGTATTTCCCATAATCCAAAATCACTACTGTCAATACTCGCTAAGAAAACACGTGTTTCTTTGTCATCATTTTCTAAGAAAATTTTCATAAGTAATAAATAAAGAAATGTATAAAATTCATGTAAAATAATATTAAGGTGCGAGTTTATAAAAGCGCAAACTTGCAATGAATTCGAAGTTTAATTTTTAATAAGAAGTAACAAGTCTTCTTAATTGGTTTTCTTTTCGTACGTAGAAGATGTGTCGTTGAAAACTTCTACAGGCACTTGTTTTGATGAGTAGGCCCTTCTTTCTTACTTTACCTACCCATTAATTTCAAGCTGTTTGCTGCATCTCTCCAACACTGTGGGACAATAAATGAAGAACCTGCCCTAAGTATTAATTTTCTGATGCCAAACTAAGAAAAGCCTCACTTACTACAACGTACAAAATTTGTTTGTGTGTTGGTAATATTAAAAATATTTGATCTCAGAAGAGGAAAATTTGTGAGAAAAGCTTTCAGGTACAATTCAATCGATTACACTAAACTCCAAAAAGGTATTCTTTCTGAAGAAATTAGTGGATGTTTAGTGTACAAATAATTCCTTCACTGTCTTCAAGGATTATAATTATCAGCTTCGGGATATGTTGCTACAATACTTCATCATTTACCACGATTAAACAGGACAGTCAACCAAGCGAATTTTTCACATCTCAAATATTTATTTCATTCAAGTGTAGTTAAAATTTTCATTAAACCCAGCCAGAAATTTCCACCACTTACAGTGTTTGATGTTTCAAAGTTGGGGAACCTCGAGTCCAAGAAGGTGTGGGGCATTCATGTGATACTCTGTCCAAATCGAGTTGACGGACGTCAGTAGAATTTATAGGCACGAGAGCGGATTCTTTTGACCTCAGGGAGGCAGAATTTTCTTAAAGTTATTCACTTCCTTGCATTAATAAACGATTCACACACAAAAAACAAAGTACACTAATTTATAATTATATATTGACACAATTTGTCATAAATCAGACATGTTTCGATCTATCTTGATTATCTTCAGGGAGTTACTGAACACCAGTATATCCTATATAAAAAGCAAGATAGATTATTAAATACCTTAAAATCTGTGCACAAAATTTTTGTATGTATTACAAAATGCGTTTTTAATAGTATAGGATTGGTCAGTAAGATGTAGGGGTTGTAGTTTTATACGTTTGACAATGGTTTATATCAGGAGGATGTCAAGTTTATATTTTGTTAGCAAACATGACACTAACGTTAAGTCTTTCTGTTGCATCTACCTAACGGGCTGGCTGACTGCTCTGATTTATCCATTCGATCTTTCAATTATTCTCTTCGCTATTTGCTTAGAAAGCACTCTCTATTTCTACATTAATAATTCTCGCTGCACAAGGACCTGAATTCATCTACGGTTGGGCAGTGTCCAACATAAGCCCAAATAAATTATTCATAAGTATGCAGCCCAGTAGAAGATCGGTATATAATCGGTATATAATTATTTCTCCCCCTTTTTGAGAGAAAATAAAACATTTCTTAATTATACTAAGAATCAATTATGTAGAATGTTTAACACAGACGTGCAGGATTACGAGGCATGTGATTCAATAAGAGATAAACTTACAGATTTGCCATTTTCTGCACAAAATTGGGGGCCTATTTTGTTTACAGAATGTGGGGGGGGGGACAAAATAAAAGAGTGTGGCAAGGAAAGAGAACATCACCCCTTATATCATGACCTAGAAGTCAGCTGATACAGAAATATGTAATATTGAAGAAAAATGGTGCAACAACATAATTGAAAAATTTCTTATTTCTCTTCTTCTTCCTTCCCTTCCTCTACTACAGGAACCAAATTTCAATTCCGAGGGAAACTAAAATTGTTCCTTTCATCTGCTTCTTGTTTCGCCCAAGTCAGAGTTGCACCTTCCCATAAGAAAATAAGAATGAGTTTGTATTAGCAGACGTTAGCGAGCGAAGAAATTCTAGTCTACAGATAGAAGAGAAAACCTATGTAAATTGGAAGACCAAAACATGTAGCAGGAGAAAATGGAATTATAATAAACTGATGTGTCCAAGAGTCAGGTGACGGGCCAAGAATTTGTCGATGAGATAATTTGGGGACGGGTAAGGTGAAGGTAAAATCAGCCACATGAATTCCTACTTTACCATAAAGACTTGTGACAAAGCGAAGACACATTTCTGCCCTTTCCATGCATTAGCTGTAGAGGTAACTCTGTTCTTCAGACTTTTATAGTTTTACAAAATAAAAGAAGGTGAGTGGTTCCCAGAACTACGATGGGCGTGGTTGGAAAGGCGAAATTCCTTGTCTGTAGCGAATTGAAACATAGTCTTCCGGTCCAAAGATAATTATCTAATCTATGAATCGGAAGACTATGTGATTTTAATCATGTTGCTGAGACTCTGAGTTGCGGTATACGCATTAAAGAATATAATCCGTAGAGACAAGACGTTACTATGATTGTCGCTACTTAATGATTTCGCACTGAGTTACGGAAGAGGCAACTGCTGCCTTCCACAGACTGTACGCAGAAGAGACTCTGTTCCATTAGCGCCCACTAGGAGATTCCAGCAGTTGCGGTAATGGCCAGGGTAAAGCAAAGAAGAAATGGAACTTTGCAAAGGAAAAGAATGGAAGTTCAAGTCTCGAGTATTGTGGCTTCCGCCATGAGTGACCGCCATCTCTGCCCTTGCATTGTTCATCTACTGACAAACAAGACGGAAATGGTGACGCGTCCTCCTTCCGACATTCAACATGTCCAAGAGACGCTTTTCCTTGTCAGATCAGATATCTGACACGTTGCCTGCTTCGTTCAACTTGAGTGGCTTAAATTGCTGTTGCAAGGCAGTGATTAATGATAGGTTGGGTGAAGATAGGTGGCGGAAGGTGATACGGACGAAACGACGTTTAGGGGAGAAGAACGGCAGAATGATCAAGAAGACGACGGTGGCCTGTACAGTCACCCATATTTCGTACGATAATCATTTCAAGGAGAAAAGTGGCCAGGTCGTAAGATTGGAAACTTACCTCAACCTGGTACGCACATACAGAAAACATGCTGTTTTAAAGGGAGAATTTTGTTTCTGTTCTATAGATGTTAATTACCTAATAGAGCCATACAAGATGGAAGTAAGATAGACACCCATGCACTCACATAGGAACCTGTAGTGGCATAATGTTTAGTGGGCAAGCATGCAGGTTGGAACACACGAAATCAGGCACAAGTTTCAGTCCAGTGGAAAAACTTTCAAAAAATGACGATTTTCGTTGAAAAATTTACTACGAGGAACACCACACTCCCCAAAACTACCTTCAATTACAAAACAGGAAAGTGGCTAAAATACTTCAGTCCTGCCCTTTCCTGTAGGAGGCGAAATTTATGGAACGTCTTCAAAGGAATCAAAGTAAGTAAATTTTTATTAAAATAAAACAAAAGATAAAGATGTATCAGAAAGCTGCTGACTCCATCTTGGGATAAATGACGTAATAAAATTTTGGTACGTTATTTCCTGACTGCTCGGCGTCACTTGCTACAGACAGCGTCTTTCATACTGACGGCAAAAAAAAACACACACAACAACAACGAACTACTGCTACAGTTTGTGCCTCTGTTTTCTGTACATTGTGTATTAATTACTCGCAGTTGCTCCCAGTATTTTAAGTCTGCGCTAAACTTTAAAAACCATGGAAAAGCCAGAATCACGAAAACTAACGAACTGCTACAGCCAGGTATTAAAATTCGTAAAAGCAGCGGCCTTGGCCTACACAGTTTTAGACGTATTTAGACCAACGGCTGTACTAAAACCAAATTTTATATTAATTCACTCTGTTTGCTAAAAATTTCGTACTGGTGTTGCGGCATTAAAGGTTTATTAGAACCCAGAAATATTTTTGTAGGGTGTTCAGTCAGTACTCAGTTACCTTGTCTGTTTCTGGTTTGTCTTCTGTCGTTTGTCCTTGGTGCAGTTTTGTCCTTCACGTGTGTTTGTGCATTTCTGCTGTTTCTTTGTCTCCACGCTGTAAAGCCTGGATATTAATAAATTAACTAATTATTATCTTTGTTGCGAACTTAATCACATCCTTAAACTTCCTCTATTATAATTAGTACTATTGCATAATATTATAGGTCGTTACAACATTATGCATACGCTTGTTCCTTAACAATATAGATTTTATTCAGGTGGTGTCTTTTTTGCAACAGGCACTTAACTTGTTAGTGTGCAAAGCAATTTAAATGTTCTGTCCTCAGACCGATCAGCTAAACAGTACATTGACATAGACCACAACAGGCTTCTACTTAAACCTTATAATGTTTTAAAATTTAATTCCATACTGTCAAATATAATCCGTTGATATGCTGTGGTTAAATGAAGTGCACTTTATGCACAAGTATAGGGGCTAGTAAAGTGAAGAAGAGAAGGTTTGTGGTCTTCCGTGTATTGTAATAAGAACTGACGTTAGAAATGCTGCTGTGAACCAAAAACAGGTTTTGTTCTTGCTGGTTCGTCAATTAATTGGACGCGGCCATGCAGGAAGCGTCGCGGCGCGCCGAGTTTTGTTGTTTTATTCCACTCCCTCTCGTTTTTATTATTCCGAGCAGTGAGGCTAGTGGTGACATCTGCAACTGGCGTGATTCTTTGTAAATTTAGTGCTCGTTACGAGGTAATGTTTGCATGATACGATATTAGTCATCTCAGTCAGTTTGTCTGTGATGCTGCCCTTAATTGCTACAGCGAAACAATTGAATAACATTCGTTATCCCTCTACATGCTTACAAAGAGAGTACTGACGAGAATAGTGAAATGGTTATAAAGCAGTATCTGTTAAATTAGGCCTCAGTTTAATGTATTTTCAAAAAAAATAGTTTAGTGTCACTTTCATATAAATTAATACATGGCCCTTTCCCCTTCAAAGCTCCTATTATGTTACTTAAATGCTGACTGTAAATTCACCAAACTGGATCTTTATTTCATCATCGTTGTCAAAGCAAAAAATATTATACATTCTCTCCCTCTGACTGACTTCTACACCCACTGCCAAATATATTTCATATATCTAACAATGTCAGTCATAACTTTTTCTCAGAAATTTATTTGGAGATATATAATTGCTACGTTTCATCTAATTGTTTTCTTCTCTACCTTCTTAATGTAAGCACTGGGGTGAATGATACTGCTGCTTTACCTCTTATATGTACAGGGTAAAAAAGTTGGTACCCTGTGGTAGATGGAACATGATAAGTGTTGTGTTTGAGAAAAATGAGCTGATAAAATGAAGAAAAGGGCATAAGAGAAACTTAATATCAGATATGCTGGAATGTTATTAAGGCAATAAAATTACAGAGGATGGGAGGAAAAGGACATGTAGTACGCATAAGAAATATAACACGCTGGGGCAAATTTTGGTTCGAAAGCCTGAAGAGAACATTCATTTCGAAATTCAGATGTAGATTTAAAGTCAGTATTAGAACAAATATTGGGCAGACGAACTGTGTGGACATAGAATTGAGTATGGCTCATAATGGAGACCAATGAGGAGGTGTTAAGACAAGTGGCACTGAAATTTCATATTCAAGAAAGGCGGGAAGGTTCACTACGAGTTCCCTGACTGACCTAATGACCTTATTTTCCCACCAAGAAATCGATATTTTGTAATTGACAGAAAAGCTTACAACATTAGTTTTTTCTTAATTTTTACCTCAAATCCGTTTTATGTTGAAATGCTATCTGGAACAAAAAGAAAAGGAGTGTAACACATAGGATATATCATTTTATATTTATTACATTACACAGCTGCCATACTTGCCTTCGGATGAAAGCTCTACACGAACTTACCCCTCCATCATTGAAGGCAAAATTATGTTCCTTTTCCGCTGATACATTTGTTCGCTTCAATTTGGACACATTTGAGACACACTTCAAGGCTGTTGTGTTGATTTCAACAACGTTCACTGAAACATTAAGGTACAACACTCTCGAACTTTGTCTCGCTATTATGACACAGTCTGGTCAAGGGCCCACACAGAGCTCGACATCAGGATTATTCGAGTCAGCCGAGGAACCTGTGGCAATACACTCAAATTTACTTTGACCCAGAATATTTTGCCTTAGTTTGACTCATTGTCACATCTTCAATAAGACTGCTGTCAACACCAAGAACAGTATTATCAATAATATTACTGTTACTAACACCAATGCTAATAACATTATCTCAACACGCATGAAAATTATTGGCACTGTTGACGTCATTAGCAAGAACGCTGCCGACTATGACATCTTAGATATCAATTTTATATTCTTGGTCTCACTGAAAGCACTACTATCTTAAGAATCTTTGGAAGATATTTACGAATCGACGTGGTGTATGCGACATACCATTAGACTATACTCTTTAGCAACACTGTTGTGAAAACTGCAGTGAGGGTTTATTAACCATACTTACTTAAAAAGAGGAATCTCCTCTGTCATATTCGACCAGGAAACACAAATTTCGTTTTGAGGCCCTTTGTGGTTACCTCAGTCCCTTCAATGGAATGACTGATAGTTTCTTAGTCTGAGCCATTTCTACGTTCCACAACTTCTTCGATTCATTTTTCTGTGAAATCGCTAAATTATCCTATTATTCGTCTGAATATAAAGCAAAGAATTTAAACATCCTTATACAACTATCTTGCAAGTAAAGTACAATAAATATGAATTTTGTTGTCACACGCCTACATTTT
>Ga0123355_10012377_pt1 | contig 13213 bp, 13 predicted proteins | sample TergutEmb28metaG_3_FD_89872 | JGI IMG/M metagenome (GOLD analysis project Ga0123355, IMG submission 89872) | Embiratermes neotenicus P1 segment gut microbial communities from Petit-Saut dam, French Guiana - Emb289 P1 | ecosystem: Host-associated > Arthropoda: Insects > Digestive system > Gut ... | reverse complement strand
CTTGAGGCCCTGGTCGAGCCAGTCTCTGGCTGATAGCTGATCGGGCATGATTCGATACCATACACTTGTGTATTGACAAGCGTCCAGCGCCAGAGGATAAGTACCATACGCAACTGTATGGAGAAATCCATGCGCGACCTCGTGCTGCAATTTTCGGGGCTCCTTGCCATCGCGGCGGCGGCAACCCATGCCGTGCTCACAGAAACCAAAGTGTTCCCGCGGGTGACGATCGAGCCTCGGCGGCTACGGACGCTGTTTCGCCTGGTCTGGCAAATCCCGACGGTCGCCTGGATTGCCTGCGGCGTGCTTTTGATCGCGGCGCCTTCAATGGGGTCGCAGGCGGCCCGGCATTGGATGATCGCGACGTTTGCCTGCCTGTTTGCGTTCAGCGCCGTCAGCAATGCCTGGGGCACGCGGGGAAAGCATTTCGGGTGGATCCTGCTCGGCGCTGTCGCGGCGCTCGCGGTCGCCGGTTATTAGACCCGGGGCGAAACAACGGCTTGGCCCACGCCACGGATGGCGCCCTTATGGCAATGTGGCATGCCAGGCCGCAGCTCGTCCGGAGTGAGCCGTTGGATGCTCTTTGCCGCCGGCGGGATTGACCATGTCCGACTTTCGCCCGCCGGCGCCTCATCCGTTTTCAGACAAGACCTTTGGTGCCTCGGACGAAAAGCACTTTGCCAAAGCCGCAGACAGAATGGCGGCCTCGGCGGAATATCCGGTTGTGAAACGCGACCGGTTCGTTTCCGATCAAATATTAGCCGTCTCGAGAATTGGCAGCACCCGTTCCCACAGTTTGTAGTGGTGGCCCAGCTCGTCGTCTTCGAGACACTCCGAATGGTAGGCCAGCATGTTGCCGGCGCCGGTCTGGCGGCATTGGGCGACGATCTTATCGGCGACGGTCTGGGGCGAGCCGTAAATGAATTCGTCGTTCATGTCGACGAAGCCCGCAGTGAAGGGCGCGAACTCCTTCGGGGGGCTGCCGGACTGCGGCACGGAGGCCGCGTCGCGCGTTCCCGACCGGGCGACACCTTCGGGCATCGCGCCTTGCCGCTTCGCCATGCGCTCCGTCAGCGGCCGGAAGATCATCTTCTGCCGTTCGATCGCGGTGGCCAGAAGCTCCTTGTGCAGCGCTTCGGCCGCTGCATCGGTGTCCCAGATCATGACCTGGCGGCGGATCGCCATGTCGTCCGGGCCGACGGCAATGCCGGCGTCGGCCGCGGCCTGGCGATAGGCTGCGAAGCTTTTTGCCGCCGACCCGGTCGATTGATAGCCGGTGGTCACTTTGGCGTTGCGCCGGGCAGCCATCTCCGCGGTGCCCGGCGTGTACATCGTCACCCATTCGCGACGTCGCGCCACTTTCTTCAGGCGCGGCATCGCGAGCAGGTCGTCATAGTTCCAGTATTTGCCGTGATGGCTGAACATCCTGTGCTCGCGCGCCTTGTCGAGGAATTGCAGCATTTCGGCATACATCGGCCGCACATCCTCGATGGGGATGCCGACGAACATGAACTCGGGTGGAATGCCGGTCGCGGTGCCGATCTCGAGCCGGCCGTCGGTGATGTAGTCGAGCATGGCGAGGTCTTCGGCCAGCCGCCACGGCTGGTGGAACGCAAGAACGTTGCCCATCACGCCGAGCTTCATCCGCTTGGTCAGCCGCGCCAGCGCCGCGATCAACAGGTTCGGATTGGGGCTGAGTGAGTCGAGGAAGTGATGCTCGCTGAAAAAGATGCCCTCGAAACCGAGCCGCTCAAGATCGACCAGCCGCGCGAAAGCCTTGTCGTAGACGGTCTGGACGAAATCCGTGTCGTCGTAGTCGGGGATGGCGCGGCCCGATGCGGTGTTGAATTCGAAGTTCCAGACCTTGATCATGATCGGCGTCCTGACGTTTTTGACTTCTTGATATAACAGAAGAATTGAAAAGAGGAAAAATGGCCGAGCCGACCTACGCCGTGCGCGATCCACGCAGCGTCTATCCGGACATCGACGCGGTGCCGCTGGCCCCGCGCCTCGCCAGACCCGATGCGGCCCGGTTCGTCCTCGTGCAGACCATGCCGCCGGGTTCGGGATTGGAGCCCGTGATGGACGCGGTGGAGCGCGAGTTGCGCCGGCGCTGGCCCAGGGCTCAACTCGAGCGCTTCATGCGCCGTGACTTCATGATCGACGACCCGGCCGAGCGCGCGGCCCTCGCCATGCGGGCCGACGCGGCTATCCTGTTCCTCGGCCCCGCCGCGACCATGGTTCATGTCGGCAGCGCCTACGGCGCTGCACTGGAAGCGGCAGGCATGCCGAGCGCGCTGATCGTGTTCGATGGTCTGCAGCCGGTGATCGACCATCGCCGTGCGGTCGGGCCGGCGCTGCTGCGCTATGCGGTCACGCCCAATCCGCCGGAGCCGGGGAAGCTCGGCACCGTTGCATCGGCTGCGATTGATGCGTTGACGGCGTCGCTGAAAGAAGACGAGCGGCGCAGCGTGCGCCCGCCCTCGCCGTCGCGGCCCCGCATCGCACTCACCGGCGCGCTCGATGCGATTCAGCGTCATTTCAATGAGGAGGGCTGGAGCGACGGCCTGCCCATCGTGCCGCCGACCGAGACGGCAGTGGCGGCGATGCTGCGCGGCACGTCGCATGCGCCGGACGCGGTCGTCACCGAGACCATGCGGCCCGAGGGCCTGCGCACGACCGTCGAGATGGTGGCGATCAACGCCGTCATGGCCGGCGCCGCGCCCGAGCATCTGCCGGTGATCCTCACCGCCACCAGCCTCTTCGGTGCGGTACAGTTCGAGTCCATGACCCGTTCGGTCAACAGCTTTGCCTTTCCGATGCTGATCAACGGTCCGATCGCGGCAGAACTGGGTATTGCCGGCGGCATGAACGCGCTCGGTCCGGGCAATCGCGCCAACGCGACCATCGCCCGCGCCGTCAATCTCGTTATGCGCAATTGCGGCGGCCAGCGAGTCGGCGTCACCGCCTCGCCGACGCAGGGCAACGTCGCCGCCGCGGCCTTTGTCTTTGCCGAGAACGAGGCCGAGAGCCCGTGGCCGCCTTTCCATGCCGGCGAAGGCTTTGCCGCCTCCGACGACACGCTGTCGCTGTTCACCGGCGGCTGGGGGCATCTTGGCAACTTTTACTATACCGGGATCGACGAAGCGATCGCCGGGCTCAAGACCTTCGAGCAGCCGACCGGCGCTCTGCTCCTGGCGACCCCGAAGCGCGCGCATCTTCTAAACGAGCAAGGCATCGGTCGCGACCGTTTGCGCGACCTATTGTGGCAGGGCGCGACCGGCACGCTGAAGGAATTCCGGGCCAACGGTTTCTTCCCGCTGATGAAGGCGATGCTTTCACGGCCGCGCGGCGACCGCATGGGCGCGGTGTGGCCGGCCGATTACCTGACGCGGCCCGACAGCGATGTGGTACCGCTCTTTCCGCGCGACGGCATCAAGATCGCAGTCGTCGGCAGTGCGGTGGCGTCGCTGATGCAGCTATGGAACGCGGTACATTTCCGAACAGTGTCGATTGATCCTTGGCATTGAACGCGTGATCCTTGGCATTGAACGCGGTCAATCGGTTGCACCGATAGGGCTTATCGCTAGAAACGATTCCTCTGGCACCTCACCGTGATACAAAATCATATCGGACGCGATGTTCGAATGGCCGGGTATCGCGACCCGGCGCAACAAGAGCCTGACAAAGCGGGAGTAAACGCATGATGGTCACCGTCTTCGCTAGTTTTGCGCCAAAGCCGGGCAAGGAAGCGGAGGTCGAGAAAATTCTGCGCGTCATGACCGGGCCGACCCGGGCGGAGCCCGGAAACCGCATCTATAACCTGTACAAGGACGCGAACGGCGGCTTTCACCTGTTCGAGCTCTACGCCGATCAGGCAGCGGTCGAGGCGCATCGCGCCACCGCTCATTACAAGGCTTATCGCGCGGCGGTCGCCGACCTGCTGGCCGAGCCGATCGGCGTCAAAATCCTGACCGGCCTCGACGTGAAGGGCGGCTGACATGGCCGATCTTGTCGGCAAATCCGTTATCGTCACCGGCGCGGCCGGCGGCATCGGCGCGGCAACGGCCGAGCTGCTGGCCGAGCGCGGAGCGATGCTCCTCGCCGCGGACATCGATCTCGCAGGGGCCGAGAAAGTGGCCCGCGCCACGGGCGGCGTTGCCTTGCATCTCGACCTCGGCCAGGAGCCTTCGATCGTGGCTATGGTGAAAACCGCGCTCGACCGATTCGGCAAGATCGATGCGCTCTGCAATATCGCGGCTGACCAATCGCCCGAGCTCTACCCGCGCGACCGCGATATCGAGACCATGGAAGCCGAGGTATGGGATCGCACATTCCGCGTCAATGCGCGCGGCACGATGCTGGCTTGCAAATACGTGCTCGGTCCGATGAAGCGCCAGCACGCGGGTGCCATCGTGAACATGGCGTCGAATCTCGGACTTCAGGGCAGCCTCATCCAATCGGCCTACGCCGCGTCGAAGGCGGCGATCATCCAGCTGACGCGCTCGATCGCGGCGTCGCACGGCAAGGACGGCATCCGATGCAATTCGGTGGCGCCGGGCCTCACTCTTACGCCCGCGGTCAAGAGCACGATTCCCAACGACATTCGCCGGATTGTCGAAGCGGATTCGCTGACCCCATATCTCGGCGAACCGCGCGACATTGCCCACATGGTCGCGTTCCTGATCTCCGACGAGGCGCGCTACATCACCGGCGAAAATTTCGTCGTGGATGGCGGCACGGCATCGCACATGCCGAGCGTCTCGGCGATGCGTGCACTCCTCGCAAAGGGATAAGCCGATGGCGTTGCTGTCTCAGCGTCTCGCCGGCAAGGTTGCCATCGTCACCGGGACGGGCAGCGGCATTGGCCAAGGTTGCGCGCTGATGATGGCACGGCATGGCGCCAAGGTGATGGGGTGCGACCTCGACGCCGAAGGCGCCGGGGCGGCGGTGAAGACGGCACGCGACGAAGGGCTGGAACTGGACAGCGTTCACCCTTGCGATCTCACCCAGCCCGCCGAAGCGACGCGGCTCGTGGCGGCGGCGGTCAGGCGTTTTGGCGGCATCGATGCGCTCGTGAACGCCGCCGCCACGGCCGATTTTCGCTGGATCGAGGAAATGGAATACGAGGCGCATTGGCGTCGCACGCTTACGGCCGAGCTCGATACCGTGTTTCTGATGTGCAAGGCGGCGTGGCCCTATCTCAAGACGCGCGGCGGCGCAATCGTCAATTTCGCCTCCGCCAATGCCTATAATGCGCTGAAGAACTCGGCGGCGCTCGCGCATTGCGCAGGCAAAGGCGGCGTCCTGGCAATGACGCGTCAGCTCGCAATGGAAGGCGGGCCGCACAGGATCCGCGCCAACACGATCTCGCCGGGCATGATCGTCACCGGCGCGACGCGGCCGGTGCTGGAGCGGCCCGACCTGAAGGCCGCGGTGATGGAAAAAAAGATGATCGCGCGGCTTGGCCAGCCCGAGGACATTGCCTGGTGCGTGGTCTATCTGACCTCGGATGAAGCCACCTGGGTGACCGGCGCCGATTTCTCGATCGATGGCGGCGCTACCGCCTGGTAGAAAGACGTCCCACCAGCCGATCGAACAGGCCGGCAATACCCGTTGGCCCGCCCAGGATGGCGCTCATCAGACCGACGCCGAATATGAACATGCCGAGCGTTGCCGACACGCCGACAACGTCCAGCAGCGTTGGCACGGCGCGCACCAGAATCCCGCCGATCAGGGTGCCGACCCAGTTCGAGGTCCCGCCCAGGATCGACGCGGCGAACAGCGTGATCGATTCCGAGGCGGTGAAACCGGTGGCATCGAGCTGGCCGTAGAGCGCTGCCAGCAGCGCACCCGATATTCCTGCCAGAAACCCGGCAAGAGCGAAGGCCCAGGCCTGGTACGCCATGATCCTGACGCCGCTCGCTGCGGCGAGCATCGGGTCCTTGCGGATCAACGCCCACGCACGGCCCGGCTTGGACCGGCGATGGATCTCCACAATCACCAGCCCGATCAGGCATGTCGCGGCGACATAAAGGAAATACCGCGTGTCGCTGATGGCGATGGCAGGCCGCTGCAGCAGGAGGCGCGGCCGTCCCTCCATTCCCTCGGTGCCCCAAAAGCCGGTGCCACCGCCGGGAAAGTTCCATGCGCCGATCAGCGCCTGGAACGCCCCGGCGAGCATCAACGTCACGACCGCGAGATAGATGCCGCGAAACCGCAGTGCCGGCAGGCCCCAGATCACGCCGATAAGCGCGGCCACGGCTGCGCCGGTGAGCATGGTGAGCGCAAACGGCAGGTGGAAGGCGTGATAGAGCCGCAGCGTCACCCAGCCGCCGACACCGACGAGCGCGAACTGGCACAGCGACACCAGGCCGAGCTGCCCGAACAACAGGTTGGTGCCCATGAGCGCCAGCATCGTTGCGTAGGCTGCCGTGAGATTGATCAGCCAGAACCCGCGCGCGAAGATCGCGATCGCGGCGGCAAGGACCCAGAACAACAGGGCCATCGCCAGCAACTGGCGCAGGCGCGCTCCGGGTTTGGAATCGATTCCGGCCGACGCCAGAACGATGGTGCGCACGGCGTTCATTCGCGCGCCGTTGCCGTCGTCCGCATAACCACCGCCATCGCCAGAATCGCGATCACGTAGGGCGCGGCGCTCCTCAAGTCGGCCAGATCCGGCACGCCGATCAGCAGCGCCTCGGCCATGCCGCACAGCATGCCGCCGGCAAATGCACCGGTCATCGAGTGCAGCGCGCCGATAATGGCGGCCGCCATCGCCGGGATAACGAGAAAGGTCAGTGACAGAGGATTGAGCACCACGAGATCCGCAAGCAGCAGCCCCGCCACGCCGGCGAACGTCCCCGAGATAATCCAGGCAACGGCATCGGTAGCGCGAATTCGCACCCCGATGGTCTGGCTCACCACGCGGTTGCTGGCGAGAGCGCGCATCGACAGGCCGGTCCGGGTCCGGCTGAGCAGAATGCCGACCCCGATGACGGCAAGCACCGAGACCGACAGCGCCGCGATCCGGGTGTAAGAGAGCCGCAGACCAAGCCAGATGACGAACATGTTGTCGGTCGGCAGCGTCAAGCGGCGCGGCAGCCCGGGTCCCCAGATCGTCGTCAATGCGCCGAGGATTGCGAGGGCGAAGCCGAGGGTGCAGATCGCGCGCACGGTCCGGTCACGGTCGACCAGGCGCGCCGACACATAGCGACCGTAAAGAAAGGAGGCGAGAGCCGACACGATGACGCCGGCGATCCAGGACGGTGCGATCGGCACGTCAAACTGAATCAGCGTCCAGGTGCAATGTGCGGCCAGAGCCCCTAACGCGCCGAAGGCAAAATTCAGTGTTCCGGCCGCGCGGTAGAGCAACACCAGCCCGACGCCGGACAGGGCATAAACCGCGCCCAATCCGATGCCGGTGGCGACAAAGGGCAGGAGATCCACCTGTTGCTTTCCCCGCTATGGATCGGCCGAATCGAGAGCGGGCCCGCCCTTGCGACCGGCCCGCTTCCCGTTCAGGAATGAACCGGCCTGTTATTTCATGACCATCGATTGGTCGAGGGTGACGCATCCTGGCAGAACTTTCCAGTTGCCCGCGTGGATGACGGCGATCCAGCCGGAACGGTTGCCGAGACGCGACGTCGCGTCCCTGGGCCCGAACGACCAAGGCGTGCAGAAAATATCGCTCTTGAAATCCTGGACGTTCTGCAAGGCTGCAGTGACGGCAGCGCGGTCGATCTTGTCGACCGGGATCGACATCAGGGCCTGGACGGCAATCCGCGCCGCGAGATAGCCGCCTTCCGCGAGGCTGCCGGGGCTCGCGTTGTATGCCTTCATCACCGCGAGAAAGTTGTCCATGTCGCGACCGCCCGAATCGGTCGGCGCCCATTCGATGGCGACCCAGAACCTGTCGTTCCAGTAAGGACCGACGGTTTTCGGCAATTCGGGAAAGTAGACCGGCGATGGCGCCAGGATTTTGAGCTTGTCGCCGACATCCGCGTGTTCAGCGGCGGCGAGGAACGGCACGATCGTCGGCGGCGACCCCAGAAAAATGGTGGAATCGGCTCCTGTCTGAACAATTCGCAGGACCAGCGAATCATAATCGGCCGACTGCTGATCGAACGTGAAATGCGAATAGGCGACGCCTTTCGGTTTGACGTAGCCCGCGACGCCGGCGCACACCCAGTCGGCGCCCGGAACGGTCGGTTGCGGGCAGGCCATATGCTTCACATGCAGCGTCTCGACCGCGTATTTGACTGCGACCAGCAACCCGTAGCGAGGCCCTGCGTTGGTGGTGGCGATGTTGCGGGCATTGAAGCATTGCGGCGCGACGCCGCCCGCCATCAGGCTGATGATGCCTGCCTGTTGGTAGTACTGGCTCGTGGCAATGCAATCGACCAGGCTCGAGCTGCCGATCAGTGCGACCGCTTTCTTGTCCTCGACCATCTTCTTGGCGATCTCGGCTGCCTTGTCGGGTCGCGTCTGGTCGTCGTCATAGCTGTAGTCGATCGGGCGGCCGTGAATGCCGCCGTTGGCATTGACGCAATCGAAATAGGCCTTGGCTCCCTTGGTGCCGCTGGAGATGTCGGCGGCGCCGGAAGCGGTAACGATTGCGCCGATCGGGATCGGCACCCCGTCCGCTGCCCGCCCGGTATTCATGCCGCAATCCGGCGCGGCAACGGCCGGCGAGCCGAAAAGCCCGGTCGCCGCGAGCACCGTGGCTGCAAGCGCAAATCTGACGAAGCTCATAACGTCCTCCCGACGGCTTCTTGCGAGCCGAATTCTTTCTTGTGAGCCGAATTCTATTGAGGCGCAATGTGCCGCAGCGCCGGATATTCGCGAAATCGTTTGTCGTGATAAGAGCTATCGCTGGCGGCGATTGGGCGGGATCAGATGGTCGCCGCTGCGTCCCGCAACAGTCCGCGGAACCACAAAGTCGCGGGATCGCGATCGGCGGCGCGGTGCCATTGCACGCATTCGAAGAAGGGTGGGCCCTTGAACGGCAGGGGGCAGATGCGGATCGGCAGCCGCTTCGCCCATATTTTCGCCAGACGCTTGTGACAAGTGGCGATGCGGTCGGTGCCGATGATGAATTCCGGCAGCACGCCGAAATTAAGCAGCGAAGCAGAGATGTTCCGCGTCTGGCCGTGGGTCTTGACAAACCACATGTCGAACACATTCGGGCGTGGCTCGGTGCCGAATTCGGAAACGACCTGCGGCAGCTCGCGATATTGCTTCCAACTGATCGATTTTCCGATCTCGGTATTGCCGGTCCAGCAGACGCATACATACTCGTCCTCGAACAGGATTTCGGAGGGATGGTCCGGCAGGAGCTGCTGGTGGGCGGTGACGAGAAAGTCGATCGTGCCCTTTTCCATCATGTTGACCACTTCGGTCTCGATTTGACGAATGCCGATGGTGACGCCGGCGCCGCAGCGCGACGCGGCGCGCGACACCTCGGCGAGCAGGATCGTCGCGGCATAGTCGGACGAGCCGATGGTGAAAAGCCGGTGCGCAACGGCGGGATCGAACTGCGGACGGGATGCCGCAATCGATTGCATGCGCTGCAGCACGTCCGCCAGCGGCTCGGCCAACCCCTGCGCCAGCGGAGTGAGGCGCATCTTGCCGCCGATCTGCACCAGCAGCTCGTCCTCGAAATGCCCGCGCAGGCGCGCAAGCGCACCACTCATGCCCGACTGACTGATGTTGAGCCGGTCCGCGGCACGGCTGACGCTCACCTCGCTCAGGAGTGCATCGAGCGCCACCAGCAGATTGAGATCGAGCCCGTTGAACCTCATGAGGTATCGCCGCCATGGATACCATTTATCTGAACAAACGATTTTACCTATACCATGAGCCGCCGCTAACTGGCGAACTTCAGGGAGGTTCGGGTGCCTGCTGTCCTCGAAACACCGACCGCGCCCGGCACGTCCCCGCCAGCGGGCGGGCGACGCTTCGCCGGTCTCGCGAGCAACGGCAAGCCGGTGCCGCATCACGCTCAAGCTGAACGGCAGACGATGCCGGACGAAAGCACATCTGAGATGCCGTTGGGCAACGCGCGGCTGATCGAATGCATTTCCGAAGGCTTGTTCCTCCCGCCGGGCGACATCATCGGCACCGGCTCGGCCGGCAAGGACATGCACCACAACCGATTCCTCCGCCCGGGGGAAAACATGGCAGGTCAATCGTCGGGCCGGGAGCGATGAGCAAAAACTGCAATGCCGAAACGGAGCAAGGAAATGGCCATTGTTGGCATCGAGACCGCGCTTTACGGCGTCGACGATCTCGAGGGATCCACTAATTTCTTCCAGGATTTCGGCCTGCCGCTCACCGCGCGCGATGCCAACGGCAGCGTCTTTACTCTGGCGAACGGCTCGCGTGTCGTGCTCCGCAACAGCGATGACCCTTCCTTGCCGAGACGCTGGTACGACGGTCCCGGCATGCGCGAGACCGTCTGGGGGGTCGATGGCGGCGATGCACTGGAAGAGCTGGTGCACGGCCTTTCCGATCGCGAAGTCCGCCGTGACAACGATGGCGGTGCGCATTTCGTCGCCGATGACGGCATGCCGCAGGGTCTGCGGGTCTTTCGGCCGAAGCCGATAAAAGCGGTGCTGGATCCGCTGAATGCGCCTGGCCATGTCGGGCGTTTGAACCAGCCGCGCCGCTGGCGCCGGCGTGCCCAGCCGCGCCAGATCGACCATGTCGTCTTCGCTGTGACGGATTTCGAAAAGTCCTTCGCCTTTTTCCGCGACCGCCTGCATTTCCGCCTGTCGGACTATCAAACCGGCTTCGGCATTTTTGCGCGGGCGGATGGCTCGCATGAGCATCACAACATCTATTTCCTCAACTGCGAGCGCATTCCCGGCGGCAAGCCAGGCTTCGCCCATATCGCGCTCGGCGTCGAGGACATCGACGAGGTCATGGTCGGCGCCAACCACATGCAGGCCCAGGGCTGGAATCCCGAGGGTCGCGGCGGACTGCATGGGCTTGGCCGCCACCGCATATCCTCGGCGCTGTTCTATTACCTGCCGTCCCCGGCCGGCGGCGATGCCGAATACCACGCCGATTCCGACTATGCCGACGATCACTGGATTCCGCGCGAGTGGGAGCCGCTGTTCGGCACCGCGATCTGGATGACCGATCCGCCGCCTTTCATGCCGAAGGAGCCGTCCTGGGACGTGAAGATCTTCACCCGCGACGTCAATTCGATCGGAAAGTAGCCGTGGCGGCAGCCAACAACGTATTGATCGTCGGCGGCGGCATCGCCGGCATGTCGCTCGCCATCAGCCTGCGCCGGATCGGCATCGCGGTCGAGCTGGTCGAGCTCGACCCCGATTGGAGAGTTTCCGGCGCCGGCATCACCATTATTGCGCCCACGCTGCGCGCCTTCGACCGGCTTGGGATCGTAGACCGCATCATAGACGAAGGCAGCTGCACCGACGGCCTCAAGATGTGCGACGCGCGAGGCCGGGTAATGGCAGAGCTGCCGACGCCAAGCCTGGCCGGGCCGAGAGTGCCCGGTACCGGCGGCATCCTTCGCCCGACGCTCCATCGCATCCTGTCCGAGGCGACGCTGGCGGCTGGCAGCAAGGTACGCCTCGGCGTCACCGTCGGTGCCATGGCGCAATCGGATCGGCACGCTCACGCAGCCTTCACCGATGGCGGCGGCGGCGATTACGATCTGATCGTCGGCGCGGACGGGCTGTTCTCTGCCTTGCGCCGAATGATCTTCCCCGAGGCGCCAGCGCCGCACTTCACCGGTCAGGGCTGCTGGCGCGTGGTGGCGCCACGACCGCCCGAGATCGCGGTCGCTCACATGTACATGGCAGGCAGGGTCAAGGCCGGGGTAACACCCATCTCGCGCGATGAGATGTACCTCTTTTTCCTGCAGCACTTGCCGGACAATCCGCGCATGCCGCAGGAGCGCTTCCATCGCATCCTGGCGCAGCAGTTGGCGCCGTTCGGCGGCGCGGTCGGCGTCATCCGCGACGCGCTCGGCCCGGATTCGCCGATCAACTATCGCCCGCTCGAGGCGATATTGCTGCCCCCGCCCTGGCATCGCGGCCGGGTGGTATTAATCGGAGATGCGGTGCACGGCACGACACCGCATCTGGCCGCCGGTGCCGGCATGGCCGTCGAGGACGCCCTGGTTTTGACGGACCTGCTGGCGGAGAGCGACGCCATCGAGACGGCGCTGAACCGCTTCGCCGAACGGCGCTATCCGCGCGCGGCGATGGTCGTCAACAATTCGCTCAAGCTCGGCGAGATGGAGATGAGCGAGGCGACATTTCCGGATTATGCGGCGCTCATGGGCGCGTCGATGGCCGCGCTCGCTGCGCCGATGTGATCACCGACATGCCGATCGAAAGCGACGCCGGCGGTTCCGCCTATTTCGTCCCCTCGCAGGCTGCACTCTTACTCGTTGCGCGTTGCCTTCTAGCGTTGCTCTCATCCGCAGAGAGGTGCAATTGCCGGAACGGCGGGTCCCGGCAACATTAACAACTGAACCGGGCGCGGTAATCTTTCGGCGTGACGGCCAAGAGACGCAGGAAGCTGCGGCGCATTGTTTCCTCCGAGCCGAAGCCACAACGCTGCGCGATCCGTTTGATCGGCACCCGTGACTCCGATAGCAGACGCCGCGCGCCTTCCACCCTCAGCCGCTCAATGGCACGGGCCGGCGTCTGCCCAGTCTCTTCCGCATAGTGCCGGCTGAAGCTGCGCTCGCTCATGCCGGCCTGATCGGCCAGAACCGATAGCGAAAGATCATCGTTCAAGTGGCCGTTGATCCAATTATGGAGCGCGCCGAATTTATCCTCCGCGGCTTGCAAGGCAAGGGCAGCACTGAACTGCGCCTGCCCACCGGGACGTTTGAGGAAAACGACAAGGTGGCGGGCGACGGCAAGCGCGACCGAACGACCGAGGTCCTCCTCCACAAGCGCCAGGGTCAGATCAATCCCGGCCGTCACTCCAGCCGACGTCCAGATGCGACCGTCACATACAAAAATCGGATCGCGCTCGACGCGCACGGCGGGAAACTGATCCGCCAGTCTCGCACAGTACTTCCAGTGGGTGACTGCGCGACGCCCGTCGAGCACGCCGGCAGCAGCGAGCACAACGGCACCGGTGCAGACAGAGGCGACGCGACGCGCATCAATCGCGCGCTGCCGAACCCAATCGACCAGCGCCGGGCACCCAGCTGCTGCCTCAG
>Ga0123355_10012376_pt1 | contig 13213 bp, 9 predicted proteins | sample TergutEmb28metaG_3_FD_89872 | JGI IMG/M metagenome (GOLD analysis project Ga0123355, IMG submission 89872) | Embiratermes neotenicus P1 segment gut microbial communities from Petit-Saut dam, French Guiana - Emb289 P1 | ecosystem: Host-associated > Arthropoda: Insects > Digestive system > Gut ... | reverse complement strand
AATTAAATTTATTGTCAATACATATGAGGTGCTAAAAATAACAAAAAAACCTGTTATCCTCAATGATTTTAAGGATAACAGGCAGTTGAATGTTAGTTTGTATACAATTGAATTATTCTTTAACAGCTATACCTAAGTCATTCAATTGCTGCGTAACTACTGGGCTTGGCGCATTTGTCATTGGACAGGAAGCATCCTTAACCTTCGGGAAAGCGATGACTTCCCTTAACGAGTCTGCACCAGTAAATAACATGATCATACGATCAAATCCATAGGCCAATCCACCATGTGGTGGCGTTCCATATTTAAGTGCTTCTAGGAAAAATCCAAATCCTTTTTGCATATCTTCTTCTGTAAAATTTAGAGTCTTAAACATTAAGTTCTGCATTTCCTGCTGGTGAATCCTGATACTGCCGCCGCCTATTTCGTAGCCGTTTAATACCATATCATAGGCTTTTGCTCGAACATCAGCTAGATTTTCCCCTGCTTCTAACTTAGGGATATCTTCGTCCATTGGCGCTGTAAAAGGATGATGACGTGCATAAAAACGCTGATCATCTTCAGACCATTCAAGAAGCGGAAACTCTGTTATCCATAGGAAGTTAAAAATTTTAGGATCAAGTAGATTATTACGACGGGCAATTTCCAATCGCAATGCTCCCAATGCATCAAATACAATAGCATTTGCATCTGCACATAGGAAAATCAAATCTCCGGGTTTGCCGCCAAAATAAGTAACAATTTCACCTAACTGTTCTGGGCTAAAGAATTTCGACAAAGTGGTCTTTATTGGGCCTTCCTCAGGTATTACTATCCATGCAAGGCCTTTAGCGCGGTATTGTTTGACCAACTCCACCATGGCATCAATTTGTTTGCGTGGCATTGCGGCACAACCTTCAGCTAAAATGCCTCTAACACTACCGCCAGCATCTATTGCTCCTTGAAATACGCCAAAGTCGCTGCCGTTCACTAGATGAGTGATATTTTTAAGCTCCATCCCAAAACGGGTATCCGGCTTGTCTGAGCCGTAGCGCTCCATTGCTTCTGCAAAAGACATTTTAGGGAAAGGCGTAGGAATATCAATGTCCATCGCCGCTTTGCAGACAGTTTTCATTAGTTGCTCGTTAAGTGCGATAACATCCTCCAGGTCTACAAAGGATAGTTCTAAATCAATTTGAGTAAATTCCGGTTGGCGATCTGCCCGTAGGTCTTCATCCCGATAGCATTTGGTGATTTGGAAGTACTTATCTAAACCAGAGATCATCAATAACTGCTTAAATAATTGTGGAGACTGGGGTAAGGCGTAAAATTCCCCAGGGTGAGTACGGGAGGCCACCAGGTAATCTCTGGCCCCCTCCGGCGAGCTTTTGGTCAAAACAGGGGTCTCTACTTCAATAAATCCATTATCGCTTAAAAAATGTCGAACAGTCTGAGCCACCTGATGGCGCATTCGCAAAATTTCTTGCGCGGCTGGCCGACGTAGGTCGATATAACGATATTTTAGCCGAAGGTCTACACCTACATCTTCATCCGCTACTTGAAATGGCGGTACGTCTGCTTCGGATAACACCCTTAGTTCTTGGACATCCAATTCGACAGCGCCTGTTGGCATGTCCGGATTTATATTTTCAGGGGTACGGGCTATTACCCGACCTGTGGCCGCTACTACATATTCCCCACGAATACTCTTGGCCTGTTGATAGTAATCGGTTTCTTTTCCTACAGCTATTTGTAATAGGCCCGTCCGGTCCCGCAGTACAATAAAGATTACATTAGGCAAATCTCTTTGTTTATTGACCCAGCCCATAACCGTAATATTTTGTCCGATTAAAGAGTCGTTTACTTCACCACAATAATGGGTGCGTTTCATACCTATCATGCTTTCTCCCAAAGTTGTTGCTCCTTCCTGGTAGATAATATATTTTATATCGCAGCTTTTATTGCTTCAGCTTCAAGAGCCACTGCTTGCTGCTCTCCTGTGTCCATATTTTTAAGCCGAGCCGTATTCTCATCTATTTCATTGTCTCCTATTATCAGAGAAAACTTTGCGCCGCGTTTTCCGGCATATTTCATTTGAGCTTTTACGCTGCGCTTTAGCAAATCACTTTCTGCCGCCACACCTATACCTCTCAAGGAATGCGCCAGCAATTGCGATTTGAGGTATCCAGGCTCTCCTGCATGACCTATATATACTTGGCAAGGAATAGATAAATCCTCTGGCAGCAACCCTTGGTTTTTAAGTAATATCAGCAAACGATCCATTCCCATGCCAAAACCTGCTGCAGGGGTAATACTGCCGCCGATCTGTTCGATTAGCCCATCGTATCTGCCGCCACCTATTACAGTAGGCAGTCCATCGGTCATAAATTCAAAGACTGTGCGGGTGTAATAATCCAGTCCACGTACAATCTTTGGATCAACCACAAAAGCAATGCCCATTCCACTTAATAGACTCTGCACTGTTTCAAAGTGATTGCGGCATTCTTCATCCAAAGCGGCTAAGGTTGGAGGAGCTTGTTCCATAATCGCTTTGCATCTTGCTACTTTACAATCTAAAGCGCGCAGAGGGTTCTTATGAAATCTCCGTTGGCAATCTTCACAGAGGGCATTGAAATTATCTCCTACGAAAGCCTGCAATATTTTACGATATTCACTATAGCATTTAGCGCATCCCAAACTGTTGATATGCAGCGTAACATCTGTGATCCCTAGTCTTTTAAGCAAACTATGTCCAATAGCAATGACTTCTACTTCGGCAGCTGGCTCTGGTGATCCAAATATCTCAACCCCAAACTGGCTATGTTGACGATAACGTCCTGCCTGAGGATTTTCGTACCTAAAAATTGGCCCGATATAATAAAACTTGATCGGTAAAGCTGAATTATGCATACCATGCTCTATAAAAGATCTAGCTGCCCCAGCGGTGCCTTCTGGGCGTAAAGTGATACTACGCCCGCCTTTATCGTCGAAGGTATACATCTCTTTTTGCACTACGTCAGTGGTTTCCCCTACTCCACGCAAAAATAATTCCGTATGTTCAAAGGTAGGTGTACGGAGCTCTCCAAAGCCGAAGATATCACAAGTCTCTCTAATGTGAGCCTCCAGCCATTGCCAGGCCCTTACATCTGCGCTAAATATATCTCTTGTACCTTTTGGGGCTTGCATGTTCATGATTCAGTCATCTCCATTCGTTCTATATAAGTTTCTACATCCTTGGGATTAAAAGTTCGCTCAATTCGAATGCCTTCCTGTATTCCTTCAATTATATTTTTTGTAACGCCGCCAGCCCCTGCCGCCAGCACTGTCTGCGTTTCCGCCATCATTGCGACATTATATAAGCTTTCATAGCCTGGCAGGCTATAGCCTACATTTTCAAAATGCCCTACCATATTTTTTTGACGATACATATAATAAGGATGAAGTCCTAAGTCTTGACAAATTTCCTGGGAAATAGTTAGCATAGTATCTATGGTCTTAAAATCCTTTGCAGGGTAGTCTAGGCGATATTCATTTAATCGGGAAGCACGTTTAACCGCCAATGTATGGACCGTTATATGAGTGGGAGCTAATTTTTTCAAGCCTTCCATTGTATGCTTCATATGCTCAGGTTCTTCCCCGGGAAGCCCTGCAATTACATCGGTGTTGATATTGATAAACCCAACTTGTAAAGCTGCTTCGTAAGCCTTATAAAAATCCTGGGCTGTATGTTTACGGCCAATCCGCTCTAGGGTCTCATTATTTAGTGTCTGTGGGTTAATAGCAATTCTATTGACGCCATGCTCTTTTAGTAGCGCCAGCTTTTCCCGGGTAATACTGTCTGGGCGTCCGGCTTCTACGGTATATTCAGCCCCATCCATAAAAGAAGTGGAAAATTGATTGATCATATCTAGCAAAATGGTCAAATTTTCTTCTGATAGAGCCGTTGGAGTACCGCCTCCAATGTATATTGCATTGATGGCTTGTCCTTTTAAACACAGATCGGTAGCTAACTTACTACATTCCTTAGCTAAAGCGGCCAAATACCGTTTATGAACACCGGAGCTGCTCTTTTGAGCGGTTATAAAGGAACAGTAAAGGCATCGGCTAGGGCAAAATGGAATCCCAATGTACAACCCTACTCCGGGTTTCTGCTGGGCTATTAACTTTTCTTCCGCATGGGCAACGGCTATAGCTAACTGGATTTTATCTGCTCTGCATTGATATATCTTGCTCAGACGTTCGGTAATAACAGTTTCGGATTCTCCTTCCTCTAACCATAATCTAGCTTGTTTAGCTGGCCTTACGCCAACCAGTGCTCCCCAGGGGGTAGGCTGGCCTGTAGCCTCTTTTAATGCATAAAACAATGCTAACATTAAAGTCCGCTTTATGACCTTGGTTGTAGATTCGGGGGCATTAACGGTGTGCGTAGATATTTTTTGCCCATTACAATAAAATTCCCCAGTACAGGTTATCTCCGTTTTTTTTTCTAAACGGCCTACTACGGCATAGCCTACCAAGGGCATTTTCTCTACAAAAGCAAACCGGGCATTTGCAAAAAATATTTGCGTGATGACTTGTATTTCGTGGATATAATCATGGCCTGTCAGTATGCAAAATATCTGACTCTCTCTCATGTGCTCGACCGTTCTATCTCATAGACTCCAGGCTGTTGCTTAATTCTATCCCACAGCTTTTGAAACTGGTTGCGGCTCTGAACCTCTACACCTAAATCCATGACCGCTTCCCCTTCTCCTAGGTCTGTACGGACATTAAGCGCTTTTACACTTAAACCTTCATCTGACAAAATTTTGGTAATATCCAGTAATATACCTTTGCGATCCGCACACCATATGCGTAAATCAGCTCGGTATACTTGACTCTTAATTAATTCTGCGCTCCACTCGGCTTCCATAATACGGCGGCGGTTGATCTCGTCTAAGTGAATGATATTGACGCAATCCGTCCGATGTATGGAGACCCCACGCCCTCGGGTAACAAAACCAACTATCTCATCGCCAGGAAGTGGGCTGCAGCACTTCGAAAATCGTACATTGGTATCCCCTACCCCTTGTATAACAATGCCGCTTTTGGATCTGCGAGGGGCTTCTTTACTGCCAGCTTTAAGAAGTTCTTCTACCAACTCTTCTAATACAACCGGTTGAGCTTCTTTGTAGGCCTGATGAAGTCGGTTTATGACTTGAGCTTCTCGCAGTCCGCCATGGCCCACAGTAGCGCATAGAGAATCAAAATCGTTAAAATTATATCGCTGTAATACCGCATCTACTCGATCATCGGCTAAAAGCTCATCCAAAGACACCCCTACGGTTTTGGCTTTTTCCTCTAAAAGCTGTCTGCCCCGCAGGATGTTATCGGATCGATTTTGTTTTTTAAACCATTGATTGATTTTGGTACGGGCTTGAGTGGTTTTTACTATTTTGAGCCAATCTTGATTAGGGCTTTGATTTTGACTAGTGATAACGTCTACCCGATCTCCTGTATGAAGTTCATGGTCTAAAGGCACATTAACGCCGTTGACCCTTGCTCCCACTACATGATTGCCTACGGCGCTGTGGATAGCGTAAGCGAAATCTATGGCTGTAGCTCCGCTGGTCAGGCTGATAACATCTCCTTTTGGAGTAAAACAATAGACATTTCTTTTAAAAATACTAAGGTCAAACTTTACTGCATCTATATATTCTTCATTATCAGAAAGCTCCCGCTGCCATTCTAACAATCGACCCAGCCATTGGAGCTTATCCTCAGCGTTTGCATCCTCATTTTCATTATTTTCATGGATATTACCGGTTTTGTAGCGCCAGTGGGCAGCTATACCAAATTCAGCAACTCTATGCATTTCATGAGTGCGTATTTGAACCTCAAAGGGTTCCCCATTTTTAAGTAGTGTAGTATGGAGCGATTGATAATTATTAGGCTTAGGAACGCCAATATAATCCTTTACCCGCCCATAGACAGGTGTATATATCTCATGTAAAACTCCTAAAACTTGATAACAATCGAAGGTTTCGTCTACCATTACTCTCACTGCGTGAAGATCGTATATTTCGTCTAGTTTTTTTTCTTTAGAGATCATCTTTTTATAGATGCTGAAGAAATGCTTAGGGCGTCCCTCTACAGTTGCTTTTAAAGGATATGCCTCAAGCTTTTCTTGAATTTCTTTGATAATACCATCTACCATAATCTGTCGTTCTGCTTGTTTAAGGCCGATTTGGTGAGCCAAATCCTTATAAGTCTCCCCGTCCAGATATTTAAAACCTAAATCCTCAAGCTCATAACGAATACGAGAGATTCCCAGTTTATGAGCTAAAGGTGCATATATTTCCAATGTCTCTTGAGCTATCTCTTTTTGCTTTGCCTCTGACCGGAATTCTAGCGTTCGCATATTGTGGAGGCGGTCAACGATTTTTATGATAATGATCCGGATATCCTTAGACATGGCAAAGAACATTTTGCGATAATTCTCCGCTTGTTCGTCAGTTTTTGATGTGTATTGAATTTTTTTGAGCTTGGTAACTCCATCTACTAATAGAGCAACTTCCTCCCCAAACTGCGCTTCAATATCCTGGATGGTGTACTGCGTATCCTCCGCTACATCATGAAGGAGCGCCGCCACGATAGTCTCGGTATCTAATCTGAGTTCCGCTAAAATAATGGCTACCCAGAGGGGATGAATCATAAATGGTTCACCGGATTTGCGAAGCTGGCCGTCATGGGCACTAAAAGCCAAACGGTAGGCGTTGTCAACTATCTCCAACCGCGTGCGGGGGTGGTATTTATTTATTTTTTCGATGAGTTCTTTATAGAGTTCCTCGCAAGACATTTGAGCACCTCCTTTTGACGAAGGATATCGATTTTACTGTTTATTTTATGGCTATTATAGAGACTTGTTGCCTAGATTGCAAGAAAGATGGCAAATTTCTTTGGGAATTTACTAAAGATATGAGCGTATTGATCGCCAATAAATAAAAAAGCTCTGTGAGATTTGCACTCCACAGAGCCTTTTTGTCCACTTGAAATTTGTCCGCTTGAAAATTGCGTTCAATTGATCGGAAAAACTGATCAGTTGAATAGTTGTCGAAAGCTTTCCTTCGACAGTTTTTATTCTTCCTTTATTTATCTAAGTGTTACATTAAAGAAATGAGGTGTTACTGTAAAGTCAACAAACAATCCATCAATACCGTTAGTTGCAACAGGATTATCAGGATGGAATGCAAAAATCATAGGTGCTTCGTAAATTAAAATCTCAGTGACTTCCTGATACAGTCTATCTCTTTCGGCTGGTACTACAGACATGCGAGCTTCTTCAAGTAATCTGTCAACTTCAGGGTTGTTATACTGAGATCTGTTTCCGCCACCAATTTCATTAGAATGGAACAATGGATAGATACCGTAATCCGCATCACCGGTCATGGTTACCCAGCCAAGGATAAACATGTCATGAAGTCCTGCAGCGGTATCTTCTAGGTAGGCACCCCATTCGATAATTTGGATATCAACATCAATGCCTATAACTGCCAGATTAGCTTGAATGAGCTCGGTCATACGGGCGCGCACAGGGTTACCGTAGTTTGTCCATATAGATGTAGAGAAACCATCAGGGAAACCAGCTTCTGCCAATAATTCTCTGGCAGCATCAGGATCAAATGGAAGTCCGGGAACATTTGGGGCGTGATTGATCAGTCCACCACGAACAGGACCAGCGCCGACTACACCTTCGCCTTCTTGTACGCCATGAAGAATGTCCATTTTATTGATAGCCATAGTGATGGCGCGGCGTACACGAGGATCAGCCAAGGCGCGGGCAGAAGTTTCATCTCTTGCGCCATCGCGAGTATCAGGATCGGTATTAAATCCGATATAGGTAAGTGATGAAGTTTGGATTCTCCACCAATCAATATGAGGCATACCATAAAACTCATGTACCATTGAAGCTACGCCTGCGAAAGCATTAGCATCACCAGTATTTATCATAGCTACACGGGTTGCAGCGTCTGGGATAAGGCGGAAAATTAATTCATGAGCAGGTGTAGCGCGCCAGTGATTAGGGTTAGGAACCATCCGAGTATAATCACCATGAACGCGGTAAGCGAACATGAAAGGCCCGGTACCAATTGGGTGAGTATTAGTCGTTCCTGCAGCTATAGCCGCAGGGGATTGAATAAATGCCACCTGATGAGATAAGTGTGCTGTAAAAGGCGAAAACGGAAATTGAAGTACGATATCTACTGTATAGTTATCTACTACTTCGATGTAATCAATCATCTCTATAATAAAAGTGCCAGGAAATGCGTTTTCGGGATCCAGCACTCTATCAAGAGAAATTTTTACTGCCTCGGCGTTAAAAGGCTCGCCGTCATGAAATGTAACACCTTGTCTAAGGCTAAAACGATAACGTAGATTGCCGTCCAAGACTTCATAGGACTCGGCTAGTAAAGGCTCGAGTATGTTACCGGGAGCATACCACATAAGCCCTTCCATCATTTGTGTAGTGATGTCACTGGTGGCGGCATCGTTTTCAACAGCAGGATCAAGTGCAGGTGATTCTGACGCAGTCATCCATACTACTTCGCCGCGGTCTTCTGCTGTTTCTGTTTCTTCCTCCTCTGCCTCTTCAGCTGGAGCCTCTGCAGGGGCTTCTTGAGCTGGGGCTGGAGCTTCTGGGGCTGGTGCCTCAGGCTCTGGTGTCGCTCCGCCTTGACCACAAGCAGCAACTACCAATGTAAGTACAATTACGATGGTTAATATCACGAGATTTCTTAGTCTCATAACTTCCATCAATCCTCCTTCTTAAATAAATGAAATAGATAGACAGTATCAATAGAGCCATATCACTTTGATTATGTACTCTATTTTATAAGAAAATATTGTACTACGGCTTCCTAAGAATGTCAATTTTTTTGTCATAAAAATGTAATATGATTGTCAAATGATTGTCACAAAACTAATAGATGCCTTGGTTTGAGCCTTGTCGTTTAATTTGCCTATTGATTTATCTGTTGACAATATTTTTATTTGACGACAGGATTCCTTAGCGTTACAATGTGAAGAATATTTCTATGTATTTTTCCTGCAGAATAAGTAGAGAGAGGGAGTATAATGCAAAAATCTGCTGAAGCAGTACCGGCACAAGCGCCGGATTCTAATGAAGCTTTTGTGAAACGCAAAAGTATAGTATGGTTGAAATTTATTGGAAACTATCAAGTAACCATTGGGGCTGCAATTGTTTTACTGTTTGTGTTTATGGCAATATTTGCGCCACTGATTGCGCCTCATGACCCCCTTTATACTAATATCCAAGTGCGCCTGGAAGGTCCGTCGGCAACACATCCCTTAGGTACAGACGAATTGGGGCGGGATATGTTAAGCAGGATTATCTTTGGTGCTCGTGTGTCTCTAACAGTGGGGCTTCTCGCCACAATCATGGGTGGCATGGTGGGGACTATCATCGGCATTATATCTGGATATTTTGGCGGCGTATTAGATGTTATCTTTGGGCGGTTTATTGACGTAATGCTGGCTTTTCCCGGGATGCTTTTAGCTTTAGTTATTGTAGCTATGTTGGGGTCAAGTACTTTTAATGTTATTATTGCTATTTCAATTTTTGCTATACCCTCTTTTGCTCGTATTTCACGAGGATCTACCCTGAATGTTAAAAAACTTGAATATGTGGATGCTATCAAGGCGCTTGGCGCTTCTGACTCGAGGGTCATGTTTTTACATATCTTTCCTAATATATGGTCTCCCTTAATTGTTCAAGCTACTTTATTTGTAGCAAGCGCTATAATGATATCTGCCGCACTGTCTTTCTTGGGAGTAGGCACTCCTCCGCCCACTCCCGAATGGGGTACTATATTAGCTAATGGGCGAGAATTTTTAGCTCGCGCCCCTCATATTGTAATGTTCCCAGGTATTGTAATTACGATTGTAGTTGTGGCGATTAATATGCTTGGTGACGGTCTGCGTAATGCGTTGGAACCTAAAGATTAAGGGGGATATTACATATGCTTACATATGCAATAAGAAGGTTTTTACAAATGATACCTGTGGCAATCGGCGTTACATTCGTTGTATTCTCCATGCTGCATTTAATCCCCGGTGATCCTGCCAGGATAATGGCTGGGGAAGCGGCTAGACCGGAGGTAGTAGAACAATTACGGGAAAATCTTGGGTTAAACGATCCCTTTTTAGTTCAATACGGTCGGTATTTGAGCCGCCTTCTTCAAGGTGATATGGGCGAATCTATCAGGAGTGGTAGACCAGTGCTCAACGAGATATTTGACAACAGGCTTCAGATCACTTTCCAATTAGCAGTTGCAGGTACAGCTTTTTCAGTTCTATTGGGATTGATTATAGGTATCCTACAGGCCTCTAGAAAATATAGCTTTGTAGATACTGGGCTTATGCTTATCACATTAACAGGGATGTCCATGCCGGTCTTTTGGTTTGGCCTTTTATTGATTAATTTATTTGCTGTCTCTATGCGTATCTTGCCTGTCGCTGGTTGGGGTACGCTTGCTCAAGCCGTAATGCCTGTCCTTACATTAGCCAGTGGTGCCTCGGCTGTAATCGCTCGAATGACGAGAGCCAGTCTCATTGAGGTGCTAAATCAGGACTACGTGAGGACAGCCTATGCAAAAGGTTTGAGCGAAACCCGTGTGATTTACAAACATGCCATCAGAAATGCACTAATCCCGGTTATAACTTTAGTTGGTTTACAATTTGGCCAACTTCTTGCTGGTGCAATGATAACGGAAACGATTTTTGCTATAAACGGCATGGGGCGACTCGCGTTAACTGCTATACAGACTCAAGATTTCCCTGTAGTACAAGGGGTAGTTTTGATGTTTTCTGTATCTTTTATGGTAGTAAATTGCATTGTAGATCTTTTATATACGGTGATTAATAAACGAATAGATATGAATTAAGGGGGGGATATCTACTGTGGATGCTCACGATAATAATATTATTTTGGAAGTAAAAGATTTACACACCTCTTTTTTTACAAGTGGAGGAGAAGTTAAGGCTGTAGATGGCATTAGCTTCGTATTGGAAAAGGGAAAAACTTTAGGCATTGTTGGCGAATCCGGCTCAGGGAAAAGTATTACTTCTCTTTCAATTATGCGTCTTCTGCGCGGCACTACGGGGAAAATCCTTAGAGGAGAAGTTTTGTTTAAAGGAGAAAATCTCCTAGAAAAAACCGAAGGACAAATGAGTCAGATACGAGGCAATCATGTCTCTATGATATTTCAGGAGCCTATGACTGCTTTAAATCCTACTATGACTTGTGGGGAACAAATTGCAGAAGCTATACGTACCCACCGGGGTTTGCCTCGGAAAGAAGCTTGGGAATCTACGGTGCGGATGTTAAGCCGGGTTGGTATACCTGAACCAGAGAAGCGGGCTAAGCAGTATCCCTTTGAGTTATCCGGCGGAATGCGTCAGCGTGTAATGATTGCTATGGCATTGTCTTGTCATCCAGATTTGTTAATAGCGGATGAACCTACCACCGCTTTAGACGTAACCATTCAAGCACAAATTTTACGATTAATAAAGCATTTGCAAATGGATTTTGGCACTTCTCTCATTATGATTACTCATGATCTAGGGGTAATTGCGGAAGTGTGCGATGATGTAGCGGTAATGTACTGTGGTAAGATTGTAGAATATACCAATGCCTACGCCTTATTTACAGACCCTAAGCACCCGTACACTATCGGGCTTTTAAAATCCATTCCAAGCCATGAAGTAGATTCTGAAGAAGATTTAGATATTATACAGGGGGCTGTTCCTAGTCCTTATGACTTGCCTAAAGGATGTTTATTTGCTCCCAGATGTCCTTATGCAAAGGAGATATGTCATAAGGAATCCCCAGAGTTGACAAAACTTGATGAACGAATGGTGCGCTGCTTTATACATCAGGAAGGGTGGGAATAATGGCTAAAGTACTTTTGGAAGTTAAAAATCTTAAGCAATATTTCCCTATAAAAGGCGGTATATTGGGACGCACGATAAATCATGTTAAGGCGGTAGATGGTATTAGTTTTGCTGTCCATGAAGGAGAGACCCTTTCCATCGTTGGGGAATCTGGCTGTGGTAAATCAACTACAGGCCGTGCTATTCTTCGGTTGGATGATCCATATGAGGGCGAAGTTATTTTTGACGGAGTGGATTTGGTTAAGCTTAAAAGGAGTCAAATGCGCCAAAAGCGTGGGGATATTCAAATCATATTCCAAGATCCCTATGCTTCTTTAAATCCACGGCAGACGGTTTTTCAGATATTAAATGAGGCTATGTCCATCCAGAATATTGGAGATAGGAGCGACCGCCGCCGCCGGATAGGTGAGCTCCTTGAAACGGTAGGCCTTGGTGAACACCAGATGGATCAATATCCTCATCAATTTAGTGGCGGACAACGGCAGCGTATCGGTATAGCTAGAGCTTTGTCGGTACGTCCAAAGCTGATTATTTGCGATGAAGCTGTGTCTGCTTTGGATGTTTCTATACAGGCTCAGGTACTCAATCTACTAAAAGATCTTCAACGGAGGTTCAACCTTACTTATATCTTCATATCCCATGATTTAGGTGTGGTGCGGCATATTTCGGATCGTATTATTGTAATGTATTTAGGTAAAATTATGGAGATTTCTGATAAAAGATCGTTATTTGTTAATCCAGGACATCCATATACCTATGCGCTGCTGTCTTCTATCCCCAGTACAAAAATGGGGCCTGAGGGTGGTAATGTAGAAAATCCGAACCGGATTATATTATCTGGAGATGTCCCCTCACCTATTAATCCGCCTAGTGGTTGCCCATTTCATACTCGATGCCCATTTGTGCGGGAAGAGTGCTCTAAAACTATGCCATCATTTTATAAGTTAAACGACACCCATGAGGCCGCCTGCCATTTGCTTAAAGATGGGCCGGTGGACTTTTCGGCTATGCAGAGAGTTCGGTAACACTTAAAGGTAACCGGGTTTTACCAAATCATCAAAGGCGGTCACCTTTACTAAATAGGTTGGGTGAGACCGAGTTTGTTAAAGGGGTCAAAAGCGCTTATTGCGCCTTACTTCAACTGGTTACAAATTGTAACCAGTTGATTTTTGCTTTCTGCGATATATGAAGGAGGTGTTATGTGATTACCTTACAAGGTATTAATAAATCTTTTCGTGTGGCAAAGCGCCAGGCCGGATTTGGAAACGCTATAAAAGCGCTT